>Ga0209403_10006887_pt1 | contig 11380 bp, 11 predicted proteins | sample ArcticOcean_MG_C_8_FD_187440 | JGI IMG/M metagenome (GOLD analysis project Ga0209403, IMG submission 187440) | Marine microbial communities from western Arctic Ocean - ArcticOcean_MG_CB11_86 (SPAdes) (version 2) | ecosystem: Environmental > Aquatic > Marine > Oceanic | place: Arctic Ocean... | reverse complement strand
GATAGTAAATACCCGAGTGGATAACACCAGAATTATGCCCACTCTGTTGTGTTCCTTCTTTGACGTTCTTTTCGACAATTGCCAGCTTTATCTGCGGAAATCGTTCTAACAATTTCATCGCCGTTGATAGGCCGATTATTCCGGCCCCAATGACGACTACATCGTATTTAGTAGAACTCAAGTGAAAATTTCTCCAGCTTATTTTGAAACTATGAAAAAAATACCACAGCACCGGAACCTTCGTAACGCTGAAATTGACCTTAACAAGCCACGGGAATCTGTTAATTTCTAACGATGTTTGAAAACACTACCACCAGACCACGCCCAGATCGTGTCACGCTGTTCGCATCGTGCATGGTCGACCAACTCGCTCCAGACGTCGGAGAAAGCACTGTAGAAGTGCTTGAGTATCTCGGAGTAACGGTCGATTTTCTCGACGACCAGACATGTTGTGGGCAGCCCGCTTTCAACAGTGGGTTTAGGCGGAGGCTTATCCGGTAGCCGAACGTTTCATCGAAGGAACAACCGTAACCGGAATTCACGGACCTCTCGAAGTCCACTTGATCATTCTCGTAAATGGCTAATACACACGCTAAAGACTGATTGCAAGCGCCCTGCAGGCTTCCTCGGTTGCAATAGCGACGAGCCGTTTCGTGTCTTCCATTGCTGCCTTGAGCGACATGGGACGGTTTACGAGGCTAAACACGGCGTCGATTCCATGCTCGTGCACTTCTCGAAAACCTGCGCCAAGTGATCCTGCTATACCAATCACCGGAATGCCACGAAGTTTCGCACGTTGAGCAACAGCGATTGGCGATTTGTTGAAAACTGTCGAGCGATCGAACTGACCTTCACCGACGATGACAAAGTCGGCGTCTTCAAGATGTTTATCGATACTAACGGCTTCAAGGACGATGTCGGCGCCAAGACGTAGACGGGCATCGAAGAAGCCCATGAGTCCGGCACCGAGTCCACCCGAAGCACCTGCTCCAGGAATTTCGGCGACGTCGGTGTGTAGATCCTTCGCTATTACCTCGGCAAAGTTGCTAAGAGCAGCATCTAGTTCTTGAATATCTTCGAACGTTGCACCTTTTTGCGGTCCGAAGATAGCGGAAGCTCCTCTGGGTCCACATAGAGGATTGTTCACGTCACAGGCGACAACTACGTTTACTCCCGACATTCGAGGATCAAGTCCTGACACTTCAATGTTGGCTAGGTTGGACAACGCAATGCCACCGCGAGCCAAATCGTCGCCGTTGGCATCAGTGAGTTTGCCACCCATAGCCTGAATCATGCCTGCGCCGCCGTCATTCGTTGCGCTTCCACCTACTCCGATGATGAAATCGCTGAATCCGGCATCGAGGGCTTCGGTAAATAATTGGCCGACACCAAATGTCGATGCGTTTCGAACGTCTCGTTCGTCTTGACCTAGTCGAGCCAGACCAATGGCGTTGGCAACTTCGATAACAGCGGTTGTGCCGTTGCCGAGCGCACCCCATTCTGCCTCGATCGTTCTACCGATGGCATCTTCGACCATAGTAGTTCGGACATCACCTCCTGAGCTGTCGACCAATGCCTGTAACGTTCCGTCACCGCCATCGGCTACCGGAATTAGTATGGTCTCGGCATCGGGCCAAACATATTTGACACCTATAGACATCGCTTCGGCAATTTCCATACCGGTGAGACTCTCTTTAAAACCTTGTGGAGCTAGTACTACTTTCTTCATAAATGCGAGTATAAGGACTCATTACGAAATTTTGAGCCTGTAAGACCCTCGATTTGTACGGCTCAGCGTCGACCGGCTGCTACACTCGCCGCCGTACCAATCACTATCGTAATTTTCTGCTTATGGCTGAACGCGCCAATTTAAAAAGCTTGCTTAGTTCGTCGATCATCAAACGTGCCGACGAACTGGAACGCGTCGCCCGTGACATTCTTGATCATCCAGAGAGTGGCTATCGAGAAGTTCGTACTTCCAATTTGGTTGCCGATTGGTTTAAATCTAATGGGATGGAAGTGCAGTCGGGGATTGCTCGCACCGGCGTTATTGGCACATTTGATACTGGAAGACCCGGTCCGCATGTAGCTGTGATGGGCGAGATGGACTCTTTGATAGTTCCTGGTCATGCTCACGCTGATGCTGAAACTGGAGCGGCACATGCGTGCGGACATCACGCTCAAATCGGTTCAATGCTTACGGTCGCAGCCGGCTTGGCGGAATCGTCGGTAATGAGCGGGCTTTCAGGCAAGATAAGTTTTATGGCTGTTCCGGCCGAAGAGTACATCGAGCTTGAGTATCGGGAATCGCTCCGAGAAACCGGTGAGATTGAATTTTTCGGGGGTAAGCAAGAATTCATAAAACTCGGATTCCTTAACGACGTTGATATAGCGATGCTCACACATACGGGCGGCGAGCCCCCCGGGACGTTCGGTGTTGGCGGTTCTAACAACGGAATGATCGGTAAAACGATCCAGTACATCGGTAAAGCTGCACATGCGGGCGGCTCGCCACACCTGGGAATCAACGCACTTAATGCTGCTCATATTGGCCTGGCAGCAATTCACGCGCAACGCGAGACATTTCGAGATGCTGACACAGTGCGAGTTCACCCGATCATTACTAAGGGTGGGGCAGCCGTGAATTCGGTGCCAGCGGATGTGAGGATTGAGACTTACGTTCGTGCCTCGAACGTCCCTGCGATCTTGAATACATCTGAGAAGATTGACAGGGCATTCCGTGCCGGTGCGCTGGCCACGGGTGCAACGGTGAAAATAACGACCAATCCCGGATATTTACCAGCGAAATATGATGATCAATTAACTCAGGTATATCGACACAACGCGGCGTCATTGATAGGCGACGACAATGTGATCGACCTCAGTCACAGTTCTGGTTGTACTGACATGGGCGACGTCAGTCAGCTGGTGCCAACTATTCAGCCGACTGCAAACGCTACGAGCGGCAACGGTCATGGTGTCGACTATTTGGTCGAAAATTATGACCTTGCTGTCATTAAGGCAGGTAAGGCGATGGGTATGACCGTTGTCGACTTGCTTGCTGATGACGGAGCGAAGGGTCGAAGAATTGCCGGGTCGTTCAATGCACCCATGACGATCAGCGAGTATCTGGGCCGGATGCGCGGCTTTCGATCTGAAGCGACTTATACCGAATAATCTATGAGATCAACCGACACATCCTCAATGCGGGCAGTAGCTTTACATGCGATCGACGGTGCAACGCGTGATCTAATCACAGATGCGAAGACCGTCTACAGCACTCCTGAGACAGGCTTTAATGAGCATAAGACTGCAGACTACGTTAAACAACGACTGCAATCGCTTGGGTTCGTAGTCGAAACAGGGATTGCTCGAACCGGTATGAAAGCAGTTTTGAGAGGTGCAAAGCCAGGTCCAACTGTTGCGGTTATCGCAGAATTGGACGCACTGAGAGTTCCGACTCATCCGGGAGCAGACGCTGAATCTGGTGCGGCCCATGCGTGTGGACATCACGCCCAGATCGGTTCGATGCTTGGAGTGGCGACTGCACTTAGCGCACCTGAGCTTAGAAACGCTCTATCAGGCAATGTTGCGTTCATCGTGACACCAGCGGAAGAATTCATCGATATCCAAGAGCGTCTGGCCCTTAGGGCTTCGGGCGAAATTGAATTCCTGTCTGGCAAGCAAGAGATGATTCGATTAGGCACATTTGATGATGTCGATATGGCGATGATGGTTCACACGTCGGCAGGCAAAGGTTCGTCAGCGCTTAGTATCGGCGGAACTTCGAACGCCCATGTTTCACATCAAGTCAGATACATCGGACGGTCAGCACACGCTGGCGGCGCACCTGACTATGGGATTAACGCTCTTCAGGCAGCAATGCTCGCCAATACCGCGATCAATGCACAACGAGAAACCTTCAGGGAATCCGATGTAGTTCGAGTTCACGGAATAATCTCTAATGGCGGTGCGTCGGTGAATGCCGTGCCTGGCGAAGTGATCTATGAAGGCCGAGTTCGTGCCAAATCGTTAGAAACTCTCGAACCTATCGCTGAAAAAGTTATACGTTGTTATCGAGCTGGGGCGTTGGCGATGGGGGCTTCAGTCGAAGTCCAGTCAATTGCTGGCTATCACGGCCTTATCCAAGATCCGACAATGCAAAAACTGTTCGTAGGAAACGCTGAACTTGTATTAGGGCGTGATTCAATCAGCGTTGTCAGCGCTTCCCAGACGCACGGTGGATCGACCGATATGGGCGATCTGAGCACGATCATGCCCGTTATCCACCCGTACACCAACTCCGCGTCTGGAATTGGCCATGGTCATGACTATTTGATCGAAGATTACGATCGAGCGGTGGTGGCGCCAGCAAAGGTCATGGCTGCGACCGTGCTAGACCTGTTAGGCAACGAAGCTCAGACCGCCAGACAGGCGGTTGACCAGAGTAAGCCAGGAATGACCGCTGAACAGTACGTGTCAGTGCAACGAGACCGTTTCAAGACAGAGTTATTCGAACAGTCTTAACTTGGCTTGAATTGCTATGCAATCAAGTCGATTCAATTGAGAAGGTTTCATTACTAGCCAGCAGGGCCACATCATGAATCGAAGAACGATACATCCTAGATGCTCACTCTACGTGGTGGAATTCGCTGGGATTCAGATTCGATAATCTCAACCACCTCATTCACTGTGTCATCCAAGCGGCCTTCTTCGTTCGTAACAGTGAAATCAAAGAGGTTTGCCTGTGAAATTTCTTCGTTTGCAGCTGCAAGGCGCTTGGTCATCTCGACTTCTAGATCGACGCCACGTTTTTCCAGATGGCTCTTTAATACATCTAACGACGGTGGAATGATGAAGATCAGCAACGCCTCTGGGATGATTTCACTGAGACGTTTCGCTCCTTGAACATCGACTCGCATAATCACGTGATTACCCGCAGTTAGTGCGTCGCGAACCTGTTTCTTTGGAACGCCATAATAATTGCCGTAGACTTGTGCCCATTCGAGTAAATCGTCGTTAGCAATGAGATTTACAAAATCGTCAACAGTTACGAAATGGTGATTAATACCGTCTTTTTCGCCGGGGCGGGGATTACGAGTGGTCGCAGTAACGGTGAAATGGAATCCGATTCGATCCGATTCGATCATACGATCGATCATCACATCTTTCCCTACACCTGAAGGCCCTGAAATGACTACGACAATCGGGTTCACGTGTTTTGCAGGCTCGTTACTCAATAAGCCCCCCAATTTCCTGAATGATCTTCCAAAAATCTGGATATGAACTACCGGCTTCATCAGGATCGACGATCGTTATGGGCTTGTCGGATATTAGACCTGCGATGCCGAGACTCATGGCAAGCCGGTGATCGTTCGAGCTCTCGAACTGACCGCCGCCAATTGATCCTCCACCAGGGATAATCATGCCGTCATCAGTTCCAACTGCATCAATGCCTGCGCCGTTTAGCCAAGTGATACTCGTGTGAATCCGATCAGATTCTTTTACGCGTAGCTCTTCAGCGTCGCGAATTACGGTCTCCCCTTCAGCTATAGCAGCAGCTACTGCTATCACTGGTATCTCGTCAATCAGTAAAGGGACTATGTCACCAGCTAGTTCAATGCCTTTTAGTTGGCTAGTTTTGACTATAACGTCGGCAACCGGCTCACCAGCCACTTCTCTTTCGTCGACTAAAGTGAGATTAGCTCCCATCATTTGGAGTGCTGTGATAATTCCGGCTCGGGTTGGGTTGATACCAACATTGCGAATCATTAGCTCGGCGTCGGGGTGACAGATTCCTGCGACCATCCAGAATGCTGCGCTACTGATATCTCCCGGGATTTCTACATCAACCGTATTGAGCTCAGATGGTTCAAGTACAAGATCAAGTCCTCTAGTTTTGAGATTGACTCCCATCGCTGAGAACATGCGTTCAGTGTGATCGCGTGATTCTGCGGGTTGAGTCAACGTAGTAACGCCGTCGGCACGGAGTCCTGCCAATAGCAGACATGATTTCAGCTGTGCTGAGGCGACTGGCATCTGGTAGGTCGAACCGTGGAGTGAGCCGCCGTGAAAAACAAGAGGTGCGAGCGTGTTGCCTACACGGCCTGAAATCACTGCACCCATCTCAGTGAGCGGGTTTACGACTCTTCCCATTGGACGAGATTTGAGCGAATCATCGCCAGTGAGAATCGTGAGAATATCTCGACCGGCTAGGATCCCAGACATCAGGCGTGTCGTGGTTCCACTATTCCCTGCATTGAGGATTTCGGAAGGTTCTTGAAGGCCATTCAGACCCACACCTTTAACGGTGAGGCTGTCGCCCATTCCGTTTGAACCAGCTTGTCGAGTTATCTCGACGCCGAGTTCACGCATTATCTCGACCGTTGCCGTGCAATCGGCTCCGGGAGAAAAGTTTGTGACGCTCGCTGTTCCTGTGTTTGACAACGCATTGAACATTATCGCCCTGTGCGAAACCGACTTATCTCCGGGCGCAATAATTTCTCCGCGAAGAGACCGCGGCCGTGCAATAGTTACTGGCATTAGAGTCCTGTTAGTTCATCTTCCGACGATCGTATTTCGTCGAATCTTTTTTCTTGTCTTGTCCGCGACCCATAACTTTCGCAACCCGGCTGCCAAAGAAAAGTCCCATCATACTGTCGCTGGAAGAGGGAATCGAAGTATGCTCCTCTGATTCAGGCCGACGATCAGCAACGCCGGCTTCGAGCCGAGCACGCTGTTCCCATGCCTGAATAAACGAATCGGCAAGCGGACCGTCTGAAGAGAAACGTGCTTCGTCATCTTCGAGTCCAGCTTTAACTTCTTGGAAACGTTCGATCAATTGATCGATCCAGTGAACCAACATGTCGGCGTTGGTCGCTGCAGCACTCTGTGACGATGCGGGGTCGCCCGAGGCGGGAGAAGTGATGTTGTCGAAATCACTGCCAACGAATCTACTGATATCCGCCCAAGACGGAGAGGTGCTGACGACGTTCATGACAGCGGCAGAAACTACTGCTGGCAGTCCGCTAGTGGCTGCAGAGAACGAATCATGTTCGTGTGCGTCCATAAACACCGGCTTGGCACCGACGCTTTCGATTAGATCGGTAACTGCCTTTATTGAGTGAGAATCGGCAGTAGGGGGAGTGACAACGGCCCATTTTGCATTGTGGAAAATGTGTCCAGAAGCCTCTTTTTGTTGTCGAATCGATGCGCCAGTTAGCGGATTCCCGCCGACGTAGCCGACGTTCGAAGGAAGTAGTTCTTTCGCCCACTCCATTACGGCCCGTTTTGCTGGAGATGTGTCTGTTACGACGGCTCCTGCTTTGAGGTAGCGAGACATACCGTCAAATACGTCATAGAGTGAACCGGCTGGTGTGGCTACGATGACCACGTCGGCGTTTTCAACAGCTTTGTCGATGTTCCATTCGATTTGGTCGACTGCGCCCATACGTTGGGCAAGAGTCTCCGCATTGTTTTCAGAGTCGTACCCAACGACTTTTGAGCCGCCTTTGCTTCGGATTGCCATTCCGAGTGATGTGCCGATGCGTCCGAGCCCGATGATCGTGTAGTTCGTCATATTGGTTACCTGCTAATCACTTTCCGCTTCAAACAAATACGTTCAAAACGAACGTCCGGTCTCTAATACCGTTACTCCCAGTCGTCGTCGTCCAAGTCGTGGTCATGATCGTGATTCTCTTCTTCATCCTGTGCCGTTGATTCGCCAGCTCGTGGAATCGTTGCTCCAGCAGAACTTTTCTGCTTCTTGGGTTCGAGCAGGTCGATTACCTTCCGCAGTAAGGCGAGATCTTCTTTAGATATTGATCCACCTTCGTAAATCAAAGCCGATATACCGATATCACGCAGAAGTTCAAGGTTTAACTGGTCAGGGACTGCGGTCACTTTTAGGAATATGTGGCAGGAGTAACGTGCAAGTTGCTCTTGTATATCAAGAACTGTTCCAACGTTTAGTGGAAGCTTGAGATCTGTTCCGTCGAGGATAAGAAACTCGAAAGGACCTGCCTCGATCGCATTTGTGCGATCTTCCGTTACGTCTGCAGCTACGACGAAGCCTTTGGAAGTGTCATCATCACGCAACGCAGCTCCAGGAGCGGATTCGCCTTCGGCTACAACAAAGTCGGCTCCAGCCTCGACAGCGGCGTCGATTTCTTTCGCCGATCCTCCATAAACTGAAACTCCCCATATTTCAGCGTCTTTCACCGCTGTTGCTTGAGCGGCGCCTTTTGCATCTGCGCCAAGAATGAATAGATCAGCATTTACATTCGCTGCTTCGTTCGCCTTTTTTATAGACATTCCAATCAGGATCACTGGAACTTTCGTGCTGGTTGCACGAGCACCAAATCCAAAGCCAGAGCGTTCGGTTTGGCCAAGTTTAGTGAGTCGTTCGGATATTTTGCTCAATCGTCGTTGTCCCCATCGCCAACCGATTCGTCAGAACCACGTTGCTGGCGTAAAAAGTCTTCTAGTTCTTGCACTAACGCGGCCGGTTCAGGACTTTGTCGGTACTCCTCTTCTGAGTCGTATCGTTCTTCGAGCCGTTTTACATAGCCTTCGATCTCTTGTTGGTCGGAGAGTGCCCTAACAAGATTTTCGTCAAATTCTTCAGCTTCCTTCGATAGCTTAGCTAGATCGATAGGCGCTGCTATAAATCGCTGTAGTTCAGAGAGCATCGCGTGGGTGAGAGTCGGGTTCTGCGCTACCTGTAGGTAATGAGGTGAGTGTCCCCAAATGCTTGCCGAAGGTATTTTGTCTTGGCTGAGTCGATCCATCAGTACAGAAGTCAGGCCAGACGGTCCTTCATAGTTGGGAACCGCGTATTTGATGTGCTCGAATCCGGTTCCCAAATCTGTGTTGATCGAAGATCCGGTGACGCGAGGCGAACGGGTGTGAGGAACCGAGTCCAACAAAGCGCCGACCGTTACGAGAAGCTTTGTATCACTCTCGCTGGCGACCTTATGAATAAGGTCGGTATAGGTGCGCCATTTCAAGTTTGGTTCAACACCTATAAAAATCATAAGGTCGCGACCACCATCGTCAGACTTCCAGTAGTAGAAATCGTTCTTTGGCCACGTGAGTTTCCGAGAGCCGTCAGATTCGTTGGAAATTTCTGGACGTTGCTCAGCGAAATCATAAAATTCTTCAGGGTCGATCGAAGCGAAATGAGTTGCAGAAAGCTGGCTAACAAGCTCTCGGAGCGATCGTGTTGCGGATTCAGCGGCATCTGGCCAGCCGCCCCACGCTGCGAGAAAAACCGTGTTAATAAGGATTGGGTGTTCGGTGTACTGAAGTGCCGACAATACTCTCGCCAGTTTTTCCCTTGAACTAATTTGAGTTAGTCATAGGGTTGATATGATCGCTAACTCTCAGTCGTGCGTGAGCGCCTGAGAACGAAGTAGCCATTCTAGCACCCATTTACATCATCATCTGCACAAGTATTGAACTAGCACTGGGTCATAAGGAAGGGATGAAGTGTCGAAACGGGCAGGGGAGAAGAATCCGGGAACTGCCATAGGTGTTCCTGTTGAGTTTTGGCCATAAGCGTATTCAGCTAAACGAGGGAGCGAAGCGACGTCTTCAGCGTTGTACCGAATAAGTGTTTCGAGTGCGTTGGGTTCGCCGTCCTGCGCCATGTTCCATAGGTTGACGGCATCTCGACCGGTGAGTAGTGAAAGATCGTCGCCACGATCAAGTCCGATTGCCTTTTCAATCTTTTTCAGACCACCGCGTAAGCCTACCGATCTCAATACGTGCATCAGGTTTACATGAGCAGCGTTTTCGAGTAATGGTCCCAGCTCACGCCGTAGCCATGGCACATCGAAGGAGATTCCATTGAACGTAACTACCAACTTGTAATGATGAAGATCTTCGGCCAGTTGATCGAGATTGTCACCTCGGACGTATGCCTTGAATCCTGATGCATCAAGAATTACGCACATTGTTAGATATGAATCTCCACCTAGTCCTGTGGTTTCGATGTCGAGAAATGCGGTTTCGTTTTCGAAGTCGGGTAGCAAACGCCATCGCTCACCCGCTCGATACAGATCGCCGAAGTAGACGGCGTTACGGTCAGTGAGAGCAACAGCAGATTGCTCAAGTGCTTCGCGCTGCTCACTTGTAAGCCCATCGGAAGCTAAGGCATCGTCCCAATTCCTCACACCGCTTGCCCACAGATCTTCTTCGTCGTCGACGGTGAAACCTTGAAGATGTAAGAACGAGTATTTGAGCAAGTGGATCGGGTCGAGGAGGCTATTTGCGAATTCGATAGCCCAAGACTAACCCGTTACTAGCCCGACCGGACTATGCGCCTGGCTGTTCACCAGCGATCGTGCAGCCATCGTTAAAATCAGCGAGTTGGTAACAAGCGACTGTGAGCAATCGTAAACAACGATCATTTTCCCGTTAAGGAAGTATTGAGGATTGTCTGACCAGTTGATGTACTTCAACCCAATTCGGTAGCCATCTGGTGATACCAGGTCCGCTTGTTCAGAGGCTTCGTCTACCGTTGAACACTCCAAGGCGAGAATGTCTTGACCGCTGGCAGTCATCTCAATACCGGGGACTGAGAATAGTGCTGCGAATAGGAAATTATTTTCAACCTGCTCTTCAACCTTCATGCCCGCTGCATCGAGAACGGTTGAAAGTTAGACGTAAGAACCTGCTGGTTCAATATCACTGTCGATTGAACAAGCGACTGTAATTATTGATAGCGCGACTAACGCGATTACTAGAATACGACGCAACATGTTTAGCTCACGTAAGTGAATACGTGAGCAGATTTAGCTAAAGAAATAATAGTGTGCCGAAGGTGGGGTTAACCCTAAAAAGTACTAACGGCGAGCGTACATAGCTGAGAACGAACCCGTGCCAACAACCTTGCCTCGAAGCGCCGTTGACACGTCGAGTGGTGTCGCATCGTCACGGATATTGAGCGGTTCAGATAAAGCGTAGATAAAGAATACGTACTCGTGCTCTTGGCCTTCAGGAGGGCAAGGACCGCTGTAACCGATATTGTCAAAAGTGTTAATTGCTTGCCGGGTTGAGTCTTTTAGCTTGATCGTGGATGCTTGCCCAGCAGGCAACGAGCGGGTTCCAGAAGGAATGTTGTACACCGACCAATGACGGAATATTCCTGACGGGGCACCAGGGTCGTCGACCAAAATTGCGATCGAACGTGTTCCACCTGGAACCTCTGACCAACGTATAGGTGGTGAAGTGTTGTTGCCATCGCACGTGTATTCGGGCGGAATTGAATCTCCGTCATCGAAGGCTGCTGAAGAAATATCGATCGTAGCAATTAACGAACTCTTGGGGTCGAATTCAGGGTCGTTGTCGTTGCCGGAACCACAAGCTGTGAGCAAGC
>Ga0209403_10006886_pt1 | contig 11381 bp, 11 predicted proteins | sample ArcticOcean_MG_C_8_FD_187440 | JGI IMG/M metagenome (GOLD analysis project Ga0209403, IMG submission 187440) | Marine microbial communities from western Arctic Ocean - ArcticOcean_MG_CB11_86 (SPAdes) (version 2) | ecosystem: Environmental > Aquatic > Marine > Oceanic | place: Arctic Ocean... | reverse complement strand
GAACCAACGCTTTTATTGTTCTGAATGGACTCCCTAATATTGGACCCATTACGCTACGTCTGTTGTTGGATGCTTTCCAAGGTGATCCTGTTTCGATTTGTTTAATGAGATCGCTCAGTCTGGGGCGGTGATTAGTGAGTTTCCCTTTGGCCGTCGTGCTGATCGGCAGACATTCCCTATGCGCAATCGCATTGTAAGTGGCATGTGCCAAGCCCTGATCGTGGTCGAATCTGACCTTCAGGGTGGAAGTATGATTTCAGCTAGGTTCGCTGCAGAACAAGGGCGGACAGTTTTTGCCGTGCCGGGCCGTATTTATCAACCTACCAGCCGTGGGTGTCACCAATTAATCCGTGAAGGGGCCATGTTACTTTCCAAACCCGAGGATGTGGTCGAGGAACTGGGTCACCTTATTATCATCAAGCCTCTGATGAACGTCTGGATACGGGGCTTGGTTCGGATAGTTTGAGCGAAGAAGAAAGGGAGATACTGTCTCACTTTTCAGGGGGCGAAGTTTTGGATATGGATCGATTAATCGACATGACGGGTAAGTCGTCTCCCGAGCTAGCATCTCTACTTATGATGTTAGAATTGAAGCACCTTGTATCCAAACGTTTCGATGGAGCATTCGAGGCGAGTGTCCGGATGTAGGCATCTAGCCCAGACACTTCATTCAGCCTGGTGGCCAACCCATTTGGTGCCCGGCAAGTAAATGCACGTGCAGATGCGGCACCGCTTCACCTCCGTGAGGTCCGTTGTTGATCACTATCCGGAAACCCTCTTCGAGTTCCAGCTTCTTGGCAACGTTTCGGGCCGTAAGAAGCAAGTGCCCTAGAACCGCTTGGTCTTCATCTTCGGCCAAGGCCGTTCGCACGATGTGTTTTTTCGGTATAATTAATATGTGAACCGGCGCTTGCGGGTTAACGTCTCTAATTGCGACGCATAGATCGTCCTCATGCTCGAAGGTCCCGGGGATCTCGCGGTTGATGATTTTGGTGAAGATGGATGGTTCCATGGTTACAGAAGGATCAAAGTGAGTTCTGAGTTTTTCGTGGTCCAGTAGGCGGCGAGTTCGCGCAGGTATCCCACAGCTTGTTCGTATTCTTGGTCGAGTTTAGTGGACCAATTCTGGTGATTGCCCTGAATGGCCGTGCGCAAACCAGTGCCGAAGAACATGGCTTTGGGAAATCCGGCTATTTGTTTAAGCCCAGAAATGATTTCTTCGCGTGCCCAGAGAGGATCGAAGGGTCGGCCGTCTAGGGATGCTTCCCAATGATAGAACCCGAAGTTCTGATCTCGGGTAAGGTATTTTTCCAGAAGCTGGACAAGAGCCTTATTAAATTCCTCGGGCTGACCAGGATCTTCAATATCGCCGGTTGCCGTAAAGTTGATGGTTTGCTCGATGTGTCGCGCAAGGTAAAGGTCCTGACCGGTCAATAGCGGGAACAAGGTATTGAGAAGATGAAGTCGCGTTATGCGGTCCCTTTGATCGGCTTTCATGTCGTTATCAATTCAGGTTGGAAATGTCCTGCATAAGTTCGTTAATGTCCCTGAAATCTTTGTAAACACAAGCAAACCTCACATAGGCGATTTGGTCGATTTTTTTTAAGCGAAACATAATATTTTCGCCAATGGCTCGGCTGGGGATTTCATAATCGTACTCCTCCATGAGATCCTCGATCACGTCGTTTACAAGAAGGTTTATTTGCTCAATATCCACCGGCAGCTTTTCAGTCGCCCTGCGAATACCGTTTACGATCTTGGCGCGGTCGAATTCTTCGCTCCGACCGTCTCCCTTGAGCACCATTAATCCCTCGTGCTGAATTTCTTCCACCGTGTTGAATCGGTGTCCACAACCCAGGCACTCACGACGTCGGCGTATCGAGTTGCCTTCTTTGGCAACACGCGAGTCGATCACCTTATTATCGGTGGATGCGCAATGTGGGCATTTCATTGGTTAATTAGCGGGCTAAGGTAGGTAAAATCCAGGATTCTGGTAAATTTACTGTGATATCGGAAAACCAGCCGCTCGGTCAAGCGAGTTGGCTTGGCAATTCCCACGGTATTGCAGCAATAATTGGCTTTTCTTAATTCTATAACTTGGGTAGCACTCATTCTACACTGACCAATTTCATGAGCTTACGAATACTTATTACAGGCGGAGCAGGGTTTTTAGGCAGCCATTTAACCGATCGTCTTCTTGCTGACGGGCACGAGGTAGTAGTGATGGACAATTTGTTTACCGGAAGGAAGGTGAACATCGAGCACTTGCTAAATAATCCAAAATTCGAATTTATTCGGCACGATGTGGTGGATCCCTTCAAAATTGAGGTAGATCAAATCTACAATTTGGCCTGTCCAGCCTCTCCTCCACACTACCAATACAATGCAATCAAAACGATCAAGACCTCTGTTATGGGGATGATCAATTGCCTTGGTTTGGCAAAACGACTCAACGCTCGCGTCTTTCAAGCTTCGACATCCGAAGTATATGGAGACCCGGAAGTCCATCCACAAAGAGAAGATTATTGGGGTCATGTGAATCCGATTGGAATTCGTTCTTGCTACGATGAAGGTAAACGCTGTGCCGAAACGCTTTGTTTTGATTACCATCGGCAGAATGGAGTCGATGTCCGCATCGTCCGTATTTTCAACACCTATGGACCTCGTATGCACCCCAATGATGGACGTGTCGTCTCCAATTTTATTGTGCAGGCTCTAAAAGGGGAGGATATAACCATCTATGGTGACGGAACCCAGACACGCTCGTTTTGTTATGTGAGCGATTTAATCGAAGGATTTGTTCGCCTGATGAATCAGGACGAAACCACTGGTCCAATAAACATCGGAAATCCTGGTGAGTTCACCATGCTCGAACTCGCGCAGAACATAATCAAACTAACGGGAACTTCTTCCAAGATCGTTCATCGGGATTTGCCTTCGGACGATCCAAAGCAACGTAAGCCCGATATCACACTTGCTAAAAAGTATTTGGATGATTGGGAGCCTCAGGTTCCTTTGAAAGAAGGCTTGGAAAAGACCATAGCCCATTTTAGCGAAGCCTTAGGCATTCGTAACCAGGTTGGTTTTTAGGCTTAATTTAGGGATTTCCCCCAAATCTTTGCGGCGAATAATGAATTATTCATCGGTGTTCGACGTTTTGAATTCAGGTAATTCGCAAGGCACCATTTCCCTGGAGTGTGATGCCATAGGAGAATACAGACACCTAAAAGGCACATATTCTTTGCCAGGTTGCTGCGTTGAAGAATATCCCACATCCACATGTTGGATTCTGTGACAAACTCCGGTTTGCTTATCAATGCAGGTACATGAACCGCAAGGGTTACAACTATAACAAAGCTTCCGAGTAGTACTGCAGCAAATCGTATTTGCCATCCCAATACGATGCATACACCGCCAACCGAAAGCACAATCCCAACGAGTATCGATACGACGCCAGGTGAAGGCATCCAGATTGGCATCAGATGTTGAATGAGTCCATCGCTCAAAATGTGTTCTGTGTCCAAGGCTAAAAATATTAGACTAAACAACACACGAAACAAGAGGTCGCAAAGATCCTTACTCATTAGCACCTCCTTCCCCGGTACGACAGACACATCGGTAAAACAAAAACCGGACACATCGGTTACACTTTATTACTTTCATTTAGGGTTCGGTGTGTCGAGGGATTTTGGATGGTGAGGGGCGATGAAGAATATCACTCGATTTTGGATAAAATCGCCAAATTCTTGTTTATTGTGTGAGTAAATGGACAGCTGCTTCCACGGTTTATCAGAGACAACTTAAATGCTCTGATTGACCCTTATGATTCCTGATCCAAAGTTCTTTTTACCGACCATGTTATTGTGGTTAGGCGTATTGCTTCCACCCTGATTCAGGCTCAGGCTATGCAGGATCCTGTGCCTGAGTGAAGGTTAAAGTTAGTAGGATGATTGAGAAGGTTTTCACATTTCTATTGTGGGTTAAGAGTGAGTATTTCCACTTATCCATTTCTGGATGCAGATGCAAGGTATCGGGTATTTATCCAAGTAAAATTTTGCGATTGTTCCTTCGACAATATTTCTTGCGTTACTCAAATACGGTGTTCCAATCTGATCAGAAATATTCATGAAGCTCGAAACACAATGTCTCCATGCTGGCCAAGTGCCAGATCCAACAACTAACGCTCGCGGGGTACCTGTGTACCGCACGACTGCATACGTGTTTGATAACACTGAGCATGCAGCGAATCTGTTCGCCTTGAAGGAACTTGGGAATATTTACTCGCGTATCATGAATCCAACTCAGGATGTGCTTGAGCAACGCGTAGCGCAGTTGGATGGGGGAGCGGCAGCTCTGGCTGTGGCGTCTGGAACGAGTGCCATTTTTTATTCTATCATCAACCTAGCGAAGTCGGGAGATAATATAGTTTCTGCCAACAATTTATATGGCGGATCTTACACACAGTTTAATGATATCCTGCCAAGCTTTGGGATTTCGGTTAAATTTGTGGACCCTAGTGATCCTAATAATTTCGCAGCTGCAATCGATGAAAACACCAAGGCCGTATTTTGCGAAACGGTGGGAAACCCAGCAGGTCAGATTGCCGATATTGAAGCCATCTCAACGATCGCTCATGATAATGGAATTCCTCTAATTGTTGACGCGACCTTTTCTACACCAGCGCTTTCTCGTCCAATCGATCACGGGGCAGATATCGTGGTTCACTCATTGACGAAGTGGTTTGGTGGTCATGGGGCTGGCATTGGTGGAATCGTTGTGGATTCAGGACAATTCAATTGGGCCAATGGCAAGTTCCCATTATACGACGACCCGGATTCATCCTACCACGGACTACGCTGGGGACATGATCTTCCCGAACCACTTGCTCCCGTTGCCTACATTTTACGCATGCGCACCGTGCCATTGAGAAACCTTGGAGCGTGTATTTCACCGGACAACTCTTGGATTTTCCTTCAAGGGATCGAAACCCTACCACTTCGGATGGAGCGCCATTGCGACAATGCACTGGTAGTGGCCAAACACCTTCAGGGCCTCGATCAAGTCGAGTGGGTCCGTTACCCAGGTCTCGAAGACGATCCTGAGTATGGGAAGATCGATAAGTATCTTTCAGGCAAGGGCGGGGCGATGGTTATTTTTGGGATTAAAGGTGGAGCTGAAGCTGGGTCCAAATTCATTGATTCGCTCGAACTACTCAGCCATCTCGCCAATGTGGGAGATGCGAAAAGCCTAGCGATTCATCCGGCTACCACGACACACAGTCAATTAAGCGCTGAGCAACAAGCCGCGGGTGGAATTACTCCCGAGCTCGTTCGACTCTCGGTGGGCATCGAACATATCGATGACATCCTGGCTGACATCGACCAAGCACTTGCAAAAGTGGCTGGCTGAGTTGCTGAGAACTTATAATTTCAAAAAAGGCTTTCTTCGGTGAGCCTTTTTTAGTTGGACGCAACTAGAGTCAATACTGCCATTTTTATTGTGGATTCCACAGTGACATGTCGGATGTGTTTGTTAAACCTGTGCTCTGACAAACCTCAATTCCTTTGACAGGACTTATATTCCAGAACCTATAAGTTCCGATCTGTTATGACTATTAAATTATCAACACTCTCCGCAGTTCTAATTGCTACAACTCTGGTTTTTACCCCGAGTTTTGCTTTTTTAAACAAGGTGGTAAAGCCAAGCACTAAAACTAAGACTTCGGACGACACGGCCGAACGAAAGTTACCTGAATACACGGGAGTCAAACATGCGCTTGGTGTAATCAGCTTTGACAACGATGGAGGCTATTTCCAGGAAATGACCTTGGGCGACAACTTGGCCCTCATTCTTGATCTAGTTTGTATGACACGGGTCGTTTTGTGATTGTTGAGCGTGCCGAGTTAGGGGCAGTCATGGCGGAACTAGACCTGCAGAATAGCAACCGCACAGCCCAGGCATCACAAGTCGCAGCGACGGGAAAGATCCGGAGTGCAAAGTATTTGGCTAGCGGTGCAATTACTGAAGCAAGTTACAACACCTCAGGTGACAAGGGCGGTATAAGAATCAAAGGATTCAAGCTCGGAGCGAAATCCGATAAAGCAACCATAGTAGCAGTTATTAAATTGATAGATTCGACCAGCGGTGAAGTGGTTGCCAGCAAACGTTTGAGGGGTGAAGCAGGGGAATCGGGTCTTACACTAGGCTATTCGCAACTGAGCTAGGTGGATTTGTAAAAATTCCCCTTGGAGAAGCAGCTCAAGATGTAATTGATCAGGCCACTCAATTTATCGCCATGGAGATGGAAGATTACGATCTCGAAGAAAATGTCGTGATGGTGAGTAAGACTGGGCAGGAAATTATCAATCGCGGCTCAAATTATGGGGTAGCTCCTGATCAATTATTTTCAGTTCGGGAAGAAGGGGAAATACTCATCGATCCGGAAACTGGTGCCATTCTCGATATGGAAGAAGGAAAGGTTACAGCCACAATAAAAGTAACAAAGGTGTCCGAAAAGGTTGCTTATTGCGATTTAGTTGATGGAGTTCCACCAGATCGTGGCGCGATCGTTGTTTTCCAATAATTTTTGTTACAGGCGGAACTTCTGCCGGTTTTTCCAGTTCATAGAGTGCTCTAAACTTGCGCAACTCTGCGGTTGCTTCCCGTTGGGGAACGACCTACATTGCACCATGCTGTCCTTAATCTTCAAACGATTTGCTGATAGACCTTACAAAAAGTTTATCAAGCAATCCAAGCCTACCATTGCTCGAATCAACGAATTTGAGCAAGAATACCAATCATTGTCTGATGAACAATTGCGCGGACATACCCAGCAATTCCGCGATCGTTTAGCGGCGGGCGAAACCTTGGAAGACATTCTTCCTGAAGCCTTTGCCACCGTTAAGAACGCGGCTCGCCGCCTTTGTGGACAGACCCACGAGGTATCCGGTCAAAAGCTTGATTGGAATATGGTCCACTATGATGTCCAGTTAATTGGTGGATTAGCTCTGCACAGCGGTAAGATTGCCGAAATGGCGACAGGTGAAGGTAAAACGCTTGTGGCGACCTTGCCCCTTTATTTGAATGCATTGCCTGCCCTTGGTTGTCATTGCGTGACAGTGAATGATTATCTCGCACGTCGGGATAGTGAATGGATGGGGTACCTTTTTGAATTTCTTGGGCTCAGCGTCGGAGTGATTCAAAACAGTATGGCACTGCCTCAGAAAAAGGAGATGTATAAGCGAGACATCACCTACGGAACCGCTTCAGAATTTGGTTTCGATTATCTCCGGGATAATGGCATGGCGATGGTTGCAGACGCTCAGGTACAGAGCGAACACTTCTATTGTATTGTGGATGAAGTAGATTCCATTTTGGTCGATGAAGCTCGTACGCCTTTGATTATTTCCGGCCCCGTTCAGATAACAAGAGAGCTGCCTTTTAATCAATTTAAGCCAGTCATCGAACGCTTGGTTCGAGAACAAAACCGTTTGTGCAATAACCTGGTCGCAGAAGCTAAGAAAGAGCTCGAAAAGGAAGAGATGGAAGACGAATTCGCAACCAGTTTGTCCTTGCTCCAGGTCCGGTTCGGCATGCCGAAGAATAAGCCGCTCAATCGGATGATGGAAGAGGGGCCTGCTCGAAAGATGATCGAGAAGGCCGATCTGGAGATGCATAATGACTTTCGCAAGAAGGAGCTCTTTGATCTCAAAGAAGAACTTTATTATATAATTGATGAGAAACAGCATCAAGCTGACCTGACCGAAAAAGGTCGCCAGCTCATCAACCCTAATAACCCGGATGCGTTTATGCTACCCGATCTTCCCAGTATCTTCAGTGATTTGGATAAGGATGATGGAATGGAGGAGCGTGCCAAAGAAGAGTTAAAAGCTGAGCATCAGGAAGGCTTTGAAAAAGTTAGTGAAGAAATTCATACAATTAGCCAGTTGCTGCGTGCCTACTCGCTTTATGAGAAGGACAACGAATACGTGGTTCAGGACAACAAGGTACAGATCGTCGATGAAAACACGGGCCGTTTGATGCCCGGTCGTCGCTGGAGTGAAGGCCTACACCAAGCGGTTGAAGCTAAGGAAGGTGTCACAATCGAAAAGGAAACTAAAACCTACGCAACTATCACGATTCAGAATTATTTCCGTCAATATGAGAAACTTTCTGGAATGACCGGAACAGCGGAAACCGAAGCTGCTGAGTTTTTCGATATTTATAAGATGGATGTGATGGTGGTGCCGACTCATCGGCCGAACCAACGCAACGACCATAATGATGTTATTTTCAAAACACGCCGCTCAAAATATAACGCAGCCTTGAAAGATCTGAAAGATGCACATGACAAAGGGCAACCGGTTTTGATCGGAACGGCCTCTGTCGAAGCTTCTGAAGTTATGAGTCGCATGATCAAGCGGCAGAATATTCCACATACCGTATTGAACGCCAAGCAGCATGAGAGCGAAGCGGAGATTGTTGCTCGAGCCGGGCAGCGTGGTTCGGTAACGATTGCAACTAACATGGCAGGTCGCGGTACTGATATTAAATTGGGTGAAGGCGTAGAACAATTAGGTGGCTTACTGGTGCTTGGCACTGAGAGACACGAATCGCGTCGAATCGATCGCCAGCTTCGTGGTCGTTGTGCGCGTCAAGGCGATCAAGGAGGGTCCAAGTTTTTCATATCTCTTGAAGATAACTTGATGCGTTTGTTTGCGCAGCCTGGACCTATTGCGAATATCATGGAGAAGTCGTTCAGTGAGGAGGACGAGCTAACCCATCCTCTTCTGAATCGCTCCATTGAAAGCGCCCAAAAGAAAGTCGAGCAACAAAACTACGCCATACGTAAACGTCTGCTTCAATACGATGATGTATTGAATCAGCAGCGTGAAATTATTTACGGATTGCGTAACGAAGCTCTGCATAACGAAACGCCGAAGGACCTTATCTATGATATGATCAAAGATGAGCTGGAAGAGCGCTTGGGTAATTCTGATCTTTTTAGTGAAGCCGGGTCAGCTGGAGATCATGAGGATCGCCAAGGACTCCTTCGCTGGGTGAACACTCATTTCCCGATTGCTATGGCTGAAGATGCCGTTGATTGGACCAATGATGAAAATGCCCATGCCTCTATTTTTGCCAAAATCGAAGACGCCTACGATAAAAAGGAAAGACTTCAGCAACCCGATGCATTCAAGAAACTGGAGCGTTGGATCGTTATTTCTGCTTTGGACCGACATTGGCAAGATCACCTCACAGAGATGGATGACCTTCGCCGTAGTGTCGGCATTCGTGCATTGGGGCAAAAAGATCCTCTAAGTGAATATAAGAATGAAGGGTTCAAGTATTTCGAGCAAATGCTTGATAACATTCGAAAACAGATCGCCACCTCTCTATTTCGATCGGCAGTGATGCTTGAAAAAAATATCATCGATGCTTTGCAAGATCGCATGAAAAAGGCCCAGGCCATCCAACCAACCATTGGTCCGGCTCAGGCATCTGCTTCGACTCAGGAGGCTCAACAACAAAATTTGCCAGCTGGGCTACGAGCGTCAGGAGGAGGACAAGCGGGAATGAACCCCGCAGTTCGTATCAAGGCAGAACCTGTAAGGAGGGATATGCCCAAAGTTGGACGCAATGAGCCGTGTCCTTGCGAAAGTGGGAAAAAGTATAAGCAGTGCCACGGCATGTGAGGGATTGGGCATGGCCCACTTTGGTAGATAAGTAAATTTTGATGAGCGAAGAATTACCTCAAAAAACCCCCTCGAAGCTCCTGTGGGCTGTGGGCGTTTTCGTGACAACCTTCTGCGCTCACACGTTTGCATTTCCTCCATTTAATGTCCCGGAGTTGGCGTATCTACTTCCACTTCCTGCCGTCTTGTGGCTCCTTTATCAGAGTCCTTCTCGGAAACAATTTCTCTGGTCCGCCGGAGGTGGTTTTTGGCTGTCCTGGGTTGTATTGATCGTCTGGTTACGGCATGTGACCTGGTTTGGCTGGATCGGTCTGGCTACCATACTATCTTTATTCCCTTTAGTCTGGGTATGGGTGACCTATTGGATGCTGCCAAAGTTTAAGGATCGGGAAGCTCTGATTCGGTTTTTAGGAATATTGAGTGTCTGTAGTGTGTGGACCTTGCTTGAATTTGTCCGGACCTTTTTCCTGAGTGGATTTCCCTGGTTACCTTTGGCAGCGACCCAATGGCAAAGACCGCTAATGCTACAAGTCGCTTCCTGGACCGGATTTTACGGTGCATCCTTCCTTCTCATTATGGTGGGGATGGTCATTGCATTTTATTTGCGTCATTTGTTTCGAGGTCGGCAGAAAGGACTGGCCCGCTTTTGCCCCGAGTTTCTGATTGGAGTCACCATATGGATGTTCGCAACCTTCGGTTTGTTTCAAATTAAATTCGAGCACGACAAGCGTGAAACTTTTTTCAAAGCGGCGCTCATTCAGCCTTACATTCCACAAACTATAAAGTGGGATCATTCGAAATCCGGTGAGATTATGTCGGAGATAAAACGGCAGGTTCTTTTTCAAAAAGCAATTGGCGCCGACATTGCAATTTTTCCCGAAGCCGTTCTTCCGTACCCTATAATTGGTGACGATGGAATGCGTAAATGGGCGGAGGAATTGACGCGAGATTTTGGGGCTCCCGTATTGTTGGGTGCTTTGGCCGCTGAAGGTGCCACACAAAGTGACGATCCCTGGTACAATGGATTGATGATTATTTATCCTGATAAAGGGGTCGACCAAAATTATTATCAAAAGCGTAAACGGGTACCATTCGGTGAGTTTATTCCGTTCAGAAAACTACTTTTTTTCATCGAGAAGTTTGTGCCAATCGGAAGTGATATATCGAGAGGGACTTCTGCTGGGCCTCTGCGTCTGGACCTGAAAGATGGTAACATTCCTTTTGGAACTTTAATTTGTTATGAAGATATTTTTCCTGGCCTGGCTGTAGATTCTGTTAAGGCGGGCGCTCGAGTTCTGGTGGTAGTAACCAACGATGCCTGGTATGGTGAAGAAGGCGCGGCCTACCAGCATGCCGCTCACTCAGTGTTGCGTGCGGTCGAAACCAATCGTCCGGTGGTTAGGGTCGGCAATGGTGGTTGGAGTGGTTGGATCGACGAATATGGTAATATTCAAGACGTATTGGAATCCGAGGAAGGCTCGGTCTATTTCCGTGGAGGTGGGGTAGTCGAAGTCACTTACGATCCTCAGACTTACCGAAAACTTACTTTCTTCGTTCGTTATGGCAACTGGTTCATCGCGGTGTGCGGTGGATTACTAATACTTTTTCTGATTCTGGTACGCAGAGTTCCCGGAGCCATGTCCGAGGAAGAAGAGTGGCAAGAAGTTGAAAAAATAAAATTCACTG
>Ga0209403_10006883_pt1 | contig 11383 bp, 8 predicted proteins | sample ArcticOcean_MG_C_8_FD_187440 | JGI IMG/M metagenome (GOLD analysis project Ga0209403, IMG submission 187440) | Marine microbial communities from western Arctic Ocean - ArcticOcean_MG_CB11_86 (SPAdes) (version 2) | ecosystem: Environmental > Aquatic > Marine > Oceanic | place: Arctic Ocean... | reverse complement strand
CTTATATGAGTTATTTTAATATTGTCACGGTGTCCCTGAATAAGCATAGGTTTATAATTTGATAACTCCATCGCCATTGCCTCATCTGTTACAGTAATATTTTCATTCATTGTTTTTTCAATTGCAGATAAAAGTTTTCTATATTTAAACATCTGTGGTGTCTGTGCATGCCAAATAAATTCTCTGTCGACGGTTTCTTCTATTTCATTTTTTTTATTTGCCTTTTTCATTGTCTCAAAACAGGGTAATGCCAATATTCCACCAATATCATGGTAATTTAGAATACTAATAAATTGGTCTATTATTGATTTTGTTATGCAAGGTCTTACAGCATCATGAACTAGGACCCAATCACTATTATCAACTCTATCTTTCAAACCACATAAACCATTATAAACAGATTCACATCGTGAAGTGCCGCCGATTACTGTTATTATTTTTGCATTTCTCGATATTGGTAATGTTGACCAATAATGATCGGACTTTGAAATTGCAACGCAAATACTTTCGATATCGTTACGATTAATAAAGTTTTCTATAGTATGTTCAATAATTGTTTTTCCACAAACAGAGATATATTGCTTGGGTATATCGCTCCCCATACGCTGTCCAATTCCAGCAGCGGGGATTATTACCCAGTACCTATTACTTTTTAGCATATATCTTAATTCGAATTAGATTGTTGGTCTGCATTATCAATGATTTGATAAAAGGTTTCGCCGTCTTTAATCATCCCCATCTCGCTACGCGCAATTTCCTCAATAGCTTCGTGTCCCTGCTTAAGATCAAAGACCTCCGCTGTTAGCGAAAGATTACGTTCTTTAAGATTCTCGTTCTCATTTTCTATTTTTTCCATTTCATCTTTAAGAAGATTCACTTCAACTAAACTACCATTGCCAGTCCACAAACGATACTGCAATAAAAGTAGTAAAAATACCATTATGACAGTTAGTAATTTCATTAGCGTGTCCTAGTTAAATAACGTCATACACTTATAATAAGTTATAAAATACATTTTTTCCGGGATACATTGCTTTCCCATCTAATTCATCTTCTATTTTCATTAGACGATTATATTTTGCTACACGATCTGAACGCGACAACGAACCTGTTTTTATCTGTCCGGCCGAAGTTGCAACAGCAAGATCAGAGATTGTTGTATCTTCCGTCTCCCCAGAACGATGTGAAATAACAACTGTGTAACCAGCTTCTTTAGCCATATTAATTGCATTAAGAGTTTCTGTAAGAGTTCCTATTTGATTCACTTTTATTAAAATTGAGTTACCAATGCCTTCTTCAATACCTTTACTAAGTATTGATGTATTAGTAACAAAAAGATCATCGCCAACTAATTGGATATTTTTACCAAGAGCTTCTGTTAATAATTTCCATCCTTCCCAATCATCCTCAGCCATGCCATCTTCTATTGTTATAATTGGATACTTTTCAAACCATGGTGTTAAATATTGTAAAAATTCTTGTGAATTCAGTTTTAAATTTTCTGACTCAAGGGTATAAATTCCATCTTTATAAAATTCAGAACTTGCTACATCCAAGCCCAATAAAATATCTTCTCCTGCAATATAACCAGCTTTTGTAATCGCTTCTAAAATTACTTCAATTGCTTCTTCGTTCGATGATAAGTTAGGTGCAAATCCGCCTTCATCCCCAACCGTAGTTCCTAAACCTCTTTTTAATAATACAGATTTAAGTGAATGAAATATTTCTGTTCCGTACCTTACGGCCTCCCTTATGCTTGTAGCCCCTACTGGCAATATCATAAATTCTTGAAGATCGACACTATTATCTGCGTGTGCACCCCCATTAATAATATTCATCATAGGTACGGGCATTTTAAATGGGCCTTTACCGCCTAAATATTTATAAAGAGGAAGATTGTTTTCATTTGCTGCTGCGTGAGCTGTTGCCATAGAGACTGCAAGAATCGAATTTGCGCCAAGATTTTCTTTATTTGAGGTACCATCCAAGTCAATCATCATTTGGTCTATGGTTGCTTGCCCCGATACCTCTTTTCCAAATAAAGAAGGAGCGATTAATTCTTGAATGTTATTAACTGCAGTAAGAACGCCCTTCCCCATAAATCTTGAATCATCCATATCACGTAATTCTAATGCCTCACGAATACCTGTTGAGGCGCCAGATGGGACCATTGCACTCCCGGTAGCGCCGCTTTCAGTATAAACCTCAGCTTCGATTGTTGGGTTGCCTCTCGAATCTAAAACTTCACGAGCAATAATTTTATTAATAGCCGACACTTATAAAATCTCCAAACACTAAATTACTTAATTAATGTTTTTGTTACTTGATCAATTCCTTTTAATGTTTCTAAAAGTGTTTTCATTTTCTTTAGAGGCCATGAATTAGGCCCATCGCTTAATGCTTTTTCCGGGTTTGGGTGCGTCTCCATAAATAAACCAGATATACCAACAGCAACCGCAGCACGAGCAAGTGCAGGAATAAATTCACGCTGTCCATCTGAAACTTTTCCACCACCGCCTGGCATTTGAACAGAATGAGTTGCATCAAATACTACAGGAGCTCCAGTTTCTTTCATGACAACGAGTGAACGCATGTCTGAAATGAGATAATTATATCCAAAAGAAGCTCCACGTTCACAAACCATAATTTTATCATTACCAGTAGCGCGAGCTTTAGCAACAACATGTGTCATATCCCAAGGAGCAAGAAATTGACCTTTTTTTATATTTACGGGCAATCCTGTTTTAGCAACGGCTCCTATAAAATTAGTTTGTCGGCATAAAAAAGCAGGGGTTTGGAGCACATCAACAACATCTGAAACTTCATTAAGTGGTGTATCTTCATGAACATCAGTTAAAACTGGTACGCCAACCTTTTCTTTCACATCGGATAATATTTTTAAACCTTTTTCAATTCCCGGTCCTCGATAACTATCATGCGAACTACGATTAGCTTTATCAAACGAAGATTTATATATAAAGGGAATCTCCAATTGAGAAGTAAGTTCTTTTAATTGCCCAGCAACATCTATCGATAATTGCTCACTTTCAATAACGCATGGTCCAGCAATTAAAAAAAATGGATGCTCAGAACCAACCTCGAAATTACATAACAGCATTTTTAGGAACCCTTAAATTAGACTCTTTATATTTCAAAGCCGCCTTTATAAAACTTGTAAATAGTGGGTGACCATCTCTAGGTGTTGAAGTAAATTCTGGGTGAAACTGACAGCCAACAAACCAGGGATGTTTTGGAATTTCAATAATCTCAACTAATTCTTTATCAACTGAATATCCGGCGATGCTCATCCCTACTGATTCAAGTTTCTCTTTATATTTATTGTTAAATTCATAACGATGGCGATGTCTCTCAATAATACTATCACTTTTATATAAATCCCTAACTAAACTCCCTTCAATAAGTTTGCAATCTTGTCCGCCTAATCGCATTGTGCCACCTAAATCAGAACTCTTACTACGTTTTTCTTGCGTGCCTTTTGCATCCTGCCATTCCGTAATTAATGCGATAACGGGGTGATCTGTATTTTTATTGAACTCAGTACTATCAGAATTTTTAAGTCCAGCAAGATTTCGAGCTATCTCAATTACGGCAACTTGCATACCAAGACATATACCTAAATAAGGTAATCTATTTTCTCTGGCATATTTTACGGCACTTATCTTTCCTTCAATTCCACGATTACCAAATCCACCCGGAACTAAAATTGCATCAACATTCTGTAAGCATTCAGACACATTTCTCTCAATCTCTTCTGAATCAACATATACAGTGTTTATTTTTGTTCGGGTTTTTATTCCCGCATGTATTAGGGCTTCAGAAAGCGATTTATAAGAATCAGCTAATCCAATATATTTGCCAACCATAGCTATATTGACTTCATTGTCAGAGTTATCAATTGCATCAACAACATTATGCCATTCAGTTAAATTAGCTTGTGGTAAATCTAAATTAAATTTTTTAATAACAATCTCATCAAGATTTTGTTCATGTAAAACTTTTGGAATTTTATAAATACTATCTACATCAATTGCCGAAATAATCGCAGACTCTTCAACATTAGTGAATAATGCTATTTTCTTTTTTTCATTTTCCGGAATGACTCGATCAGTACGACAAATAAGACAATCAGGTTGTATGCCGATAGACCGTAGTTCTTTAACAGAATGTTGGGTTGGTTTTGTTTTAATTTCACCAACAGCAGAAATATAGGGAACCAAAGTTAGGTGTATAAATAACGTGCTCTCAGGACCCAATTCAATTCGTAATTGTCTGATCGCTTCGAGAAAAGGTTGTGATTCAATATCGCCTACCGTACCACCAATTTCAACCATCGCAATATCTGAATTACTAGCGCCTTCCTTAATACAGCGCTTTATTTCATCGGTAATATGTGGAATTACCTGTACTGTAGCGCCCAGATAATCTCCACGCCTTTCCTTTTGAATAACATTTTGATAAATAAGCCCGGTCGTAAAATTATTCTTTTTACGCATCTTTGTTCGAACAAAACGTTCGTAATGACCAAGATCGAGATCGGTTTCAGTGCCATCTTCTGTGACATAAACCTCGCCATGCTGAAATGGGCTCATTGTTCCCGGGTCAACATTAATATAAGGGTCGAGCTTTAAGAGTGTTACATCTAATCCTCGAGCTTCAAGAATCGCCCCAAGAGACGCCGATGTAATACCTTTCCCAAGCGAGGAAACTACCCCTCCAGTAATAAATATATATCGCGTCATGGAACCACACCATTAAAAAGAGAAATTTTAGGGAGTAATGATTTTCTCGGCCCAGAAGAGCCGATTTTTTGGGTACATAGTATCCTAAATAGTTTCATATTCAGGGATATAAATACTATCAGAATTGTATAGAGGATACCATCACAGAAGAAATTCTTACTGCCTAAGTAAAATAACTATGTTAGAAATATTAATTTTTTCTTTCATTTGGTCGAAAGTTATTAGTGAATCTGATGGCAAAACGTTAAAATAACGCTAAAACTTCACTACTTAAAATAAAAAATTAATTGGTAGGTAGGATATCTTTGTATTTTATTAATAAGATAACTTTTTGTATTTTCTGATATTTTTAGGAGAGGCGGAATGTCTGATATTGAAATTGCTCAAAAAGCGAAAATGAAACGTATTGTTGACTTAGCTAATGAACAATATGGAATTGAGAGTGAACACCTTGAGCCATACGGTCACTACAAGGCTAAATTATCCCTGGATTACATCGATAGTTTAAAAAGTAAACCTAATGGTAAATTAATTCTAACAACAGCAATCAGTCCTACACCCGCAGGCGAAGGCAAGACAACTACAACAGTTGGCCTTGGTGATGCGATGAATCGCATTGGCAAAAAAACAATGATCTGTTTACGTGAGCCCTCACTTGGACCGTGCTTTGGTGTTAAAGGTGGTGCTGCGGGAGGGGGTTACGCGCAAGTTGTTCCTATGGAAGATATCAATTTACATTTCACTGGTGATTTCCATGCGATAACATCAGCGCATAATCTCCTTTCCGCTATGGTTGATAATCATATTCATCATGGTAATACCTTAAATCTCGACCCTCGTTTGATTGCATGGAAGCGTGTACTTGATATGAATGATCGTGCCTTGCGTAAAATAATTAATTCCTTGGGTGGAACGGCAAATGGTTTTCCAAGAGAAGATGGTTTTGATATAACTGTGGCATCAGAAGTAATGGCTATTTTCTGCCTTGCAACCTCGCTTGATAATTTAAAAGAACGTCTAGGTAATATTGTTGTTGGTTACACGAGAGGCGCCCGAAAACCAGTTCATGCGCGCGAACTAAATGCAAATGGTGCGATGGCTGCGCTTTTAAAGGATGCTATTAAACCAAATTTTGTTCAAACATTGGAAAACAACTTAGCAATTGTACACGGCGGTCCTTTTGCAAATATAGCACATGGTTGTAATAGTGTTTCAGCAACGCAAGCGGCATTAAAACTAGCTGACTATGTTATTACTGAAGCAGGTTTTGGTGCTGATTTGGGTGCAGAAAAGTTTTTTGATATTAAATGCAGAAAAGCTGGTCTTGAACCAAGTGCTGTTGTTCTTGTCGCCACTATTCGCGCACTCAAATATCATGGCGGTGTAGATAAGGATCAATTGAATAGTGAAAATCTCAAAGCTCTTGAAAAGGGTATGGTTAATCTCGAAAGACATTTTAATAATATGCAAAATAACTTTGGGCTTCCATGTATCATTTGTATTAATCATTTTGTAAATGATACTGATGCCGAAGTTGAATTACTTAAATCAAAAGCTGAATCCATGGGTGCTAAGGTTGTAACATCGAAACACTGGGCGGATGGAGGAGCGGGAGCTGAAGATTTAGCAAAAACGGTAGTAGAAATTGTTGACAGTCACTCTGGCAAACATAAATACGTATATGAAGACAGTGATTCTATATGGGGAAAAATTGAGGCTATTGCTACAAAAATCTATGGTGCAAGCGGGATCACAGCGCCGCCAAATGTACGTGCACAAATAGATAAATTAAATGAAGACTATGGAAGTTATCCAGTTTGTATTGCGAAGACTCAAATGTCTTTTTCATCTGACCCCTCTGTTCGAGGAGCGCCAAGTGGACACACTGTGGTAATCACTGAGGCGAGAGTTGCAAGTGGAGCGGGATTCATTGTTGTAATTGCAGGAAACATGATGACAATGCCAGGATTACCTAAAGTACCCGCTGCTGAAAAAATCGATGTTGATAGTGACGGTAAAATCGTTGGCCTTTTTTAATAGCAATCAAAACTTAATAAAATTACCTCTTGCCATAGAGAAATATAAACCGGGAATACATAGTGTTGCTGCAATAGTAAAGATTATGCGAATTGCATTTTCTAAGGCCATGTAGTTTTCTTGATTAATTTCAACAGAACCAATAATTAATGCAAAAATTAATGTTACTAACACCATACTACTCATCTGACCAATGATACGCATAGTTGCCATTGCGCCCGTCGCACTCCCATAGAATTTCTTTTCAACCGACCCCATAATTGCATTTACGTTGGGTGGTGAAAATAAACCAAATCCGAGTCCAGTTATGAAGAGAGAAAGAAGCAGGTAATTTAGTTCTGATTCGATTTTTAAATTAGACAACATAATTAAACCACAGCATGTAATCCCCATTCCAATTGTAGATAAGTACTTAGGTTCAAATTTATCTGATAATCTACCGGCTATAGGTGAAACAATAGCCATTGTCATTGGTTGGCACATCATTATCAGACCAGTTGATGTAGCAGATAATTCTTTCAAATACTGTAAATAAAGACTCACCTGAACAACATTAGCAAAAGTTGCGGTATAAATTATTAAAGATGCCAAGCAAGAAAACGTAAAAACACGATTAGTAAAAAACAATGTAGTATCAAAGATAGGATGTTTGTGTTTGTGCTCAAATAAAAAGAAAAATATAAATCCAAAAAATGAAAATAAAATAAGAATAAAACTTAGCGATGATGGTAAGTAAGAAACTCCAAGACAAATAATTAATATTGATAGCATGTAAAGAATTGCGCCAAATAAATCAAAGCTCCCGCGCTCATCAGAAGACCATTCATCTTTTACATATAAGACACCTATCATCAAAGATATTATCGCAAGTGGTATATGAACCACAAAGCTCGCACGCCAACCATACAAATCAACTATATATCCACCTATCAGTGGTCCTGCGGTTAAACCAAAATATATTGCAGAAACTGTTAATCCAATTACATAACCTCGCTTAGCTGGAGGGAAAACGGATGAAATAATTGCCACCTGAGTTGCATATAACATTGCTGCACTTACGCCCTGTAAAAAACGAGCCGTAATTAACGTAATTCCACTATCTACTGATGCAGCTATTAATGATGTTACTATGACGCAGCTTGTTCCGATTAAAAATATTTTTTTTCTTCCAATCATATCGGCGATGCGTCCAAAAATTAATACGAACATAGCGCTTGCCATAAGATAAGCCATCGGTATCCAACTCAATAACACTGCATTCATTGATAAATCATTAGCAATAGAAGGAAGCGCAACGTTAACAGCAGATAACATTAATGGGGTTGTAAACGCATTCAGCAAAATCATAGTAAGTGTGATGCGTTGCATAGGGTTTTCTAAGATTGGAACTTTCATATTTATAAGAGTATTTTATGATACTGTTCAATTCAACTAAACAAAAATAATAATGACTACTCATAATTACTTATGAACCAATTTGAACAATTCTGGTCGCTTGCGGTTGACTTGTTCTGGGGATTACCGCTTGTAGTCTTCATTATTACCACTGGAATATATTTTTCCTATATATCCGGCTTAAGACCATTAACTGGCTTTTTTCATGCTTTCTCTATTCTTTTTGGAAAATATGATGACAAAGGTTCTCCAGGTGAAGTATCTCATTTTCAAGCTTTGACAGTTGCGCTTTCAGGAACAATTGGGATGGGGAATATTGCCGGGGTCGCTATTGCGATTAATATGGGTGGCGCTGGAGCAGTATTCTGGATGTGGGTTGCCGGTCTTTTTGGCATGATGATTAAATTCTTTACGTGCACACTTTCTTGTTTGTATCGAAAACGGGATGAAGAAGGTATAGAGCAAGGTGGTCCGATGTATTTTATAGAATGTGGTCTAGGGACTCATTTCAAACCACTTGCAATACTGTTCGCCCTGGGTGGCTTAGTAGGTTGCATCCCTATGTTTCAAATTAACCAACTCGCAATATTTATTCATAGTGAATTTTCAATTCTGCCAATATATACGGGCATCGTTTGCCTACTAATTATTGGTATTGTAATACTGGGGGATGTGAAACGAGTCGGTTCTGTTACAGCTAGAATTGTTCCTTTTATGTTTCTCACTTATGTGCTTAGTAGTTTTATCGTAATCACTATCAATTTTGATGAAGTTCCAAAAGTCTTAGTTGATATTATCAATTCAGCATTTGGAATGAACGCCATCAGCGGAGGGGCAACCGGTTTAGTTTTTAAAGAAATTCTCGTTACTGGAATTAAACGCGCTATTTTTTCAAATGAAGCTGGAGTCGGTACTGAAGCAATGGCTCATGGTGCTGCGAAAACTAAAGAGCCAGTGCGGGAAGGTCTAGTGGCAATGCTTGGGCCATTTATTGATACTCATATTGTATGTACATGTACTGCCCTAGTAATATTAACATCGGGCATCTATACCACTGAAAGCGGTATTTTAATGACTGCCATGTCTTTTAATCAGGCACTCCCCAATATTGGTAACATTATCGTCTATTTAGTTTTTTCATTATTTGCAATTTCAACAATGATTACCTATTCCTATTATAGTCTTAAATGCGCACGTTATTTATTTGGCAAAAAAATTGGCGATAAATACATTTATATTTACTTAGTAATTATACCGTTGAGCACTATATGGACTCAGTCAACAATCATTAACATTATTGATACTATGTTTGCTTTAATGATTTTACCAACATTACTGTCAACAACACTATTAGCAAAAAAAGTGATTAATGAAATGAACGTCTACTTCGATAAACTTAAATCATCATAGTGGCTATTACTAATTATTTGAAGTTAATCAATTACACGGATATATTCATCTTTAGCCTCGCGACTAGTGCCAACTAACAACCGATACACGCCGTCCCTATCCTGTTCTATAAAACCAGCTGCCTCAATCTTCTCTCCCTTTCTTGCTTGACCGGTATACGTTGCTGTATAAGAGACAACTTCTTTAACCGTATTATGATTAATTAAATATCTAGCCGGAAAATCATAAGCATAAGTATCGTTTGTTACGATTGATGAAATTTCATCTTTACTAATTTTTTTATAAGGTCCACTTTCTTTATATTTCTCACCATTCTTTGGGATAGCACTAATATCAATCTTACTATTTCCAAATATGAATTTATTAAATTTTCTTTTCTCGTGAGAGTAAAATTCATTGAAACTCAATGCACAATCACGACGTTCATATGCGTCTTTCCACATTGCTTGAGTTAATGAATTAATCCCGACTTTATCTAAAGAATTTTTTATATATTTTCGTATTTTTAAAAATTGCTCACGCCCATAAATAATAATATCAACATCTGAATTCTCATTATGCATATCTAACATTATCGACCCGGTAATTCCCATATAATCCTTTTTAAAACCCACAGCTAATAGAGTATTAATAATACCAATTGCATCACTTTGTTTGTTATCGGGTGACTCCATACTCAACAATCGTGTAACTGTGTGCTCAGGATAATATATTTCTTTTATTAAATTAATTGGAATACCATGTAATGCAATATCAGCATAATAACTATCAAACTGAAACTCAGGGTAGGTATCTCTAATAATTTTTTCTGCTTTTTTAGTGCTAAGTTTATGTATACCTGCATTATCTTGCATATAACGCAGAAAAGTTAATGCGTGATTATCTTCTTGATATTCATTTACGACAGCAAAAAATAATTTATTATTAATACCAATAAAATCTTTTGGTCTAATTTTCATAGTCTAATTTATTCTGTTTTATCAAAAAAACTACATTAAGCTTGTGTAATTAAAAAAAGAATATCTCAATTTAGATTAAAAAAGCATTAATCTATAAATAATTTCATATCACTTTAACCTGTCCAACCTAATCCTGACGAAATACAATTTATCGATAATAATAAAGGTATTAAATCATCAGAACTATCTCCCTTATTCCTCTGACGAAATTCTTTAATTAATTTAATTTGCTCTAAACCTGCTTGATGTAACACTGGGGAGCGACGATTTAATTTTCGACTAAACTTCTTAAAACGCTGACATAATTTTTCTTCGCCAGTAATTTTTAAAATTATATCTTTTGTTAGGTTATATTCGCCAATAATCATACCAAAAATATTTTCTCTTACAGTTTCGTTCTCAACAAGATTTGAATATGATTTACAAATTTCGAAATCAATAAGTGATAATGTTTTTTCGGTCTCATCAATAATAAGGCGAAATAAACGCGAATCAGTAAACATTTTTTTAATCAATCTCTCTCCTTCATCTCCATGCTGACCAGTAAATTCCCTTATAGCAGTACCAACACCATACCACCCAGGAACAAGATGTCTGTTTTGTGTCCATGCAAATACCCATGGAATAGCTCTAAGGTCATTTAATGATTTCGTGCCTGTTCTCCTGGCAGGTCTCGACCCAATATTCATTTTTGCAAGTTCTTCTACTGGACTAGCAGCAGTGTAATAATCGACTAGACCGTCAGATTCAGCTAATTCCCGATATTTCTTAAATGCTAAACTCGATAATGATTCCATTGCATTATCAAAATCTGGTTTTGGC
>Ga0209403_10006882_pt1 | contig 11384 bp, 10 predicted proteins | sample ArcticOcean_MG_C_8_FD_187440 | JGI IMG/M metagenome (GOLD analysis project Ga0209403, IMG submission 187440) | Marine microbial communities from western Arctic Ocean - ArcticOcean_MG_CB11_86 (SPAdes) (version 2) | ecosystem: Environmental > Aquatic > Marine > Oceanic | place: Arctic Ocean... | reverse complement strand
GCAGGAGCACACCTGGATTTTCACCTAGATAACGGTTTGATCCGGTCCTACTCTTTAGCCAACAATCCGGAGGAATCAAACCGCTATGTTACCGCTGTATTGCGGGAAGAAATGGGTGGTGGTGGCTCTAAATACATGCACGAGAATGTATCTGTCGGTGACGAATTGAAAGTTACCGGGCCATCTAATAATTTTGAGCTGGCGGATATTCCTGGCACACATATTTTGTTAGGCGGAGGTATCGGCATTACGCCTCTTTTGGCTATGGGCCTTAAGTTAAAAGCAGAGAATAGGCCACGCCATTTACATTATTGTACCAAATCTCGAGAGGAAACCGCATTTGTTGAGGAAGTAGAACAAATTTTTGGTGATAATCTTACTTTTTATCATGACGGGGGTGATCCTTCCAAAGGCATCAATCTCAAGGAAACCATTGGTGTGCAGACGAAAGATGCAAACCTGTATATTTGTGGGCCTACAGGTTTATTAAGCGCTGCCCGAGACGTGACAAGCCACTGGACCGTTGGAAGTGTTCATTTTGAACTTTTTCAAAGTACCAAATCTAAGGAAGAGAAAGCGGCAGAGGCAAAACTAGACAATCGCAATCAGGCTTTCGAAGTTGAGCTGGCTCAGTCAGGACGAACCTTGATGATTCCTGAGGATAAATCGATATTACAGGTGCTTTGGGAAAATGAAATTGAAGTTCTTCATGCCTGCGAGGAAGGTTGGTGCGGTAATTGTGTGGTAGACTATCTTGAAGGTGGTGTAGATCACCGGGACGAGGTTCTTGATGATTCAGAACGTGAATCGAAATTGCAGGTTTGTGTTTCCCGAGCGCTGCCAGGGGAAAAAATTATCCTTGATTTGTAACTTGCTAACCAGTAGTTCAAATTTCAATTGAAGTGCGCCTAATTGTTATCACACAACAATTAAATGGTTTATGACATGGATTTTTTAAAAGCGGAAAACCTATATCGAGGTGTTGGAGGTTATTTGGTTGTTTTGGGCCTCTGAGATTTATTATTGTTAAGTTTATGGGTGTATAGCCATAAAAAAAACGCTAAACATGAGTTGATGAGGGGTAAAACTGAAAATTAGTGAGGGCGAATATGGCAGGTAGTGTTAATAAAGTAATATTGGTGGGGAATCTTGGTCGAGACCCTGAGGTTCGCCATTCCAAGGATGGTAATAAGATTGTCAATTTCTCGCTGGCTACCTCTGAAAAGTGGACGGACAAGAGCGGCGAAAAACAGGAGCGCACTGAGTGGCATAAGGTCGTGATATTTAACGACCATCTTTGCGAGATAGCGGAGAAGTATTTAAACAAAGGGTCCAAGATATATGTAGAGGGCCAGCTTCAGACTGGGAAGTGGACAGGGAACGACGGACAAGAACGCTATACTACTGAAGTAGTACTTAACAGGTTCCGCGGCGAATTGACTATGCTCGATTCCCGGAGTAGTGGCACCTTGGGGGATGGCTCATCAGTGCAGGGGGCGGAATTTGGTGGTTCCGAAGAGAGCATGAAGGCCAACTCGGACGAAATAGGAACTGTGAGCGATCAGCTCGATGACGAAATTCCATTTTAAATATTTACTTGAAGTCCTTTGCTAATAATTTGTTAGGTTACCTTCATGTCATTTAATCGGGGGGAAATTTTATCTCGACTTGAACCGGCGCTAAAACCTTTTGAAGAAAACCTTGATATTGCTGAAATGGCATTGTTGCTTGCATCCCTCGACCTGCCAAACGAAGATCTTGCCCCATATCGTAAACATTTAGACAAAATTTCGTTGGACTTGGGTGTTGCAGCGAGAAATGTACGTCACACCCGGGACTTGGCTATAGCTCTCTCTGATGTTTTATTCGGTGTTCACGGTTATGCCGGCGATACCGCCACTTTTAACGATATGCAAAATGCCAATATTATGAGGGTAATTGATCGCCGGAAAGGACTCCCAGTGGCTTTGGGAATCTTATTAATTCATATGGCGAGAACCCAAGGTTGGAATATCACGGGTTTAAACTTTCCAGGGTATTTTTTACTTCGTATTACTCACGAAGGCGAGCAAATTTTGATTGACCCTTTTAACAAGGCCCAACGATTGACGATTGACAAAGTACAGGGTCTGATTACTCAAATGCGGGGAACGAGTGCCCGGTTACAGCCTCATCACCTCCAATCTGTGAGTGATAGAGATGTAATCCTCCGGCTTCAAAATAACATTAAGACTCGGGCAATGGAGTCTGATGATCCAGAACGGGCTCTAGAGGTAATTGAGAGAATGTATCGTATCTCGCCAGATAATGCCGGTTTAGTCTCTGAAATGGCTGTATTAGAGGCTGAAAAAGGCAATATAAAGAGATCGTTAGAAAGTCTTTCTGATTTTCTTGTGCGTTGGAAGGGGCATCCTGAAGAGGAACAAATTTCTGCACTAAGTGAAAACCTAAGACGGCGCCTTAACTGAGAGCATGATTTTTATCCACGGATGTATACAACATCAGCCCTATGGGCGAATAATTTGTTTTTGATTTACAAGAGAGCTAAAATTATAATTTAATAGTGGAACCTCGGCTCCAGTCTGGAGCATGCGATCCCGTTTCTCAAACCAAAGATTTTGTATAGCCATAATTTGTATAACTTTCAAAATAAGGCGATACCACGGTGAAATGGTGACTTGTAATATTCAAAGTAGCTTGAGGTAGATGGTAAGCTACAAGATCCCTTCAAAGGTGGGACAATCCTCAAAATTGTTTATATTTCTAAGGTTCTAACTGTCGGTCAGTTATTAACTGACGTTGCGAAATCTTTAGCCACATTACGGCAATCAAAATGATAACAATCATTGGTAAAGCGGCAAAGTTGACCCACTGCCAACCTAGGAAATGAAGTAAAGTTCCTGCACATAACGACGCTATTGCCATGCCTGTAAAGACAATAAAGTCATTCATTCCCTGGACCTTTGCTCTTTCTGAAGGAGTGTGTACTTCAGTTAGGAGTTTAGTGCCCCCCGTGAACGCGAAATTCCACCCAATACCTAAAAGAAAAAGCGAGAACCAAAAATAGGGTACGCTGCTTCCAATCAAGGCAATAGCAACGGCCGTTGCTTGAAGTATTGCGCCGGAGGTAATGATGTTAAGGACTCCAAAGCGGTCGATTAAAAAGCCAGTAACAAAACCAGGCGCAAACATACCAACTGTGTGCCATATGATTACGATTTTAATCCATTCAAAATCGTAAGCCAGGCCGACCTTCATAGCAATCGGTGTTGCTGTCATGAGTAAATTCATAACGACATATCCAAGGGTTGCAGAGATGACGGCTACAATTGCTACAGGCTGCAGAATGACTTCACCTAGGGGGCGGCCTTTGTCAGTATATTCTTTCTTGGTTAGGCGGGGAATATCGATACCAAGAACAATGATTCCAGTTGCCAACGTAAATATTGCCAGCGCAACAAAAGTTCCAGCAAACTCAACAGAACCCATAGCATCCTTGGTTTGCTCGACTGTTTCAGGTCCGATAAAGGCGCCAAGAACCCCAGCTGCAAGAACGAGAGAGATAGCCTTTGCTTTAAAATCGTCTGGGGCAGCATCAGCGACAGCAAATCTATATTGTTGGGCCGCGGCACCGTAAAGTCCGAATAGAAATATACCGAAGTTAAACCCTATAAAACTATTTTCCAATAGCGCATACATACTGAGTATTGCACCCACTGTACCGATGAGTGAAGCGATAACAAATCCCGCTTTACGACCACGCCATCTCATCAAATGAGCAGAGGGAATGGTTCCTGCGGCAGTACCTACAAGCATCATAGTGATAGGTACGGTGGCATAGCGGATATCATCGCCCAACATGTTTACACCTGTCAGAGTGGCTGCTAAAAAAGTTAGGCCGCGCCCGCTATTAAACAGGCCCTGACATATAGCCAAGACGAAGACATTTCTTGTATCGCGGGAAGAAGGCATCGTTAGCTGGGCTTTAAAGCACTCGCTAGGTTGCCGCAAGCATTCTTCTAAATTGTACCTAACTAGGCCGAATCAGTGGAATATTTGTCGAAAAATAGTACATAAATAATTTGATTATGAACTTGATGTGAAGCTGTGTAAAATCATCTAAAAAAATACAATTAAAACAATATGTTATAGGAAATTAATTTGAGTAAAAAGAAGGCTGAATTAGTTGTTTTGAGCGGTATATTTTGGTATATATATAGATGTTTAAGATTTGTTCTTGCAGACGTAAAAACTGCCTCCAAATTCTGGTCATTCTAACTACAAGGATAGTTTGTTGACGACGCCTCCAGATACTCTTGACGATCTTCCACCAGAAGGATCCCCCCCAGTCGTACCGCCCGATGATATTCCCCCGAGGGAGGGTGGAGAAGGTGCTCCTCCTGGCAGGGAGGTAGTATATGTCAGTATTGAGGAGGAGATGAAAAGCTCCTACCTCGATTATGCCATGAGTGTAATTGTCAGTCGTGCTTTACCTGACGTTCGTGATGGTCTTAAGCCTGTCCATCGTCGCATCATATACGCTATGAAGGAAGGAGGATATGATTACAACAGGCCTTTTCGTAAATCAGCCCGGATTGTCGGCGACGTTATGGGAAAATATCATCCCCATGGGGATACGGCAATTTATGACGCGCTTGTGCGCATGGCTCAGGATTTCTCGATGCGATTGCCTCTTATACAGGGACAAGGAAACTTCGGTTCGATGGACGGCGATAGGGCGGCTGCCATGCGTTACACGGAGGCCCGTCTTGCCCGGTCAGCCCATGCCTTAATAGAGGATATTGATAAGGATACGGTTGATTTCAAACCAAACTATGACGAGTCTGTTCAGGAACCTTCCGTTTTACCGGCTCAGTTTCCTAATCTTTTGGTAAACGGGGCGGGAGGTATTGCTGTTGGTATGGCAACAAATATCCCCCCCCATAACTTGGGTGAGGTAATTGATGCGTGCTTTGCGGTGATTGAAAATCCTGATGTAACTATCGATGAACTGATGGAGCACAGCATTCAGGGACCAGATTTTCCGACTGGCGGTATCATCCTCGGCCGCCAGGGTATCCTTTCTGCATTCCAAACCGGACGAGGCTCTATCTCCATTCGTGGACGGGCTTCGATAGAGCCTCGTGGGAAAGACCGAGAATCCATCGTGATTACCGAGGTGCCTTACCAGGTTAATAAATCGCGTATGATTGAAATTATTGCTGAGGCTGTGCGGGATAAAAAGATTGAGGGTGTTTCTGACTTGCGTGACGAGTCGGATAGGGACGGGGTGCGCGTGGTGGTGGAAACAAAACGTGATGCTATAGCGGACGTCGTTCTCAATCAACTTTACAAATTTTCACCACTACAATCTAGTTTCGGCGTTAACATGCTCGCCTTGAATGAAGGTCGGCCAGTAATGCTGAACCTAAAAGAGATATTGAAGGCTTTTATAAATTTCCGTGAAGAAGTTATCACAAGGCGTACGACTTTTGAGTTAAGGAAGGCACGTGATCGCGCGCATATTATGGCCGGCTTGGCGGTTGCTGTCGAAAATATAGATAAGGTAATTGAACTCATTCGTAGTGCTAAAGATTCAGAAGAGGCGCGAGCACAGTTAATGGCTAAGCCTTGGTCAGCTAAAGATATCACGCCCTTAATCGACTTAATTGATGATCCTGAGTACCGGGTTATTGATGGTGCCTATCAACTATCCGAGTTACAAGCACGGGCTATCTTGGACCTTCGCCTTCATCGTTTGACTGGATTGGAACGTAATAAGATTGGTGAGGATTTAAGAGAGCTTTGTGACAAGATCTCGGAGTATCTCGAAATACTCGCTTCGAAGGAACTACTATTTAACATTCTACGGGACGAATTAGAAGAGATGCGAGAGCAATTCGCTAACGAACGTCGGACGACAATTGAAGAAGGGTTTTTTGAACAAGATATTGAAGACTTGATCAAGCAAGAAGATATGGTCGTTACTGTTTCTGATGCAGGCTACATTAAGCGTGTTCCGTTGTCAGCGTACCGCGCGCAAAATCGTGGTGGCAAAGGGCGTTCAGGTATGAGTACCCGGGACGAAGATTTTGTTTCCAACGTTTTTGTGGCACATACCCATCAGCCTCTTTTATTTTTTTCATCTAGCGGCATGGTCTACAAGTTAAAGGTCTACAAATTACCGCAAGGAACCCCGCAAGCCCGGGGTAAGGCTATGGTCAATATTCTCCCCCTCGACGAGGGAGAGAATATCACCACGGTTATGGCGTTGCCTGAAGACGAAAGTAGTTGGGATAGTCTTTTTGTTATGTTTGCAACCGCGACAGGGGGCGTGCGGCGCAACCGCCTTAGCGATTTTACCGATGTAAGGGCTAACGGTAAAATAGCCATGAAAATGAATAAAGATGACCACTTGGTACGTGTAAGGGTCTTCGAAGACCAAGATAACGTCTTTCTGGCTACCCGCAATGGAAAGTGTATTAGGTTCCCCGTTACAGATGTGCGAGTTTTCTCTGGTCGGACATCAACTGGAGTGCGCGGTATCTTATTGACTAAAGACGATGAGCTAATCGCTATGTCAGGCCTCAAACATGTAAAAGCGGAGGTCACCGTTCGTGACGAATACCTGCGTTCTGTTAATGCAGGAAGACGTCTTTCTGGTGGTGACTACACTGATCGAGAGGAGGATGAATCGCGGGATAAAGAACTTATGGCTCGCCTCAAAGAATCTCAATTTGTCCAAATGGCTGATGCTGAAGAATACATTCTCACGGTTGCCGCCGATGGAATGGGAAAACGCACGTCAGCCTACGATTACCGTATATCCAAAAGGGGAGGAAAAGGTATCGATAGCATTGATCTAAAACGAAAGAAAAAAAGTCTCACAACAGTGGTTGCAATTATTCCGATTGTTCAGACGGATGAGTTAGTCATGGTGTCGGATGGAGGTCAAATTATTCGAATGCCGGTTGACGGTATCAGTTTTACTGGGCGTACGGCACGAGGGGTCACCTTGTTCAGAGTTTCTGATGGAGAGCGAGTTGTTTCGGTTAGTCGTATTCGAGATGTAGAGCAGGTTGATGAATGTAGCGATGAACCGCCTAAAAGGCCTGATGATGGTAGCGTTGAATCGGCGAGTACTGGGGAAGATGTAGTAATCAAAAAGTAGTTTGAAATAGTTTTTATACTAAAAAGAAGACAGAAGGATAAGGCCAATGGCTGACCGGACAGGAGTTTATCCAGGAACATTTGATCCCGTGACTAATGGGCATATGGACATTATTTCACGTGCTGCGCGGGTTGTTGACGCGTTGATCGTGGGTGTGGCGATTAACGCTGGTAAGGGTCCATTATTTTCGTTAGATGAGCGGGTTGAGATGGTTTCTGAAGAAATAAAATTGGCAGCGAACACCAAAAATTGTCGTATAGAGGTGCGTTCTTTTGGAGGGTTGCTGACTAATTTTGCAGCTTCGTGTGGAGCCTCTTTGATTATACGGGGCCTTCGAGCCGTAACTGACTTTGAATACGAATTCCAGATGACCGGTATGAATACAAAGCTGAACTCAGAAATTGAAACGGTATTTCTCATGGCATCGGAAGGGGAACAATTTATATCTTCGCGATTAGTGAAAGAAATTGGTAGTCTTGGCGGGGACATTGGCCATTTTGTCAGCCTTCGGGTTCGCGAACGTATGTTGCTTCGTTTTGGTAATAGTTAAATTGTTACGAGAATTTGACTCATTGACCGATCGTATTCGCCTTCGTATTTTGTGCAAATTAAATAAGCGTGCCAGTCTTGTTTCTAAGGTTGGATGATGTTTCGCGGAACAAGGATTGTCCATTAATTTGGGTGCATAGCTCAGGTGGTAGAGCAGCTGCCTTTTAAGCAGCGGGTCCCAGGTTCGAGCCCTGGTGCACCCACCAATCTTTTCAAGGGGTTAGGTTGTTTTTTTGAAGCGTTATTAAATGTTTGTAACTTTGTTTGTAACTTTTACTGCTTTTTCTTTTCCCAAATGTTCTTTACACGTTCCGCCATACGCTTCTGGCGGACGCCAATTGAGTACTTGTTAATCATCTGGGTAGTCTTGTGACCGGTGATCGATCTAGCCTCTTCTTCGGTGCAGCCGGCCTCCATTAATGCCGCTGTGGCATTCTTTCTGAGGCCGTGAAATGTCAAAGGCGGCTTTAATCCCAACAGTCCTACCTTGTCCAGCTCCTTCCTGAAGTTTGTTCTGAACCCGTCGAGCGTTAACGGCATGCCGGTTCTTATAGCTCTGACGATGGTCAGCCCTTCGATCTCGTTATTCTCGGTCTCGAGAGCATCCAGGTAGACCTGAAGAATAGGGTGAATTGGAATCCATAGTTTTGCCCCGCCTTTATCCTGCACAACTGATATGATGCCTTCGTCGACGGCGTCTCGGCGCATCCTTAGAACATCTGCCTCACGCTGGCCCGTATAGAGTGCCAGCATATAAGCGGTCAGGCTCGAACCTTTTGCCTTCTCTTCAAAGGTTTCCATCTGATCAGGCTCCCAGGGCACCCATTCACCGAGCTGGAATCTTTCGATATCCGTGGTGATAGGATTGGAAGTTGTAAAACCGTATGAGGTCGTCCACTTGAACAGTTTGGAATTTGCCTTGAGCATGTTGTTGGCCATACCGGGCGTATCGGCAAGGCGCTCATGGTACACGGTAAAAAATCAGGTGGTCATGCCCTTGATGCGTTTGTCACCAAACTCTGGATACATCCGCTTATAGACCTTGCTGTATTCTTTTTGAGTTCTGGGTGCTAATTTTTTATAGCGGGCACACTTTAAGAATTTTTCTGCAACATTCTTGAAGGTGCCGGGGGCGGATATTACTCCGGGTTGGTTGAACTGCTGCTCGATCTCGTTATAGCGATCGCGGAAGGCAAAGGTATTAAACTCTTCGTCGATCCGAATGCTTTTATGACCCGGCCGACGGTAATAAAAATACAGCTTACCCCGTTGCTTGAAAATGTTGAGATATGGAAAATCAGCTTTCATAACCCTTTATCGCCCTGAGGCAATCATCCTCGTCATCGTTTCTGGACTGGTTAAGTCCGGCCATCTGATCCAACCATGTTTCTATTGCTTTGGAATCCCAGCCATCAAGCATATCACTTTTACGGGGGAAACCTCTAGCCTCTAACTGTTCACGTTTCCTGCGAAACCAATCACTGGTTTTGTGAAGCCGCATCGCGACTTCTTCCTGGTTCCAAATTCTACTTTCAATATCCATATACTTATTGATCCCATATCATAGTCGGCGGTCCCCCCGCATTAAAATCCCACACAAACCATGCAAAGTTATGTCTCGGTGAATTACAAACTAAGGGTTCACGAAGCCAGACAAACCCTTCCGACACCGACTCATTTCATCACCTCGCATTTGGGATTTACAATGCCTATAAGTCTAAGGCAACGGAACCATACGGCAGATAAATTGTTTATTTTGATTCTATCTCAAAGAATTAAACTAGATTCAAAGTAAGAATATGTTATTGATTCCAAATGGAAAATCCGGTGTTTTTTACTGAGCGGGAGGAGCACTAACATGACACCGCTCTTGGTAGGGTTAGTGTTAACGGCAGCCGTGTTGCATGCCGTATGGAACGCGATGGCGAAGTCTGGCGGAACGCCGGAATTGAGTATTGCGTCTTACCAGCTTGTCGGAAGTTTGGTCTGCATCTTGCTAGCAGTATGGCTACCGTTTCCGGACCGCGCAGCGTGGCCCATGATCATCGGATCTGTCGCTATCCACAACTTTTATTATTTTGCGTTGGCCCGTGCATACCGCGCCGGTGACCTATCGCAGGTTTATCCATTGTTTCGCGGTGCGGCACCCGTTTTGGTAGCTTGCGGTGCGGCCGTCTTCGCACATGAATATCTAACGCCCGGCACCGTCGCTGGAATTGTTTTTATCAGTTTGGGCGTGATGAGCCTCGCTTTTCGTACGGCCACGTTTGGCGCGATGGCGCGTGCTGCCATTGTGTGGGGAGCGATAACGGCGGTCCTTATTGCCGCGTATACGGTTGTTGATGGACTTGGCATACGCACCTCAAGCAATAAACTGAGCTACATCGTCTGGCTGTTTATTTTGGAAGTTGTGCCAATAGGCACCATTATGTTGGCAACTCGGCGCGCTCAGTGGTTTGACTACATGCGTGCAAATCGATGGACAGTAATTGGCGGTGGTGTTGCGTCGTCAGCGGCGTATGGACTCGTGATTCATGCGATGAGTTTGGGTGCCCTGGCGGTCGTGTCTTCGCTGCGTGAGACCAGCGTGATATTCGCTGCAATAATTGGTACCCTGTTTCTACGCGAGCCGTTTGGTGCCGCCCGGATCCGGGCGGCGGCATTGGTGGCCGTAGGCATTGCACTGATGCGTTGGCTAGGTATTTGAAAAAAAGCGCACGAAACACTACTTATGCAGCGGGTCCAAGGTTCGAATCCTTGTGCACCCACCAATCTTTTCAAGGGGTTAGGTCGAAAATTTAGAACTGGTCTAACGTGATTAGGCACTTGATTAGGCACTTTTTGGCACTTTTACTACTTTTTTGTTTCCCAGATGTCGTGAATTCTCATCGTCATTAAAGACTTCTAGTCCACCAACTAACTTCAATTCTTCCCCACTTTCTGTCATCATCACGGCATGAAACGACTGCTGCCAATTCTGATGGGGTTTGTGTTTCTGTTGTTGTTTTCAACGGAGGGGTGGAGTTTGCCTCCTTGTAAAGGCAGTCCTTCATCCGATTATAAATTAACGAAATCTTGGACTGATTGTTTTGGAACCTATCCCTATGCCAGTGGGAGCAAATACGTTGGTGAATGGAAAAATGGTGAAAAGCACGGACAAGGGATCTTTACCTTTGTTGATGGAAGAATTGAAGAAGGTATGTGGAAAAACAATAATTTCCTCTATGCCAAGAAACTCTCACCCACGATTACTGATAAGAAATCACCTCTTGAAAAGGCAAAGAAACAGTGTGCTGAAATTGGATTTAAGAAAGGCACAGAGAAGTTCGGTGATTGTGTTATGAAGTTACTTAATTGATTGTAAAAAGTCAGACCGTGATGGTGATGTGTCATCCTTGAGGGTGAAAAACTCCCACCCACCAACCATTTCACAAAAGACCCATTTTCATTAGTACTACTTTCAGGCCGATAAGACTTTTTGGGTTGAGATGGCTCGGGATATTCGCAGGCATATGCTCTAGAGAGATATCTTTCCAACCGTTATCGCATTTCTCTACCGCCCAATAACCAGCCCAAGATGAGATTGCTCCAAAATATTCTCCGACGGCTTGAGTAACACCTGGAAAATAGTATGTATCTAAAGATTCATTATATAATATTATAA
>Ga0209403_10006881_pt1 | contig 11385 bp, 11 predicted proteins | sample ArcticOcean_MG_C_8_FD_187440 | JGI IMG/M metagenome (GOLD analysis project Ga0209403, IMG submission 187440) | Marine microbial communities from western Arctic Ocean - ArcticOcean_MG_CB11_86 (SPAdes) (version 2) | ecosystem: Environmental > Aquatic > Marine > Oceanic | place: Arctic Ocean... | reverse complement strand
CGACCACCACCACGACGGTCGCACCCACCACCACGACCACCACCACGACGGTCGCGCCCACCACCTTCGACGTGGCGACGATCAACCTGCTGCACGGACTCGAGGTGGCCAGCGACTGTGCGGCCGAAACCGACCAGTGCCGTGCCCCGGCCCGCATGGCCCTGCTCTGGGGTCTGCTCGAGGACGACCTCGACTGCCCCGATGTCGTGGCGTTCCAGGAGGTCAGCCCCCGCCAGCAGGAACTGGTGCCGACGATGCTGGGTGACCTATGCGACGGCGGCTACGAACTGCTCGTCGACAACCGCGACCTCCCAGACCAGGAGATGATCCTGACGACGCTCCCGGTGCTAGACGACGCCTACGTCGAGTTGGCCGGCACCCCGATCTGGTCGGCGCACCGGGCCCGCCTGGCAACCGACCTCGGGCCGGTCGACGTGTTCGCCACGCACTACGCCAGCAGCAGCTTCAACCTCGAATGCGAGTTGGGCACTTTCGGATGCACCACCACCTGCGCCGAGGCCGACGACTTCGGTGACTGCCACCCCCGCCAGACGCTGGCGATCCTCGGACCCCTTGCCGACGACGCCATCCTGCAGGTCGTGGTCGGGGACCTCAATGCCCGGATCGACGATTCCCGGATCACCACGCTCACCGATGCCGGCTTCACCGATGCCTACCTCGCCGTCGGCCTCCCGGAGTGTGATCCCGTGACCGGGGTCGGCTGCACCTGCTGCATCGATGGTCCGGCGCCCCTCGACGGCCTCGACGACCCCGACCAGGCCATGGACGAGCGCATCGACTTCGTGCTGTTCCGGCCCGGCCCCGGCTGCAGCGTGGCTGTGGGCGACGCCCGGCACTGGGCCGACGCGCCATTGTCCGAGCCGGTCGAGGACCTCTGGTGGGCCGCCGACCACGCCGGCGTGGCAGCGACCCTCGCGATCACCTGCTGAGCCCCACGCACCCGTCGCCCAGCACGACGCGGCGCACCGTCGGTCAGGCGGGCTCCGTAGTGACAGCGGTGGCGTAGGCGAGGATCTCGGAGGCGCCTGAGGCAACGGCCGACGTCATGAACCGGAGGCTGACCACCGAGTCGGCGCCGAGTTCGGCGGCATGCGCCTCCATGCGGGAGAGCGCCTCGGCCCGCGCCTCTTCGAGCATGGCCGAATAACCCTTGAGCTCGCCACCGACGATTGACTTGAGGCCTGCACCGATGTCCTTGCCGATGTTCTTCGTCCGGACCGTCGAGCCGACGGCCACGCCCTTCACCGCCGTGATCCGGCGACCGGGCAGCGAGTCGGTAGTGGTGACCTTCATCAGGCCCTGCTCCCCTCGAAGGTGGCAGTGCCGAAGGCCCCCAACTTGGCCTCGCCGCTGATCGAGTCGCCATCGACCGTGGCGGTGGCCTCCACCTTGATGGGCATGGGCGAGGTCATGTTGACCACCCACGACAGGTCGTTGCCGTCGCAGGTCCCCTCTTCAAGGGCGAGGTCGCCCTGGGCGCCGCCCATCTCGCCGGTGAGGGTGCCACCGTCGGTGGCGAAGGTGAGGGTGCCCGCCTGAGCTCCCATCGGGGTCTGCATCGTGACGTTCCAAGTTCCGTCGACGCTCATGGTTCGTGTGCCTCCGTGTAGGGACTGAATGCCTTGCCGCAACCGTAGACGCCGGAAGGGCAGGCGTCACGTTCGGGCGAGGCGTGCATCGCGGACGATCACGACCACCAGGACCACCAGCACGACGGCCATGCCGAGCCCCTGTACCGGGGTGACCCGCTCGTCGAGGACGAACCAGGCGCCGATACCCGAGATCACCGGAATGGCCAGCGTGAGGAGGCCCGTGAGGCTCAGCGACACGTGCAGGTGGGCCCAGTTCATGAGGAAGTGGCCGGTGCCGGGAACCGCCAGCAGGGCGAGCAGCCAGGCCCACTGGCCCCACGACGGGAACGGCACCGCGAGTGTGCCTGCGTGGATGGCGGCCATCGGGTACAGCACCACGCCTCCGATCGCCATGGAGGCCACCTGGAGGGTAAAGGTGTCGACCTTGTGCCGGATCTCCTTCACGAGCACGAAATAGGCCGAGAAGAAGAACATGGCGACGAAGGCCAGGACGTCGCCGTGCAGGCTCCAGTCCGACTGTGACGAGGATCCCTGCACCACGAGCGCGATCCCGGCAACGGCCACCAGGGTGGCTCCCAACAGCCAGGCGGTGACCGACTCCCGGTAGCGGCGGGATGCCACGGCCAGGAGGACGATCGGCTGAAGGGCACCGATGATCGTGGCGTTGGCGACCGTGGTGGTACGCAGGGCGGTGAAGAAGATGCCGATCTCGCAGGCGATGACGATCGCCGCCGGCGCCACCAGGCGCAGGGTGGCGAGGCTGATGCGGCGGCCGACCAGGTGGAGGACCAGGCCGTAGATCACCGCCCCGATCGTGAGCCGCCAGAACCCGATCCACAGGCCCGGCATGTCGAAGCGGGCAACCATGACGTTGCCCGCCGACCAGCAGGTGACACCGGCCAACGCCGAAAGGCGTCCCAACCCGCTTCGGTCCTCAGTGGCCGCCATGGCCGCGCACCCTAGGGGCTTCGCCCTCCAGCGGGTCCACCCGATGTCCAGTAGCCAAGGGGGGCGCCCGTGGACTAGGTTCCCGCTGTCAGCCAGGACGAGGTTCAGGAGCCGAACCCATGAAGTTCATTCGACCAATTGCCGCGTTGTTTGCCCTGCTACTGCTTGCAAGCGCCTGTAGCAGCGACGGCGGCGGCTCCACTGCCGGCGACGGCACGTGGCCCGAAAAGATCACGTTCGGCTTCGTCCCAAGCCAGGAACAGGAACAACTCCAGGATGACATCCAGCCGTTCATGGACGTCCTCGAGGCCGCACTCGGCATCGAGGTCGAGGGCTTCGTCACCACCGACTACACCGGCCTCGTCACTGCCATGGGCACCGGCAAGGCCGACCTCGGCGCCTTCGGGCCGTTCGGCTACACACTGGCCCAGGACCAATTCGGCAACATCGAGCCATTGATCCTGGCCGTCCGGTACGGCGCCGCCACCTACCACGGCCAGTGGTTCACCAACGACGCCAGCATCTGTGACTCGGCCCCCGTGTCGGGCACCGCTCTCGAGAACTCGGCCGATGGCATCGTCCAGGTCAGCGCACTCGACGCCGTCGCCCTCCAGGTCGGCGTCTACTTCGGCGACAGCGGCAAGGCCCTCGGCGAATCCGTCGACGCCGGCGACGTCTCTGCCGGCATGTCGTGTCAGGCCGACCTGAGCAAGGTGGCCGGCAAGACCGTGGCCTTCACCTCGGAGAGTTCCACGTCGGGCTCCTTGTTCCCGCGCCTCCAGCTCATCAATGCCGGCATCGATCCCGACAACGACATCAGTGCCATCTACACGGGTAGCCACGACGCTGCGGTCGTCGCCGTCTACAACGGTGACGCCGACATCGGCCTCGCGTACGACGATGCCCGCCGCTCGATCCGCAAGACGAACCCGGACGTGGGCGACAAGGTGATCGTGTTCAACCTCACCGGCGAGATCCCGAACGACATCGTGGCCGCGAGCACGCTGCTTCCGAGTTCGCTCCGGACCGCGATCTACGACGCGGTCGCCAACTACCTCGCAACCGAGGAGGGCGAGGCGGTGTTCGACAGTATCTACGGTTGGACGGACATCGCCAAGGTCGACGATTCGGAGTTCGACATCGTCCGGGACGCGGCCGACAAGCTAGGCATCACCGAGCGCCCGGGCTAACCAGATCCAGTTCCACGAAGCCGGCGTCCCTCCGGGGGCGCCGGCTTCGTGGCGTCTACCCGACCTCACGTTCTCCCCTGCCATATACCCTGTCCACGTGATCCGGTTCGACGACGTCTCGGTCACCTACCGGGGCGGCGTGCAGGCCCTGCGCGGGTTGGACCTAACCATCGATGACGGCGAGTTCGTCGTCATCGTCGGGTTGTCCGGCGCCGGCAAGTCGACCCTGCTGCGTGCCCTCAACGGCCTCGTTCCCGCCACCGGTGGATCCATCACCGTCGACGGCGCCGAGGTCGTCGGAGCCTCGGCCGCCGAGCTGCGCGCCCTCCGGTCACAGATCGGAATGATCTTCCAGACCTTCAACCTGGTGAACCGCACCTCGGTGCTGAACAACGTCCTCATGGGCCGGCTCGGCACCGTTCCCGCCTGGCGTTCCACGCTCGGCCTCTGGCCGGCCGACGACCGGGAGCGGGCCATGCAGGCCCTCGAACGGGTCGGCATCGTCGAGAAGGCCTATGTCCGGGCATCGAACCTCTCGGGTGGCCAGCAGCAGCGGGTCGGCATCGCCCGCGCCCTCGTCCAGGAGCCCTCGGTGATGCTGGCGGACGAGCCGGTCGCCTCACTCGATCCGGTCACCAGCCGGCAGGTGATGGGCGACCTCCGGCGCATCAACCGGGACCTCGGGATCACGACGATCGTCAACCTGCACTACCTCGACCTGGCCCGAGAGTTCGGCAAACGCCTGGTCGGACTCCGCGACGGCGAGATGGTCTTCGACGGCGACATCGCCAACGTCGACGACGACACCTTCATGGAGATCTACGGCCGGGCGATCAGCGACGACGACCTGGTAGGCACCGAGGACGACCTGACGTGAGCGACGGCGGAACGGCACGGCCGGTTCGCCCCCGGCCCCGCCTGCGCACGCTCGGCATCACCGGCGGGCTCCTCGCGTTCACCGTCTTCGCGGCCAACGAGGTCGGCTTCGACGCATCGACCTCCTGGGAGGTGTGGACCAACCCACTCTGGGAGAAGTTCTGGCCGATCCCGTGGGACTGGGTCCTCGACCGCTCGAACGTGCTCGATCCCCTCGTCGAGACGTTCCAGATCGCCATCCTGGCGACAATCATCGGGTGTGGTCTGGCCCTGCCGATCTCGTTCGCAATGTCGCGCCTCACCGCACCCAACCGCCCCACCTACCTGGTGAGCCGATCCGTGATGAACGTGGTGCGGGCCGTCCCCGACCTGTTCTGGGCCAAGTTGCTCGTCACCGCCGTCGGGATCGGCGCCTTCGCAGGCACCTGGGCCCTGAGCATCTTCTCGCTGGCCGTGATGGTGAAACTGTTCAGCGAGACGGTCGACAACGCCGATCCGCGCCCACTCGAGGCCGCCCGCGCCTCGGGCTCACGGCACCTGCCGGCAATCCGCACCGGCGTGCTTCCCACGGTGCTTCCCGAATACGTGGCATACGCCCTGTACGTGTTCGAACTCAACATCCGGGCGTCGATCGTCCTCGGGCTCGTCGGCGCCGGCGGCGTCGGCCGGGTCCTCGAGGCCCAGCGCCAGTTCTTCCGCTTCGACCGTGTCCTGGGCATACTCCTGATCGTCTTCGTGGCGGTGTTCGTCATCGAGCAGGTCAGCGTGGCGCTCCGGAAGCGACTGGTGTGACATGACGGTGACGCACACCCCCTCGACCGATTCCCGCCCCCCGCCACCCAGAGGCGTCCGGGGCCGAAGGGCACTGCTCGCCCTGGCCCTCCTCGTCGGCGGCGCGTGGTCGCTGACCGGCCTCGACATCACGCTCGCACGGGTTCTGGACGCGCCGGCTGACGCCTGGGACATCTTCAAGCGACTCTGGCCACCGGCCATGGACGAGGCGCTCGACCGTGGCGTCATCGGCAAGGTGTTCGAATCGGTCTACATCGCCTGGGTCGGAACGATCATCGGAGCGGTCCTCTCGCTACCACTGGCGTTCCTCGCTGCCACCAACGTGGCTCCCCGCTGGATCCGAATCCCGGTTCGCCAGTTGTTCAACGCAATCCGGGCCGTGCCCGAGCTCATCGTCGCCGTGATCTTCATTCCGATCACGGGCCTGGGCCCGTGGGCCGGCACCCTCGCTATCGGCCTGCACTCAGTGGGCACCCTCGGCAAGTGGGCCACCGAGGCGATCGAGGGAGTCGACACCGGCCCGCTCGAGGCCGTCGAGGCGACGGGGGGTCGCTGGGTGTCGGGGATGCGCTGGGGCGTCCTCCCCCAGATCATGCCGATCGTGGCCTCATTCTGGCTGTTCCGCTTCGAGATCAACGTGCGCGCCTCGGCGGTCCTCGGCATGATCGGCGCTGGCGGAGTCGGTGCCGAGCTTGTGTCGCAGCTCATGTTCCGCAACTTCCCGGCCGTCGGGGCCGTGCTCGCGATCACGGTTCTGGTGGTGCTCACGATCGACACGGTGTCGGCGGCCATGCGTCGAAGGATCATCGCCGGCGCAGCCCGCACCAGCGGACCCGATGTCGACGCCGACCGCAACGCCGAGGCCCTGGCCAACCTGACCGGGTTCCGACGGTGATCGTCGGCATCGACGTCGGGGGAACCAACGCCCGGGCGCTACTGGTCGACCCCGCCACGGGCGGGGTGCTCGGGAGGCGTCGATCGTCGAGCGCCGGCGACGGACCGGCGCTGGTCCGCTGCATCGCAGGAATGGTCGAAGAGTTGCGGGTCGAAGAAACGGTCGAGGCCGTCGGGCTCGGCATCGCCGGGCTGGCCGACCGAGCCGGGACGCTGTGCTACTCGCCGAACCTGCCCGACCTGCTCGGGTTCCCGATCGGCCCCGAACTCGAGGATGCGATCGGCGTCCCGGTGACAGTCGGCAACGACGCCACGACCGCCACACTTGGCGAGGCACGCCTGGGCGCCGGGCGGGGCAGCGACCACTTCGGACTCGTCACGCTCGGGACCGGAATCGGAACCGGCTTCGTACTGGACGGTCGGCTGGTGGAAGGCGCACACGGCTTCGCCGGCGAAGCGGGTCACATGGTCGTCGACGCCAACGGCCCCGCACACATAACAGGCCACCTGGGACCATGGGAGTACTTCGCCTCCGGATCGGCGCTGGGCCGCATGGGTCGGGAGGCTGCCGGGGAGGGCCGCTTCGGGCGGGGTCTCGTGCTGGCGGGCGCTGCCGACGAGGTCACCGGCCAGCATGTGGCTGAGGCGCTCGACGAGGGCGATTCGGATGCCGCCTCGATCTTCGACGGCTTCTGCAGGGAGGTCGCCCGTGGCGTCGCCAGCCTGGTACTCGTCCTCGACCTCGAGCGCATCGTCATCGGTGGTGGCCTCACCGGCATCGGCGAACCGTTGCGCTCGGGCGTCGACCACCATCTGGGTGACCAGCTACCGGGTGCCGAGCACCGGCCGGCCGTCGAGGTCCGACTGGCCGAGTTGGGAGACGACGCCGGCGCACTCGGCGTCGCGTTGATGGCCGCTGAACGCACCTGAGCCCGCAGGTGACGAACGCCCACCGCGTGTGCCACGATTCGCAGGTGGGCACCGCTGCCCGACGAAGGAGAAGCGCATCGTGACCGAAGAACTCAAGGCACGCATCGCCGACGACGGCGTCGAGTTCATCTACGCCATGTTCGTGGAGATGCACGGCAAGCCGTGCGCCAAGTTGGTGCCGGTCTCGGCGATCGACGACCTGCTCGAAGTCGGCGCAGGGTTCGCCGGGTTCGCCGCCGGACCCATGAGCCAGACGCCCGCCGACCCGGACATCCTTGCGCTCCCCGACCCTGCCTCGTACACGGTGCTGCCCTGGCAGCCGAACGTGGCGGCAATGCAGTGCGACGCCACGGTCGAGGGCGAGGAGTGGCCCTACGCACCCCGGGTGATCCTCAAGCGGGCGGTCGCCCGGGCGGCCGGGCAGAACCTGGTGCTCAAGTCGGGCGTCGAAGCCGAGTATTCGATGCTGCACCGCAACGACGACGGCTCCTTCCGCCCGGCCGACGAACGCGACACCTCGAAACTGCCCTGCTACGACGCCCGGGGACTCACGACGATGCTCGACCACCTCACGACCGTTTCCCGCCACATGGACGCCATGGGCTGGGGCAACTACGCCAACGACCACGAGGACGCCAACGGCCAGTTCGAGCAGAACTTCCAGTACAGCGATGCGCTCACCACCTCCGACCGGCTCATCGTGCTACGCCTGATGATGCACACGCTGGCCCGCCGGCAGGGGCTGTATGCCACGTTCATGCCGAAGCCCTTCGCCGACAAGACCGGCAACGGGCTCCACATGCACCTCAGCCTCTGGTCGGCCGACCACGACGAGCCGCTGTTCGAGTCAGGCCACGACGCCCGCGGGCTCGGGCTGAGCGAGCTCGCCTACCAGTTCCTCGGTGGCGTGCTCGACCACGCCCAGGGGCTCACGGCGATCCTCTGCCCGACCGTGAACTCGTACAAGCGCATCGGCGTCGGTCCGCCGGACTCCGGCGCCACCTGGGCACCCGCCTACGTCGCCTACGGCGGCAACAACCGGACCCAGATGGTCCGGGTGCCCGAGGGTGGCCGCTTCGAGTTGCGCGTCCCCGACGGTGCGGCGAACCCGTACCTTTCGTTCGCCGCCCTACTGGGCGCCGGCCTCGACGGCGTGTCACGTGGGCTCGACCCGGGTGACCCCAACACGGACAACCTCTACACGCTGCCGCTCGACGAGCTCGCCGCGCGGGGCATCGAAGCCCTGCCACCGACGCTGCTGCACGCTGCCGACAAGTTGGTGTCCGACGACGTGCTGCGTGCCGCCCTCGGCACAGGCCGGGACGGCGACTACGTCGACTACTTCGCCCGGACCAAGCGCGACGAATTCCGCACCATCACCGACCAGGTGACCTCAGCGGAACTCGACACCTACCTGTCGCTGTTCTAGGGCCGGTACGCCCCTAGGAGCCGTCGGACTCGAACCGGCTCGGGACCGCTGCTCCGATCGCGGAGAGCACGTCTTCACCGAGCGAATCGGCGACGTCGGCGATGCCGAAGTGGTGCACGAGGAAGGCGACGGTCGCGTGCTCCACCAGGTCCTGCACTGCCGAGGGGTCGACGAACTCCTTCGTGCAGCCGTCGGCGGCCCGGGTGGTCTGTTCGGCGCCTATCAGGGCCTCGAGTTCCGCCGCCTCACCGGATTCGTAGAGGAGCGGACAGACGTCGGTGAAACTGTTGTGGCCAGCCTCTGCGATCTCGAGGTAGATCCGCGGCCCGGTGAGCACCTCGTAGAGCCCGTAGCTACCCGCAGGTGAGACGACGATGTCACGTTCGCCGGCCAACACCAGGTATGGCGTGTCGGTCGCCTCGAGGCCTCCGGCACCCGATGCGATGCTCACGGCGGCATCCATCCACGGTTCGGAAGCGGCCTGGTTGGCGGCACCGCCGCCGGCGGAATGTCCGATTACGGCAATAAGAGTGGTGTCGACCACTCCGGCAAGGAGGTCTTCTGCGTCGGAGGTTCGGGCCTCGAGGATGTCGATCGTCCGGTTGAAGTCGATGACCTCCTGCCCCGGAGCGGCCACGAGTTGGCCGCTGACCTGGGCGACGAGGCCTCGCTCGAGGTGGTCGATGGCTGCCACGACGAACCCGTGGGAGGCCAGGTGGGTGGCGTAGGTCGTGGCGACCAGCCGGTAGCCGCCGAAGCCGTGGCTGTAGAAGACCACCGGGAACGGGCCTTCGGCGGCCCCTGCGTCCCGATAGGCGCCAGTGTCGAACGGTTCGGTCAGCGACGCCGGGAGGAGTTCGAGGAGGAACTCGGGCAGCACCTCGGCCGGTTCGACGAGCGCCGTCGGTCCTTCGGCGGTTCCCGCTCCGATCGGGTACCAGACCTCGACGAGCCGGTCGCCGAGGTCGATCGTCGTGACCCCGACGTCGTGGGCCCCGGACTCTGCGAACACCTCGGGTTCCGGGGGAAGCGTGGTCGTGGTCGTGGTCGTCGTGGTGGTGGTGGTCGTAGTCGTAGTGGTGGGTGCCACCGTCGTGGTCGTAGTCGTAGTGGTGGGTGCCACCGTCGTAGTCGTAGTGGTGGGTGCCACCGTCGTGGTCGTAGTCGTAGTGGTGGGTGCCACCGTGGTGGTCGTAGTGGTGGGTGCCACCGTGGTGGTCGTAGTCGTCGTAGCCGGGACGACATCGGATTCGCCCCCACAGGCCGGCAACAACACGAGGAACCCCAGGGCCAGGAGGGGTCCGGCAAGCCAGCCCCTGTCCGTTCGTCGCATGAGTCGCCCCCGTCGTCGTTCCTGTGCGGACGCTACTCCCAACCGGTAATCGCCGACCCATCGGCAGAGGCCGGGACCGTGCCGGAGGCGGACCGGGGACGTAGCCTGCCCTCGAGCACATCCTGCCCCTGTAGCTCAGCGGATAGAGCATCGGCTTCCGGAGCCGTGTGCGTGGGTTCGAGTCCCGCCAGGGGCGCCAGAAAGCAGCGCGAAAGCCCTGAGGCCAGGGGGAATCCTGCCTGTACGGACCCCCCCGGTTCCCGCGAATCTTGGACAGGGATTGGATCACAGATCCTTCTAGAACGGTCTGGCCTTGGGCTCGCAAACTCGTCCAATACGAGCCCGCTACATTCGACCAGTTGCAGTGCAGCATTCACCACGAGGGGCTTGGTCATCAAATAGAACTTGGACAGAGTGCCGAGAATTATCTCGCCAAGCTCGCCGATGATTCAGACTCCTGCGCAGCCCCCATATGTGGTGCTGCACTGGTCGAACACGGTTCCGATGTGCCCTGGAAGCCCGTGGGTGTCAACGGCCCGCTCCAACAACCGATCGAGTTCGCCGTTCATCGGTCCGGCCGCGACGCGACCCTCACCACGACGGACTCGACAACACCATTTGGCACACCAGTCCCGCCATTACCCACTTGCCATCACTCACTCGCCACGAGGGCGTCGAAGGCATCAACGACGGCCTGAGCGACCTCGGCGTCTTGTTCGTACTGACCGCCGCTGACACCGACCGCGCCAACGGTTTGGCCGTCTAGTTTCAGCGGGATTCCTCCAGGTACGAACATGCGGTCCGGGTTATTGGATAACGCTCGCCAGAGAACCTCGTCCTGCTTAAGGCGCTTCTCCAGGAAGAATGCCGTTGACACGCCGAGGCCGGCGGCCACGGACGCCTTCGCAAGCCCACCCCTCCAACCTCGTGGGTTCATCGCCTCAGTCGAAGCTACCGTCACGAGTTCGCCAGTCCCTTCGGTGACGACGATCGCCGCGTTGATGCCGAGCTCTGCGGCCTTGTCGAGGCCAGCGCCGATGATCTGACTTGCAGCGGTATAGGTCACATGACGCTTTGTGACAACGTGATTCGACATAGGACTCCTTCGGGATCGACGACAGTCGACCATCGTCGCGCCGCCAGATCCACATTCCGACCTGCTCGTGTTACTATTTAGCATACTCAATTAGGCGTGGCCGGTCATCCGATCTGGCGATCTGCGCCGGAGCATCCTGAGAGATGAGCCTGGTGAGACTGAAGTCTTGGGTTGCGGTCATGGCACTCTTCGTGGGGGTGGCCGCATCTTGTTCGAGCGGCAACGACGACGGCGGTGCCGCTGCTCGTGCTACCCCGACCAGCAGCGCTACCCCGACCAGCAGC
>Ga0209403_10006873_pt1 | contig 11392 bp, 9 predicted proteins | sample ArcticOcean_MG_C_8_FD_187440 | JGI IMG/M metagenome (GOLD analysis project Ga0209403, IMG submission 187440) | Marine microbial communities from western Arctic Ocean - ArcticOcean_MG_CB11_86 (SPAdes) (version 2) | ecosystem: Environmental > Aquatic > Marine > Oceanic | place: Arctic Ocean... | reverse complement strand
TCAGACACGCCAGGTCGGTAATCCCAGGTCAGACACCCCAGGCTCTTGTGCGGGCTTTTATGAACAAGATGAGATACGCGGAAGTGGCGGTGGACGCAGTGGTGGCCCATTTGCGGACCTTCTCATACTCTATCCCGCCAAGATTTACCGTTGAACCCGGCCAACTCGTCTGGGTACCTTTCGGACGGCGTGTGCTCCAAGGCCTGGTGATTGAACTGGTGGCCATGCCCAACGTCCCCGAAACCAGGGACATCATCCAGCCAGTTGAACCCTCTCCCCTGATTGGCACCAACCACCTGACGTTGGCGCGCTGGATCAGCGAACACTACCGCTGCTCCCTGTTCACCGCCATGGGTCCACTACTCCCGCCAGGATTTGAAAACCATGTCCGCTCCCGGATTACCGTTGTGCCCGGCGTGGAGATCACAGACACCGAATTGAAGCCTGAGTCGGTTGTCGCATTTGGGGAATTGGTTCAGAAAAGGGCCGGTATCCTAGAAGCCGACTTCGCCAAACTCTTGGGTTCCAACGGCAGCCGAGAACTGACGCGGATGGTTGACCAGAAATTGGTCCAGCGCGAATTGACCATGCCCCGGCCCAGAGCAGCCCCGAAGTACGAAACATTCCTGCTGCCCACGCCAACTGCGGTCGCAGATGACAACTTAGATGGTCCTGAGCTGCCAGAACGCCAGAACGGGTTGCTGGCCGCCATCAGGGAGCAGCGTGCGCCCTATCCAGCGGCCCTGGCCAACAAAGAATTTGGCAACGGCGTGGGCCAAGCTCTGTTTAGCAAAGGGCTGGTTGCCATGGAATGGGTGCGGGCCGACTCCGAAACTGTCGCTAGGCCTGGCCTGCCCACGGAGCGACGACAGCATACTCTGACCACCCACCAGGCAGACGCCCTCGTCCAAATACGAGCAGTGCTGGATAACCCGGCGCTAAAACCGCGCAGCTTCTTGCTCCACGGCGTAACCGGCAGTGGCAAGACTGAGGTCTATCTGAGGGCAATTGACGAAGTTGTGCGTCAGGGTCGCCAGGCCATCTTCATGGTGCCTGAGATATCTCTCACGCCCCAGACGCTGGAACGCGTTAATTCCTGGTTCCCTGGCCGTGTGGCCGTTATTCACAGTCGGCTGACGGCGCGGCAGCAGGTTGACCAGTGGTGGGACATCCGTGAGGGCAAATACGATGTGGTTGTCGGTCCGCGCAGCTCTTTGTTCGCCCCGGTGGCCAATCTGGGTCTGATTGTTATCGACGAAGAACACGAATGGACCTACAAGCAGATCGAGACACACCCTCTGTACCACGCACGCGCCTCCGCCTTGGAACTGGGCCGCCTGACTGGCTCTCCAGTGTTGATGGGCAGCGCCACCCCGGACGTTGAGACCTACTACGCCGCCACGCGAGGCCACCACACCCTGCTGGAACTGCCAGACCGGGTGAGCGCCGGGCCTGACCGGGTATCTCGGCTAGCCCAGGTTCAGGTCTGTGACATGCGCCTGGAGCTTCGTGAAGGCAACCGGAGCATCTTCAGCAGAGCATTAGCCCAGGGTCTGAAATCGTGCGTCTCTGAAGGGCATCAGGCCATTCTATTCCTGAACCGCCGGGGTGCGTCGTCTATCGTCCAGTGCCGTGATTGTGGCCACGTGGTGGAATGCCGCAGTTGCTCTGTCTCGCTGACCTATCATTCATTTACCGGAGAGACCATAACTAACCAGCGTGAGTTGCTGTGCCACCAGTGCAACCGCCGCACTAGGATGCCCACTACCTGCCCAGAGTGTCGTGGTTCGCACATACGCCAACTGGGTGCCGGTACTCAGCGAGTAGTGGAAGAGGTCAAAAAACTCTTGCCTGGCGTCAGGGTAGACCGGCTGGACGCGGACACTTCCCGCTCCGGCCAGGACACCGAAGACACCATGGCCCGGCTGACCAGCGGCGACACTCAGGTGCTGGTGGGCACCCAGATGGTGGCCAAGGGTCTTGATATTCCCAATGTGACTTTGGTTGGTGTTGTGCTGGCGGATATCGGAATGTACCTACCAGATTTCCGGGCTGGTGAGCGGGCTTTTGGGCTGCTGTGCCAGGTGGCCGGTCGTGCCGGTAGGGGCGAGGATATAGGCCAGGTCATAGTTCAGACCTATAACCCGGAGCATTACGCCATCCAAGCCGCCGCTGCCCAGGACTACCACGCCCTTTACGAGTATGAGATCGACTCACGGCGGGAGCTGGGTAATCCACCATTCAACGAGCAGATTCACTTGGTGTTTCAAGACCCCAACGACGCCCAAGCGCTGCGTCAGGCCACTGAGACCGGTAAAGCGTTGACCCAGCGGGCGCAGGCACAGGGTCTCACCGATATTGACGTGGTTGGCCCGGCGCCGGGGATTCCATCGCGCATCAGAGGGCGCTACCGCTGGCATCTGATCCTGCGTGGGCAAGGTCTGTTGCGGTTCATCGAGGGGATGGAATTTCCCCAGGGCTGCACAGTGGATGTTGACCCGGTGCATGTTTTGTAGGCTCGTAATCCAGTTAGGACGACGGTTTGGTCTTTGCCGATGCCAACCTGAACCTGTCATTCTGAGGAGTGAAGCGACGAAGAATCTTCCAATCAACACCCTGGCAGACCCTTCGCTTCATTTAGGGTGACAGATTGGTAGACCGCATCAAACCAGAAATACGCTGCAATCTATACGTAAAAAATACGCCGCCTTTACCTCACAACAGGCGTTGAATATAATAGCTAAAGTCTCGATACTGTGTTGTTGGGGCTCATTAAAGACAACCGGGAAACACAACCGGGAATAAAAACGGCCGGGCCAACTGCGACGGCCTGCAGTAGCCTGAATTTCTGCACCCGAGAGGTGGTTTCTGTGGCAATCTTGGACATGCGTCTGCTACCCGACCCAATCCTGAGAACGCAGGCGAAAAAAGTGGGAAAAGTTACGCCCCAGATTAAGACCCTGGTCGCAAACATGATTGAAACCATGCGTGACCAGCAGGGCGTGGGCTTGGCCGCCAACCAGATTGGCTCCCTTCAGAAAATTGCCGTCGTTGAAACTCCTGAGTTGGAAGAACCTCTGGTGCTGATCAACCCTGAGGTCATGAAAGCCGAGGGAGAACGAGAGGTTGTAGAAGGTTGACTAAGCGTTCCTGGCTATCGTGGTATGGTCATACGCTCGGAGAAAGTAAGGGTCAAAGCAATGGGGTTGGACGGTAAGATCTACCGGATAAACGCAGAAGAACTGCTTGCCCAGGCACTAGAACATGAAATTGACCACCTGAACGGCATCTTGTATATCGACCATCTGGTGGACCAAGATAGCCTTAAAAAGATCACCTACGGACAAGACCCCCAAGAAGATGAATTTGACGGGGAAGAGGTTGACGGGGAAGAATTTGACGGGGAAGAATTTGACGACGAAGAGTTCGAAGACGAACTGGAACACGACCACGAAGTCGAAGAAAATGTCGAATTGGACGAAGCCGTAGCCGCTGAACTCGCCGCTCCCAAAAAAGAAGATTAAGTCGCTGGCGTTCCCGGCCTATTCTGGCTAGACCTGGGTGAATACGCACCTAAATCCTGAAACACTTGGCCCTGATGTTGTATACCCATGCTAGATAAACTTTCTGCTTGTTGCGCTGCCACCGGAGCCGACGTCTACCTAGTAGGCGGGTTCGTCCGTGACTGGCTGCTTTACAACAAGCCAGGTCATGACATCGACATAGCAGTTTCGGGAGACCCGGAGTTGGTGGCCCAAGCGATTGCTCGGGAATTTGGCGGCACGGTGATTCCCTTGGGCGCCAAACACGGAGTGATTCGAGTTGTGACTTCAGGGTTAGAAGACTCGACTCCAAACGGCTCGGACTCCGACATCCAATGGGCCGGCCACGAAACACCTGCCGAAGACCTGAAGCCGTGGACCATTGATGTGGATGGGTTCACTGGGACCATTGACGAGGATCTCAGGCGACGCGACTTTTCAGTCAATGCCATGGCCCTTCGCCTGGATGATTGGCCGTCCACGGACGGGATACTTGACCCCATGGGTGGCAGGGCTGACCTGGCTCAGAAGTCCATACGCGCCTTGAGTCCCACCGTCTTCCAAGACGATCCAGGCAGATTGCTGCGGGCCGTACGCCTAGCGGGCCAGCTTAAATTCCGCATTGAGCCTGGCACCTCCAAGCTGATTGCCGCCAACGCCGCACTGTTGGCCAAGGTCTCACCGGAGAGGGTCCGGGAAGAATTTTTGAAAATCCTCTCCCTGGACGGTGCCAAAGGGCAGATTGAAGTGCTTGACCACTTTGGCCTTTTTGAACAGGTGATTCCGGAACTTCAGAGCGCCAAAGGCGTAGAACAGCCGAAGGAGCACTACTGGGACGTTTGGGGACATACCATGCACACCGTTGAGTTTGCGGAACTGATCACCAAAGGTCACCAGAACTCGCCTCTTTATATGTGTGTGCCTTGGACTGCCGACAGCGAGGCCCATTTCAACCAGCATGCTACAGACGGACACACCCGTGGCACCCTATTGAAACTGGCTGCCCTGTTCCATGACGTTGCAAAACCCCAGACCAAATCCCTGGAAGCCAATGGACGCACCCGTTTCTTTGGCCATTCTGAACAGGGGGCAGAGGTTGCGACCAACCGTCTGGGGCAGCTTCGCGTCAGCGCTAATGGCATTGAAATGGTGGCTACGATGGTGGAACATCACCTACGCCCAACAGGCATGAAAAACGGCAGTGATTGGCCGACCAACCGGGCGATCTATCGTTACTTTAGGGATGTTGGTGAAGTGGCCGTGGATACGCTGTATCTAAGCCTGGCAGACTATTTGGCCGCATTAGGCCCCAATTTAGTGCATGAGGATTGGCTAGACCATGCTAGAATGGTCGGACATATACTCCATGTAGGTACCAGCGAGCCGGTTTCACCAACGACCACTCGCCTTATCACTGGAAAAGACCTGATGACCCACTTCAATATCCAACCGGGGCCAGAGATTGGCGCCGTGTTGGAACGTGTCGAAGAAGCCCGGGCCGCAGGTGAGATTGAAACCAAGGAGCAAGCCCTGGAAATGGCTGCCAATGCACTGAGATATCTGGCGGAAGAACTAACGCCGGAAAGCCGCCACAACGGGTCGAAATAGCCGATGCGCTCGCGCAGCATACGTCTTTCTATCACCATTATTCTGATCCTGGGCATCGCCATTGCTGCCCTGGGATTCAAAGACATCAGTATAGACATTCCCGGATTCCCCACGTTGGAACGCAACGGCACTGGGCCGTTGGGTCTCAAATTGGGTCTGGATCTCCGGGGTGGCGGTCACCTGGTCTACCAGGCTGATACCGGTACCAAGTTTGATGTCACTTTTGCAGACGACGTTTCATTCGGTGAAATTACCACCACTTTGCAGAGCCTGACCTTTGGCGAAGATAATTCAACTCTTGAAGGCTTGCAGGTGCTACCTGTTGCTCCAAACAGGTTCCAGATTCGTACTGGAATCCTGGCAGAGGACGATCCAAGACGGACGGGCCTGAACGAAGCCCTGGGAGAAGCCCACGGAGAGATATCTATCTTCAGGGCCGACACTATCGGGGAGCCGACTGCAGACCAAATGCAGGGCGTGCTGGATAACATCACCCGCCGCGTCAACAAGTTTGGCACTGAAGAGCCGATTATCCAGATATTTGGTGCTGACCGGCTCATCGTCCAGCTACCGGGCGCCAGCGGTTCAATAACCGAAGTAACACTGGCCGATCCAATATTGGCTGGAATTCCCGCCCCGGTTGTCGATGACGCAGATTCCATCGATGCCGATGCCGATGCCCAGCCCGAAACCCCCGTTGTAGTCGCGCCAGAGGTGAAATCGCCCGACGAATTGGCGGCATTGCTTCCGGTATTGCTCACAGAGGCCGGGTACGAAGATTTTGAAATTGACATAGGCGATGCCCTGAACTTCACCATCCGTTCCAACACGGTGAACTCTGCATCCCAGAGCCGGGCAGCAATCGCCATATCGCAACAGATTGGCTCATTGTTCTCGTTCCGAGTGAACAGCGGCATCGACGCTGCCAAATCGCTGATTGGTCAAACGGCCAGACTAGAATTCAAAGAGCGAACCTGTGACTCGGCCGCTTGTAACACTTTTTCAGACACCGACTTGGGTCTGTCGGGTGATGACCTTTCCCGGGCTGAGGCTTCCGCGAACGCCATGGGAATCGGCTGGGTAATTAACTTGCAATTCAACGGTCGCGGGTCTGACATATTCTCAGATTTGACCCGCCGCATATCCACCACAGAATCCCAAGCCACCAAGCGGATCGCAATCATCATGGATGACCAGCTCTTACTGGCCCCGGTGGCGCGGGCTTGGATACGTGACGGACGCACCCAGATAAGCGGCGACTTCACCAGGGAAGAAGCCCAAACCAGGGCCATCCAACTGGAGTCTGGTCGTCTGCCGGTCCCACTAAAGCTGATCCAAGAGAGTGATGTAGACGCCCTGCTGGGTGAAGAATCGCTGAAGAACAGCCTAATCGCTGGTCTGGTCGGCTTGGCTCTGGTCTTTGTGTTCATGATCATCTACTACCGCATGGCTGGCGTGGTTGCGGCCTTTGCGCTGATGTTCTACGCCGTCATAGTTCTGGCCATATTCAAGATGATTCCCGTAACACTGGAGTTGGCCCACATCGGCGGGTTCATCCTCTCAGTTGGTATGGCTGTAGACGCTAACATTCTGATATTTGAGCGTATGAAAGAAGAGGTTCGCATTGGCCGGACACTGGCTTCCTCTATGGAAGTTGGGTTTAGTCGTGCCTGGCCGGCGATTCGTGACAGCAACATTTCCACCATGATCACCTGCGTGGTGCTCCTCTGGTTTGGTGACCGGTTGGGTGGCGGCCTGGTAACGGGTGTGGCCATCAGTCTGTTTATCGGTGTGGCGGTCAGCATGTTCACCGCCGTGGTTGTCAGCCGTAACCTGTTGCAGTTGATGGCCTGGATTGGTCTGGGTAGACGGATAAACCTGTTTACGCCAGAGGCATTGCAGCGCACCGGACCGAATACCGTACAGACCTCGGCCCCGAGAGGAGGACGCTAATGTTAGATATCGTCGGCAAACGGGGTTGGTTTTTCCTGTTCTCAGCGCTAATTATCTTGCCTGGCCTTATCTCCATGATCATAGCGCCCGGCTGGATCACTGGAAACTCTGGCCTGAAGGCAGGCATCGACTTCACCAGCGGTTCCGTGATGAACGTTTCATTCGCCAACCCAGACATTGATGAAGAAGACATTCAGGCACGGATGAACGAACTTGGTCACGATGAGGCCTTGATTCAACGTATCGGCGGAAACACATTCTTCATCCGGACCGTGGTCTTAGATGAGGCCATCGGCGACGGTCTCTCAGAGCGTGAGACCATTGAGCGGGGTCTGGAAGAATTCTTGGGGCTGGAAAGAGACCGGGTAGAGTTTGATACAGTCTCACCTATCGTAGCTGAAGAAACGATCAAGACGGCCTTCTATGCCCTGATTGCAGCATCGGTGTTCATCATGTTCTTCGTTTGGTACGCCTTCCGCCGGGTACCGAAAGCCCACCGGTACGGGGTGAGTGCCATCCTGGCATTGGTCCATGACCTGCTCATAATCCTTGGGATATTCTCGATCCTTGGCCGGGTCATCAACCTTGAAGTGAACTCCATGTTCATCGTGGGGTTACTGATTGTGGCTGGTTACAGCGTGAACGACACCATTGTGGTGTTTGACCGCATCCGAGAAAACGTATCCCGGCATCCAGACCGCGACCTGGCACCCATGGTCAACCTGAGCATCATGGAGAGTATGGGACGGTCGCTCAACACCAGTATCACAACCCTGGTGGTGCTGATGGCCATGCTATTCATCGGCGGTAACAGCATTAGAGAACTACTGCTGGTGCTGGCAATTGGCGCGTTGGCTGGAACCTACAGTTCCATCTTCATCGCCAGTCAGTACTTGGTCATGTGGGACCGGGGCGAGATTGGTCGGTTCTTCCGGCGTGGCCCTGCGGCTACGGCTTCCTCGCTGTTGCACCTGATCGGCATCGGACGCTAACTAAACCAACAGACGACTAATCAAAAAGGGCCACCAACTTGGTGGCCCTTTTTTATTAACCGTTCGGTAGCAACACCACCCGCCCGATTGGTGTTCGCTCCGAAACCAATCGAAACGCCTCACGCGCTTGTTCCAGCGGCAATTTGATATCCACCACCGGGCGCATCTTACCCTCAAGCACCAGTTGACCAGCTTGCTCCACAGTTGCCCGAGACACACCAGACGTACCCAGCACTTGCGCGTCTCTGAAGATGATCTCTGCCGGGCTCAGCGTCACACTGTGACCCTCGATCTCCCCCAGCAATACCAACCTGCCGTACTGGGCTAGACACCGTAGTGTGGAAGGAAACAACGCCGACCCCACGGTATCTATCACGGCATTCGCTCCCTCGTCTCCGGTAATGGCCATCACCAATTCTGCGAAGTCGAGACCTTCGTCGGCTGGGACTTCTGCGGCCAAAACCTCAGACGCACCCATCTCCCGCAGTAGGTCGATCTTATCGGGAGATGACGACACCGCCAACACCGTTGCCCCCAGCGCCGCTGCTGCCTGCACTGCATGGATGCCCAGACCGCCCCCGGCACCTGTGACCACAACTGATTGTCCGGCAGTCACCTGAGCCGTCTCACGCACAGCCTGTAGCGCCACGCCCATGGGGCAGGCCAAGAGCGCGGCACCCACTGGGTCTATCCCGTCTGGTATCTTGACCAGGCTGTGCTCAGATAGAGCCACAAATTCGGCGAAACCGCCGTTACGTCCGTGGCCAATGCCCTGACCCTGCCGGCATCGATGCTCGCGGCCATCTGCGCAGCGGTCACACTCGCCGCACGCCTCCGTGAGAATGCTCACCACCTTGTCGCCTGGCCGGAGACTGGTGACGCCGCTGCCGGTCTCTGTCACCACCCCGGAGATTTCGTGCCCCAGGATGATGTCTTCGGCAACTCCGCGTCGAAGTACGCCGGCCATGACCGACCGGTCATGATGGCAAAAGCCGCAGGAAGTAACCCGTACCAGGGCCTGCCGATAGCCAGTCTTGGGCGTGGGCACGTCGCGTATTTCCAGTTCTGGTGGGTTGCCGGGTTGTTTTATAAAAAGGGCTTTCATGGGGTTTTAATCAAGGCGTTTATAGATCTTTAATAAAAGCGTTCATATGGGAAGATTATATTCCTGGGAGCGTATACCGCCAATGCTGCGCTAACGTATAATTGGCGATGCCGATTCACCTGACTCAGGCACAAATGTGGGCTGGTGATTCGAGCATTCAGGATATTGATAGGACTGCAAATGAAGATAGGAGCCCACGTTTCCACGTCTGGTGGGATTAGCAAGGCAGTGGCTAGAGGCCAGGAGATTGGCTGTGAAGCCATTCAGATATTTGGCTCTTCACCCCAGGCCTGGGCCTTCAAACCGGTACCCGGTGAGCAGATAGAACTGTTCAAACAGGGTCTGACCGACGCTGGTATCGGCCCGGTTTTTCTACATGCCATCTACCTGATTAACCTGGGCACTCCCGATAAAGAAAAGCTCAAAAAAGGAATCGACTCTTTGGCCAACTACATGAAGTTGGCCGCAGACCTGGGAGCCACCGGCGTGATATTCCATCCGGGGAGTCATGGTGGCCGGGGCTATGAAGCGGTCCTACCGCAGACGGTGGAAGCCATCAAAATCGTCTTGGATACCGCTCCGGAAGGGCCGGTATTGGCCGTGGAGAATATGGCGGGCATGGGCCGGCATATTGGGGCTAAATTTGAAGAGTTAGGCGGCATACTAGACTCTGTGGACAGTCCACGACTTAAGATTTGCCTGGACACCCAGCATTCTTTCGCCGCCGGGTATGACCTGACCAACCCAGAGGGAATCCAGGCGATGCTGGACGAACTGGACGCCGGGCCGGGCAGCGCCAACGTGGCTGCAGTCCATGCCAACGACTCCAAGCGTGTGTGCGGCTCCGGAGTAGACCGGCACGATAACATCGGTGAAGGGTTCATCGGTGAAGAAGGTTTTGCGGCCATCATGGCCAATCCGGCATTTGCCGACGTCCCATTTTTGCTGGAAGTCCCCGGTTTTGAGGGCAACGGCCCCGACCAGCAAAACATAGATATCCTCAAGCGAATCAGACAGCAAGTGGGGCTTTCCGGTTGATCAAGATGACCAACCGAGAGTTCGTCCGTCTGGTGCGCCAAGCCTATGGTGAGATGCCGCTTCAGGTGATCAAATCGCTGGACAATGTGGACGTGGTTGTTGAGGAGTGGCCAGGCCCAGAGGAAGAGGACATGTTGGGCGGCGACGGCACGTTGTTTGGCCTCTACGTGGGCGTGCCCTTGACCGAACGCGAGGGCGGAGACCCAATGCTGCCAGATCGAATTGCCATCTACCGTCAGCCCATCTTGCGGAGTTGCTCCAGCCGAACCGAAGCTGAACGCGAGATCAAGATTACCCTCTGGCATGAGATTGGGCATTATCTGGGCCTCAGTGAAGATGCCCTGCACAAATTGGGGTACGGCTGATGGCAGCGTTGTTGAGTAAGGCAGGCTGGGCTATGGGAACCGGGATGGGCATTGGTCTGGCCCCCTTTGCCCCGGCCACCTGGGCCAGTTTGGTGGCGGTGCTAATCTACGGGTTCTCTCCCTTAGATCAAGATTCGATTGGCTTTTTTCTGCTCTGCGGCCTAGGGTTTTTGGCTGGTATCTGGGCCTGCCAAACGCTGATAACCGAGTCTGATCACGATCCCAAGAGGGCTGTTTGGGACGAATTTGCCGGTATGTGGATCACCTGCCTGTTCCTGCCAAAAACGTTCGTCTGGCTGGCAGTGGCGTTTGTGGTGTTCCGGGTTCTGGACATCTGGAAGCCGTGGCCGATTAGAAAGTTTGAAGCGTTGCCAGGCGGGCTGGGCATCATGGCCGATGACGTAGCGGCAGGAGTTGTTGGGGCCGTTGGACTGAACGTGGTATACCGGGTGTTTTTTCAGTAACTGGCGAGAAATCTCATCGGCCACTGAAAATCAAAATTTATTGAACCGCGACAAACGGCTGGACGGCAAATCTGAGCCGGCTACATTGCCCGTCAAAAACCCCTATGTTATACTCCGACAAGCATTTAACTGCCCCAGTTTCAGCCTCGGCCTAGGCGTCGAAACCTAGGCGTTGGAATAGAAACGTGTGGCAGGATTTTTGCGGGTAACGTTGCTCACTTGTGACGGACCCTTGGACGCAGTCGGCCTAATAGGCCGACAAAAGGAAAAACACAGTATATGGTTGAGTCCAACGAATTACCGGTAGAGCCGACAGGGGAACCTC
>Ga0209403_10006870_pt1 | contig 11395 bp, 9 predicted proteins | sample ArcticOcean_MG_C_8_FD_187440 | JGI IMG/M metagenome (GOLD analysis project Ga0209403, IMG submission 187440) | Marine microbial communities from western Arctic Ocean - ArcticOcean_MG_CB11_86 (SPAdes) (version 2) | ecosystem: Environmental > Aquatic > Marine > Oceanic | place: Arctic Ocean... | reverse complement strand
GACCTGGCGTGTCTGAGAAGAAGATAGTGCCCGTGATTAAGGCCGAATAAAGCCAATCAGACTGGCGTCTAAAAACTAGGAACCTGAATAAAAACTGGCCTAAAACTAGCACGGCCCGCTAAGTGCGGGCCGTGATTGGTTTCGTTTAGGCTTTTTCTTTTTCTTCTGCTGGCGGTTCGTCTGCCGGCGGTTCTTCAGCGGCAGGTTCCTCTGCCGCTGGCTCTTCTGAAGCTTCTTCAGACTCGTCAGCTGCGGTGTCTACAATCTCGTCAGTGGCTTGGCCTTCCGTGTCGATGATGACTTGTTCAGCCTCCATCTCCACCAGCTCTTCAGCCTCTGCAGTGGACATAGCCGCCTGTTCTTGGAGCTCCGCCATGGCTGCGGCGGTTGCTTCCTGAACCTTGCGACGCTGTACCGGGTTGAGTTCCTTAATCCTGGCTGCTCTGCCCTGCAAACCGCGCAGATAGTAGAGCCTGGCGCGGCGAACCGAGCCATAACGGGTAATTTCCAGAGACTCTACCAGGGGTGAATGGATCGGGAATATGCGCTCAATGCCGATGCCGGCAGTGATGCGACGCACGGTGAAGCTGGCGGCGGGGCCCTTGCCGTTATTCAGCCGGATAACCACGCCTTGGAAGACCTGGATTCTTTCCCGCTCACCCTCTCTAATTCGGAAGTTCACGCTGACAGTATCGCCTGCGCTAAATCTTGGAATTTTGGGGTTGGCGGCTTTTTTCAGTAACTGAGCGGCTTCCATCAGGTCTCACTAACTCGTAATTTCGATTTCAGTTTCGATTTCAATATCTAATTTAATATGGGCTGCGCTCTGGTGTTTTAAGCCACAATCCGCCGCCGATGTATTATCAGAGATTGAATTAAGGTCTGCCGGTTTAGTCCACCGGGAGGTCCGTGTGCGGTTGCCCTTTTAGTGGTGGGCGGTAGTGGACTCGAACCACTGACCTCTTGCGTGTCGAGCAAGTACTCTAACCAACTGAGCTAACCGCCCGCACCTACGCAGTGTAACAAGGGCCGCTTTGGCCAGTCAAGACAGGCCCGGTCTCAGGCTGCATGACCATGCTAGTCGTCATGCTAGTATGAAGGCGCTATGACAATCAACACCCCACGCCTGACGCTCCGCCCGATGATTCTCGCTGACGCCCCGGATATCCAGCGTTTGGCGGGCGACAAAGACGTGGCATCCACCACTCTAAATATTGAACATCCCTACGAAGATGGCATGGCCGAAAAATGGATCACTTCCTGCCAGAATATGTCTGACGCAGGTGAATTGGTCAATTTTGCCATCACTCTCACGGCCGACGGCAGCTTTCTAGGTGCCATAGGCATTCATTTCCAGGAAACCAAGGGGCATGCTGAGATTGGATATTGGGTAGGCAAGCCATATTGGAACCTAGGTTACGCCACAGAAGCAGCCAAGGCAGTTGTTAAATTCGGATTCAATCAACTTTCGCAGGAACGGATCCACGCCGCCCACTTCACCCGCAATCCCGCTTCGGGCCACGTTCTGCAGCACGCGGGTATGCTCTACGAAGGCTCCCAACAAGGGCCAACCATCAAATGGGGAGTCATGGAACAGCTAGAGCTTTACGGCGTTTCGCGAGAGCAGTTCCTTGAGTCTGAATTAACATCCGTCTGATGAAGGACACCAACAGTAAGCCAGCGAGTACCTAGGCGCTGTGGATTCCTGCCTTCGCAGGAATGACGGGTATGTCAGAGCGAGGATTAGGGTGGGGGCGAACAGTCTTCAACAACCTTGGTCATTTTCAACAGGTCTCCTCACAGCACCCTCCCGCTCATCCTGAGCTCTGACCACGGTCGAGAGTCTCAATCTATCTATCGGACCTGTCGAAGGATCCAAGCTCGCTAATCCCCTAGGAGTAGTGGGGCATCACCTCGTTGGTGAATAGCTCAATTGACCGCATGGCTTGCTCGTGGGATAGGTCTCCCCATTGGAACGCGCCAACAAAGTAGTTGGCCCCAGTGGCAACGTACTCTTCCATGTATTTCCGTATGGTCGCCGGCGAACCAGCCACGGATCCAAACCCCGCTCCGCCGCCGACTGGGTTGGCCACGTGGCCCTGCAGATTCTGACGCCGTTCGATACGCTCCTCATCCACCAGCGTGGCAGCAAGGTCTCGCCGTTCTTCCTGGGGGATGTCTCTGACGGGAACGGACGAGGGGCGAGGGTTCATGCCTTCACCCTGGAACTGGGTTAGGCCCCGCCTTTCGGCTTCCAATCTCCGGGGAGTGCCCAGGTTCCAGCTATAGTGGTCCCATGCTGGTTTAGCCTGCGCCATTGCCTCTTCATCGGTGTCTGCCAGCAGCAGATGGACCACCAGGCCAATCTTGGGTTCTGTGCCCTGGGCGGTCAGTGCGCCCACACCTTGATGCTTGGCCCATTCCTCGTGGTAGCGCGTAACGTTGGCCTCAAAACTGTCCAGACCACCAACAATGATGGTATTCATGCCGTCCATCGCTGCCGTCTCCACGTTCCGCATGTACCAGAAGGGTGGCATGGGCTGTTGCATGGGCCTAAGGCGCATAGGGAGTTCATCAAAATTGTAGAACTCGCCCTTGTGGGTCAAAACGTCGTTGCTCAGCCCGTTTTGCACGGCGGCCAGGGTCTCTCGGTAGCGAGCGTAGTTTGATTCAACGTCGGAGTCCTGCCCCCAGAAGAAGGCTTCAAACACGCCGCCACGGCCAACACCAATCTCTAACCGTCCACCGCTGAGGTGATCCAGCATGCAGTATTCCTCTATGAGTTGGACCGGGTGATGGAGCGGCAGCACGCAGATGCCAGGTCCAAAGCGGATGTTCACAGTGCGTTGGGAGACCGCGGCCAAGAAAACGTTCTGCGACGGAGCCAGGCTGTGTACCGCCGGGGTGTGATGCTCAGCCAGGTGGTAGGCATAATATCCGGCCTTATCGAGTACCTGAATCTGCTCCATGCGCAGGTTATAGGTTTCTTGAAGTCCCAAACCTGGAACAGGCTCTATGTGGTCGAACACGCCGAATTGAAGGGCCATTTGCCAAATCTCCTAGCTTTTTATGGTTGTTCCGTGGCAGTTTACTATTAGTGTCAAACCAATGATGTCCTTCTGGCAACATCAAATTAACGGTTCTCCAATCACCTAACCAGGTATTTCTTAGATCGACTCATCAGGTATCTCTTCAAGTACCTCTTCAGGCACAGCGGCTCTCGTCTGTCGCCAGCCGCCGACTAGAAACACGACCGCTCCCAGCAACCCGATAGAAGACCCAATCACAAAAACGTCTTTAAATGCTTTGATAAAGGCCAGGCCATCGGCGTCTGCACCGGCTCCTAATCCCAGCAAATGATGGTCGGCCCTCCAGCCAAATATCCCGCCAATAACTGCCACGGACAGAACCCTGCCGCAGGACTGGGACAGAGACAAAGCCGCGCTGGCGGTGCCAAACCTCTCTGAAGGCACGCTCCCCAGCATCAGCGAATACGCCGCAGCTTGGAACAGTCCTAGGCCAGTGCCGACGATCCCAATGCGCAGAGCAACTTCCCAGGAGTCTGAATCGGTGTTCAGTAGACTCATTGCCAGCAGTCCGGAGGCCATTACCAGCAGTCCGGCAACTCCCACTGGAAGGTAATTGAACTGGTCGCAGAGCCACCCTCCAATGCCAGAGAATATTGTGTTGAAGAACGCCAAGGTGGCCAGCATCAACCCCAACATGAGCGCGCCACCTCCCACACTGTCGGCAACGTAGAAAGGGAAGATGAACCAGATTACAAAAACGCCCAGGTTGGCCAGGAACATGCTTACGCTGGAGGTTGTGAAGCCTCGGATGCGCAACAGATAGCCGGGCAAAACGGGCCAAGGGGCTTTCCGCTCTACCCGCCAGAATGTGGTGATGAAGATGGGGGCCAATACCAACAAGCCCAGCACGACCGGCGAGTCCCACCCAGCAGACCGGCCCAGCCTTAGGCCAATTATCAGAGACAACAGCCCGCCAACCAACAGCGCTGCTCCGGTGACATCAAATGCCGGGCCGGCGTTTTCGCCGTCTGATGACTCTTTCCGTTTGCCCTCCAAGAAGTAAACGCCTAGTACGATGGCGATTACTGCAAATGGCGTGCGACCCAGAAAGATCCATTCCCAGCCGATCCAACCCACCAGGAACCCGGCGCCAATGGTGCCGGCCAACATCCCCAATGCCTGGCTGCCCACCGTGAAACCCATGCTCAGCCCACGTCTGCTGGCTGGGAATACCCTGGCAGCAAGGGCGGGTGACACGGCGAATAGGCTACCGGTGCCCACCCCCTGCAACACCCGAAAGCCCACCAACGTCTCCAGGTTGGGCGAGAAGGCGATGAAGAACATGGAGGCCAGATAGGTGGTCGCGCCAAATATATAGATGGGCCGCAGTCCAAACCGATCGCCAAAACTGCCAGCGCCCATGACAAACGCCGCCTGGGTGGCTATGAAAGCTACGATCACCCACTGGATGCTCTGTAGATCAACACCTAGGTCGTCGGTCATCGCTGGTAGGGCCACGTTTACCGAGGTGTCCAGAGAGGCCAAAAACATGCCCAGGGTGGCAGCAACGGCCATCGGCATTTTTGACCAGTTAGACGTGCCGTCTGACGTAATTAATTGTGGTTGTTCTGGTGACGCACTCATGAGTACCAAATTCTACCCTTTCTAGTTTGAAAGTGGCTACGCCATAGCCTTGATAGCCAAGTATGCTTTTTATTGCAATGCCCTGCCGGTTGTCTTAAAATTCCGGTGGTGTTTTGCCTGTAGACAATTGGGTTAGCACGCTCTTTTTTAATGCGCTCGGCAACACGTTTTGCGCACAGATCATCCCGAAAATAATCAATTCAGGTAGTTAAGTAGAGGTCGCCAAGTGGTAGAAGATTCCGGTAGATTCGACGCCCTGCTTCAAGAAGATCGAACTTTTCCTCCCTCAGAGGCGTTCAAGGCTCAGGCCAACATCTCTGACCCAAATGTTTACGAGGAAGCCAAACGCGACCCGGAAGCGTTTTGGGCCAAGTTTGCCGAGGAGTTGGACTGGTTCAAAAAATGGGACACGGTGTTGGACTGGAAACCGCCTCACGCCCAGTGGTTCCTTGGCGGCAAGCTAAACGTCTCTTACAACTGCCTGGACCGCCATCTGACCACCAGCCGCCGCAACAAGGCGGCCATCATCTGGGAGGGCGAGCCTGGAGACCGGCGGGTCTACACCTACTGGGACTTGTACCGAGAGGTCTGCCAGTTTGCCAACGGACTGAAGAGCCTGGGGGTTAAGAAGGGAGACCGGGTCACCATCTATATGCCCATGGTCCCAGAGTTGCCCATAGCCATGTTAGCCTGCGCCCGTATAGGAGCTGTCCACAGCGTGGTATTTGGCGGGTTCAGCGCCGAGTCGCTACGTGACCGGCTGAACGATTCTGAATCCAAGATAATGATTACCTCTGACGGCGGCTACCGACGGGGCGGCATTGTCCCCTTGAAGCAGAACGCCGATGACTCTCTGAGCCAAGAAGGCGGCGCGCCCACAGTCGAAAAAGTGATTGTGCTGCGTCGGACCGAGTCTGCCGACGACAAGATGGTGGAAGGCCGCGACATCTGGTGGCATGACCTGATGGAGGGACAACCCCTAACCTGTGAACCGGAAGAGATGGACAGCGAAGACATGCTGTACCTGCTCTATACTAGCGGCACCACCGGTAAACCCAAGGGCATCGTCCACACCTCCGCAGGATACCTGTTGGGCACCTACGCCACATTCAAGTGGATCTTCGACATCAAAGAAAATGACACCTACTGGTGCACCGCAGACATTGGCTGGGTAACCGGCCATAGCTACATCGTCTACGGCCCACTGTCCAACGGCGCAACCTCCGTGATGTATGAAGGCTCGCCAGATTACCCGGACAAGGACCGGTTCTGGGAGATCGTCGCCAAATATGGCGTGAGCATCCTATACACCGCCCCCACGGCCATCCGAACCTTCATGCGCTGGGGTGAGAGCTATCCGGAGAAGCACGACATGTCTTCCCTGCGTCTGCTGGGATCGGTCGGGGAGCCAATCAACCCAGAAGCCTGGATTTGGTACCACAAGAATATCGGCGGCGGCAGATGCCCGGTGGTGGACACCTGGTGGCAGACAGAGACCGGCAGCATCTTGATTGCACCTCTGCCCGGCATAACTACCCTTAAACCCGGTTCTGCCACCCGAGCCTTCCCCGGCATTGAGGCGGAGATTCTAGACGACCAGGGAAACTCCGTTGGCCCCGGCGGCGGTGGTTATCTGACCGTCAAGAAGCCTTGGCCATCTATGCTCCGCACTATTTACGGTGACGAAGAACGGTACGTTGAGCAGTATTGGTCTCGCTACCCGGACATCTATTTCACCGCCGACGGCGCCAAACTGGACGAGGACGGCGACTTCTGGCTGTTGGGCCGGGTGGATGACGTAATCAACGTTTCCGGCCACCGCATCGGCACCATGGAAGTGGAGAGCGCCTTGGTGGACAACCCCAAGGTGGCCGAAGCTGCCTGCATCGGCAAGGCCCATGAGATCAAGGGCCAAGCAGTGGTCGCTTTTGTCACCCTGAAAGACTCGGTCGCCATGTCAGACGAGGTAATCGTAGAGCTGAAAGCGCACGTGGCAAACAAGATCGGTGCGATGGCCCGGCCTGAAGACATCATCTTTGCCGCCGAATTACCCAAAACCCGCAGCGGCAAAATCATGCGGAGACTGCTACGTGACGTAGCCGAGGGACGAGCCTTGGGAGACACAACCACCCTCGCCGACCCGGCAGTGGTAGACTCTTTAAAGGAACAATACGGCGACGAAGAATAGTCAGCCGTTTCAATAGCAGCAGATAGTCCCTTGATGGAGAGCGGAATCAATGGCGAGTTACAAGAAACAAGAGGCTCAGGAATGGGCTTGGGAAACGCTAAAAGGGCAGTGGACCACCCTGATTACTCCCTTTACTCCCGACAACCAAATTGACGTTGAAGGGATGAAGCGGAACGTTCGCCACGTTCGCAGCCTGGGCACCGTTGGTGCTGGTTGCACCTGGAATATGGGCGAATTCTGGGCCCTATCCCAAGATGAACGTTTTCAGGTGATGGACGCCGTTGCTGAGGCCGCCGAGGGCACCTGGCCCATTGGTGCTCACGTAACCAGCACCAACGCCAACGAGATGATTTCATTGGCCCAGCACGCAGAGGCCCAGGGTTTTGAACTACTGATTGTTGCCCCGCCCTACATGGCCACCAAGACCGAAGACCAGGTGGTTGAGTACGTAAAGCTGCTGGCCGAGAATACAAACCTGGCCATTATGTTTTACAACTCACCCCAATTTGGCATCATAATGAGCCCCTACGGCATGGGCCAGCTATGTGCCATACCGAACGTGGTCGGGGTTAAAGAAGCCAGCTTCAATCAACAGATATCCATTGAAACCCACTTGTCCTTGGGGAAGGACCACGTTATCAGCACGCCTGATGAGTGGATATATTTCAAGGGCCAGGAACTGGGCATTCAGCAGCAGGTGATGTTTGCCAACACCTCTGACTGGAGATTTGACGTTCCCGGCGTAAACAACTACGTCCAGTGGATTGACCGTGCCTGCAAAGGCGACCTGGACGAAGAATTCTACGACACCAAGCTCCGCCGTCTGAAGGAGCTTTCAGATACTTGGTGGACAAAGACGCAGACCAAGTTCAACGGCGCATTACCGGTAGCAATGGTCAAACATTGGGCCGAACTCATGGGCATGTCCGGCGGCCCGGTCCGTCCGCCATTATTCGATTTATCACCAATGGAGAAGTCAGAGTTGAGAGAAGAATTGGAACCCCTCAAGCCAAAACCCGCAGTAATCCCTGCCGTGCCAACCAAGTCACGTGGCGCATGGCTAGATGGAAACAACAACTTTGCTTCTGGCATGTTGCTAATGGTGAGCGTGCAGAACATGGAAGAAGCGATGGAAGCCGAACAGGGCGGCGCCGACATCGTTGACGTTAAGAACCTGCAAGAGGCTTTGGTCGGCTCCGGCCACCCCAACATCGTTAAAGCGGTGCGCGGCATCATGCCGGTGGAGAAGCACGTTAGCGTAACCCTGGGCGTTGTTCCCAATCAGCCCGGCACAGTGGCCATGGCCGTCTATGCCGCCGCCATGATGGATGCCACCTCAGTGAAGGTTGGTTTCCAGGAAGCCAACTACGACCAGGCAGTGGAAGTTCTCAAAGAGTCTCGCATGGCGTTGGAAGGCTTCAACTGTAAGCTGGTTGGTTCGGTCTTCGCCGATAACGTGCTCTTTGAAAAGGGTCTTGACCCGCTGTGCATGATTGATCTGGCCAAAGACGGCGAGTGCGACGGTTGGTTGATTGACACACTGACCAAAGATGGACGAAACATATTCGACTTCATGCCGGAACCTGTACTGAAGGACCTGGTCCTCCAGGGCAAGGAATTGGGCATGAGCACCGCATTATCTGGCCATTTGAAACTGGCTGACCTAGACGAACTGGCCCGCATCAACCCAGACATAGTGGGCGTTAGGGGCGCAGTCTGTGGCCATGGTGAACGGGATCGGGCAGTAGCATGGGAAGCCGTGGCCGAATTCAAGCGCCAAGTTGACCTCCGCAAGAGCGGCGAGGTTGATGTCCATGACGGCGAGGTTGTCCCCGTGAGCGGCTCCAACGGCTGGGTTGTCATCGATGGCCGCGGCAAGAGCTGCGCTGGCGTGATCGCCGCCCTGACCAAGCAGGTGGACGCAGACAAAGAGTCCTTCGTTGAAGCCATCCTAGCCGACGCGCTTAACATCTACGACGTAAGCCTATGGGCCGAGAAAGCTGGACACGAGGTCCTAACCAAACGGTCCGACCCAGACGGCACAACTAGGGTTCTAATCCGCCCATAAAAACCGACCACTCAAGCAAACGAACGAAGCAAACAAAAAGAGAGTCCTTCTCGGTTGGCCGGGAAGGACTCTCTTTTTTATTTACGTAATTAAACCAGCCTCAAATGTTCCAACACTCCCAAAGACCGGCAGGTATCCGCCCCGACGCAGTCGGTTAGATCATGAAGACTGGGTCTGAGTCCTTGTTGATCCTAGTTTCAGTTTTTAGGCCGTCTCGTTGAAACTTAGGTAGGGAGTGCATATTGCTGTAACTCTCGCCGTCCAAGTACTTCAACTCCTTGGTCAAACGCCGGGCCAACTCAGCTTCAACCTCATCCTCTGAAACCTGAGGGAGAGCAGCGTCAGAAGCGATCGTAAAGCCCCACAGAGTCTGGAAAGCCGGCACGTGCACCTGGACCGCCTTGGTGTGCTCAAAGAGCGTGCCTAACGTGTTGAAGATAGTCGTGAAGCATTCGGTAAAGCTAAGCAATCCGGCTGGGCCAGACTGGGTGACCAGCACGCCGCCGGGGGTCAACCGAGCCTTGGCAATCGCGTAGAACTCCTGGGTATAGAGCAGGGCGGCCGTACCTCCCTCTAAGGGATCAACCAAATCCAAGACGATTACATCGTAGGTATCTGAAGTGTTTTCCAGATAGCCGCGGGCGTCTTCATGGAGCAGGTTAGTACGGGGGTCTTCAAAGCTGCCCATATGGTGATTGGGGAGATACTTGCGGCAAAGCGCAACCACCTCCGGATCCAAGTCAACCATGGTCGCCCGTTCCACAGATGTGTGGGTCAGAACTTCTCTAAGGGTGCCGCCCTCTCCGCCGCCGCCAATGAAAACCTGCTTGGGGTTTGGGTGGCAGAGCATTGCTGGATGCACCAGCGTTTCGTGGTAGATGTGCTCGTCGCGTTCTGTAGACTGCGTCTTGCCGTCTAGAACTAGGCTACGGCCAAACAGTTCTGAGTCCAGAACCTCCACTTTTTGGTAGGCCGTTTTGCCTGAGTAAAAGACCTCACGCACCTTGAGCATAACGTTCAAGTCTGCGTAGACGCCTTCAATAAACCAATTTCCAGACATGTCCATATTAAGCTGGGAACCCGGTTAGAGCCCCACAGCCTCCTGAACAACCAATCCCCGCTGAATTTCCTGGATCTCCGGGTTGCGGCATTCCAGGGCTTCAGCCAATTTAGTAGCAGCTTCCATGGGCCGGAAAGAACTTCCGCAGGAGAAGATATCCGCCGCGGCATAGCCATGTTCAGGCCATGTGTGGATGGATATATGAGATTCGGCGATGGCCAGAATTCCAGTAACGCCTTGGGGTGAAAAGTGGTGGAAAGATTCGCCAATAATCGTGGCGCCAACGTCTTCAGCCGTCTCTATCATCGCTTTACGGATGTAAGAGAGGTCATTAAGCAAATCGGGATTACAATCCTTGAGTTCCAACAAGAGATGAGAACCTAGTACTTCCAATCACCTGTCCTCCTAATATTCATAGGTTGGTTTGAGCGCAACAATAAAACATTCTATATGCCCATTCATGGCTAGGCAAGGCCCAACCCAAAAAGACCGGATTTCCAGGCACGTGCGGCCTGTTTTTTATCCAAGCGATACAGGCATTTAGTTGGCGTTCCCAATAGGGGTGTTATCGGTTCTACTTTATTCCAGGCTGACGGCTCTCTTTTAATCTAGACCCATGCTAGCGTTGAATCTAACCGAATTACCCAGAGGTTAGACGACTATGGCGTGTGGAACCTTCGCTGAAGACCGGTATAGCTGGCCCACGGCCTTGATTTCAGTCAGAGACGTCTACACGGTGACGGCAACCGATGATCAAGGCAATGAACAGGTCATTGCAGCAGAAGTGTGGCTGGGGGACGAGAATGGGTCCATCGCCACTTGGGCTTTGCCCTAGGTCGGGCATAGCGCCAAAGTAGTAGCTCATAGATCATGTAACCCGGCTCCGCTGTCAGTATGGCTTGGCCGGGCAGCTACGATTACTACCGGGTGTTATTCGTCCTCAGACCAGCTCGATTCCAACGCATCTTCATCGATGAAGTTATCTTCGTCATCGTCTTCATCATCGTCGCCTTCTTCCTGCACTGACAGGGCCGGTTTATTATTCAACATCCGGCTAGCCCCATTTGAATTCGAAGCAGACTGAGACGGGAATGAGCCCATGTTCTGCAGGCTGGAGTGTTTGAAGGTCTCCCTAATCATGATGGAGACACCATCATCGCTCACAGACACCACCACTGCACTGTACTTGTTGCCTCCGTCCATCAGCCGGGCCAGCCTATTGCCCATCTTGGGCTCCAACTGACCCAATTGCTGTCCATCCAATGTTTTAACCATCACTGTGTTCTTTTCACGTGATAGCACCACAGGGTCACTAGGGGCGAGGTGGGCCGTTGTTCTTTTTCCATTTGAATTACGAATCACGGTCGTCGCAGATTTGCCGCTCTCTTGTATAAACGTCTGCGATG
>Ga0209403_10006869_pt1 | contig 11395 bp, 8 predicted proteins | sample ArcticOcean_MG_C_8_FD_187440 | JGI IMG/M metagenome (GOLD analysis project Ga0209403, IMG submission 187440) | Marine microbial communities from western Arctic Ocean - ArcticOcean_MG_CB11_86 (SPAdes) (version 2) | ecosystem: Environmental > Aquatic > Marine > Oceanic | place: Arctic Ocean... | reverse complement strand
TGTACCGGCTGTTGGGCCCGCTTTGTCTGCGGTGCAAATTGAATTTGGTATACAGAATCGAGACATTGGATGGATGCTAATGTCTTCTTACACTCTTCCAGCTTTGTTGCTGGTACCCGTCACGGGTTACCTAGCAGACCGCTTTGGGAAGAAACTTATCCTGTTTCCCTCTTTGGTGATTTTTGGCCTCTGCGGTGGACTAGTGAGTTTGGCATCAAATATCAAAACTTTAATTTGTCTACGTTTTATACAGGGAATTGGTGGCAGCGCACTTGTTACCCTTAGCACCGCCCCAATACCCGATTTATTTAGCGGAAGTGACCGTATCAAGATAATGGGTATGTCGGGGCAACGCAAGGCATAGGCAGCGGACTTTTACCATTGGTTCGTGGTCTTTTAGCATCAATCACATGGTTTTTCCCATTCATGACAGCTCTGATTGCCTTGCCAGTTGGAATCTACATGCTGTCAACACTTCAAAGTTTAGGATCTGATCTGAACCCAAAGAACAAGCACTATCTCTATCATGCATGGACCCATTTAGCAGACCGGCGTGTCATTGAGCTCTGTTTTTTTACCTTTGGATTTATTTTTGTCGGTTTTGGCTGCTTCGTGTCATATATTCCCTCTTTTATGAATTACAGCTTTGGGAGTGGCCCTGCGCTAATTGGCGTTATTATCTTAGCACGTGCAATTACTGGTGCCCTTACATCGGTATTTTTAGTCCAAGCGATGCAATTATTTTCTAGCCGCGCGCTTATAGTTTCCTCCTTTATAATTTTAGCAACGGGAATGGCGTCACTTCCCGTTGTCACTGGCCCCTTGGGAATATTGTTCTCAGCCCTTTGCTATGGAGCTGGATTTGGGGTAATCCGACCACTCATACAGGTTCACCTGTTCGAGATTGCGCAAAAGATTTACGTGCTACTTTTTCATCTGCCAATGGCATGGCACTTCGGCTAGCCCAAACATTATCACCGTTTGTTGCTGGATTGATGATTGCCTCATTCGACTTTGATATACTTTATTATTGCGCCTCTTCTTTTGCCTCAGTAATGGCTATTCTCGCCCTTGCAGGAAAATCTTTAAGGCCTAGTCATAAGCCTGTATTTTAATAGAAGTATGTCATTGGGACTCGCTTTTTCCTTGGTACCAGTCCATATAAATGAGCATGGCGAGCATTAACGTACGCGGCGCCCGCGAACATAATTTAAAGAATATTGATGTTGAAATTCCTAGGGATTCCTTAACGGTGATCACTGGCTTGTCGGGTTCCGGTAAGTCGTCATTAGCGTTTGATACAATCTATGCTGAAGGCCAACGACGTTATGTTGAAAGCCTCTCTGCATACGCAAGACAATTTCTTGAGTTGATGCAAAAGCCTGATGTGGATTCAATTGAAGGTCTTTCCCCGGCAATTTCGATTGAACAGAAGACCACCTCGCGCAACCCACGCTCGACGGTCGGAACAGTCACAGAAATCTATGATTATATAAGGCTCATGTTCGCTCGCATTGGCATACCCTACTCGCCATCTACGGGTCTACCTATCGAGGCTCAGACCATCTCCGAAATGGTCGATCGGGTGATGGAAATGAAAGATGAAACTCGCATCTACCTTCTGGCGCCGATTGTACGTGGCCGTAAAGGTGAGTACAGAAAGGAGTTGCAGGAACTGGCCAAAAAAGGTTTCCAACGGGTAAAAATAGATGGCGAATTTTACCAAATTGATGAAACCCCAATCCTGGAAAAGAATTTTAAACATGACATTGACGCTGTTGTGGACCGTCTGGTGATACGCCAGGGATTAGAACAACGGCTCGCCGACAGTTTTGAAACAGCGCTTAATCTTTCTGAAGGATTGGCTTTCACAGAAGACGCTGATTCGGGAAATCGGACTACTTTTTCTGCCAAGTTTGCGTGCCCAGTATCTGGCTTTAGTATTGATGAGATTGAGCCTCGATTATTTTCATTCAATAGTCCATTCGGCGCATGCCTAGCTTGCGATGGACTTGGCACCCAAATGTTTTTTGATCCTGAGTTAGCAGTACCTGATCACAGTCTATCGCTCGCCGAAGGAGCTATCGCGCCCTGGGCTAACTCAAGTTCACAATATTATAACCAGACCCTAAAAAGTCTCGGAAAACATTATGGATTCAACCTAAACACACGTTGGAGTAAACTTAAGAAAAAACACCGAGATATTATACTTCACGGTTCTGCTGAAACCGATGTAACCATGCAATATAGTGATGGTAAGAAATCCTATAAGCTCAGCAAGGTATTTGAAGGTGTGTTACCGAACATGGAACGACGATGGCAAGAAACTGATTCATCCTGGGTAAGGGAAGATCTTTCTAAATTTCAAATTACTAAAATATGTGGATCGTGCAACGGTAACCGACTTAAGCAGGAAGCGTTAGCAGTCAGGATAAGCAATAAACACATTGGGGACGTGGCACACATGACGATTGACGAAGCCAAAACCTGGTTTGGCGAGTTGCACATCTCTCTCACCAAGAAGCAGAATGAAATTGCTCAGCGTATTCTTAGAGAAATCAACGAAAGACTCGGATTTTTAAAAAACGTGGGATTAGAATACCTAACCTTGGCACGCTCCTCGCGAACTTTATCAGGCGGAGAAAGCCAGCGCATCCGGCTGGCTTCGCAAATAGGCTCGGGGCTTACCGGGGTGCTTTATGTTCTGGACGAGCCGTCTATTGGCCTACATCAGCGGGATAATAATCGACTGTTAACAACCCTTAAGCGCTTGCGCGACCTTGGTAATACGGTCGTTGTGGTCGAACATGATGAAGAAGCGATCTTGAATGCGGACAACGTGGTAGACATGGGCCCAGGCGCTGGTATTCACGGTGGCCAGGTGGTAGCAACTGGTTCACCAACAACCGTCATGGAGGTTTCAGAAAGCCTGACGGGACAATATCTGGTTGGCCATCGACAAATCGAGATACCCAAGAAACGAAGATCTGGCCATAGAGGTCAAACATTAATCCTTAAAGGCGCGAAGGAAAATAACCTTCAAAATATAGATGCTGTATTTCCGCTGGGAACGTTTACCTGTATTACCGGCGTTTCCGGCGGTGGGAAGTCGAGCCTGGTTATTGAAACGCTATATAAAGCCCTAGCACGAAAGATTTATAGTTCACGCCTGCACCCTGGTGCCCATGACAAACTCTTGGGCGTCGAATTCCTTGATAAGGTCGTAGATATCGATCAATCACCTATCGGGCGCACTCCCCGCTCTAATCCAGCCACTTACACTGGCGCGTTCACGCCCATCAGGGATTGGTTTGCTGGTCTTCCCGATGCTAAAGCGCGCGGTTACAAACCAGGTCGTTTTTCTTTCAACGTCAAAGGTGGACGATGTGAAGCGTGTCATGGGGATGGTGTCATTAAGATAGAAATGCATTTTCTCCCTGACGTCTATGTCCAATGTGATGTTTGCAAGGGCAGACGCTATAATCGTGAAACGTTGGAAATTACCTTCCGAGGCAAATCTATTGCCGACGTTCTCGATATGACGGTAGAGGAAGGTCTGGAGTTCTTTAAGGCAGTGCCAATTATCCGTACTAAGATGGAAACACTCTGTCGCGTAGGCCTTAGCTATATTCATTTAGGGCAGCAAGCGACCACTCTTTCTGGTGGTGAAGCACAACGGGTGAAACTGGCAAAAGAACTGTCTCGCAAAGCTACGGGCAAAACCCTTTATATCCTTGATGAACCCACTACTGGCTTACATTTCGAAGATGTACGTAAGCTCATAGAAGTTCTGCAAGCACTTGTTGACCAAGGTAACACTGTCATTGTAATCGAACACAACCTTGATGTCATCAAAACCGCAGACCACGTAATCGACCTAGGTCCTGAAGGCGGTCTTAAAGGTGGATATATCGTTGCTGTTGGAACACCCGAAGAAATTGCAAAAACGCCAGAAAGCTTTACTGGCCAGTACCTTGACCGATGTTTTAAAAAAGGAAATTAAACGGGCCAATAAAAACTCCTTGGCTGTTGTACTTTCCGAAACGATGAAACCCATCGGACATATCTTAAATCACTATTTAGACCCTGAATTTATTCGTTAGAGAGTTGCGATGGGGGACATAGAAGGGTGTTTCAAATCTATGGACTTAAAACATAAAAACGATAAAGTCGTTCATGTCGTCGGAGGTGGCCTAGCTGGATCTGAAGCAGCTTGGCAACTTTCCCAGTTGGGAATTGGTGTACGGTTGTATGAAATGAGACCGCAGCGTTGTACTGATGCTCATCAAACGGATGTACTCGCAGAACTGGTTTGCTCAAACTCTTTTCGTTCAGACGATGCTCAATACAATGCTGTCGGCGTCCTTCATGAAGAGCTTCGTCGATGCGGTTCCCTAATCATGCGTTGTGCAGATGCCAACCGGGTACCAGCTGGATCCGCGTTAGCTGTAGATCGGGATGAATTCAGCCAGGCTGTTCAATCCGCATTGGAAAATGAAATACTTGTAGATATCGTTCGATTAGAATTGACCGAGCTTCCTCCAATGGAATGGGATAGTGTTATAATTGCTACTGGGCCACTTACCTCCCCTTCTCTTGCGTCATCCATTAGCGAGTTAACTGGTGAACAAAATCTAGCTTTTTATGACGCCATTGCACCCATAGCTTATAGGGATAGCATCGACTTCTCAAAAGTCTGGTTTCAGTCACGTTATGATAAGGGTGACGGGGCAGATTATATCAATTGTCCATTAAATGATGAAGAGTACGAAAACTTTATTACAGAGCTACTGAATGCCGAAAAAGTTTTATTCCATGATTGGGAAGAAAATACCCCTTATTTCGAAGGTTGTCTGCCCATTGAGGTGATGGCAGAACGCGGTCTGAAAACACTTGCTTTCGGTCCGATGAAACCAATTGGTTTAACTAACCCACATTCGCCAAGTAGGAAGCCCAGGGCGGTGGTGCAACTTCGCCAAGATAACACCCTTGGAACACTGTATAATATGGTCGGTTTTCAGACTAAAATGAAATATGACGAACAAATCCGTATATTCCGGATGATCCCGGGATTGGAAAAAGCAGAATTTGCTCGTTTAGGTGGGATTCATCGTAATACCTTTATTAATGCTCCAAGGCTTCTGGACCCCACATTACGATTAAAATCTGAACCACGCCTGCGATTTGCTGGCCAGATCACTGGATGCGAAGGTTATGTGGAAAGCGCTGCCGTTGGTTTGTTAGCTGGAAGATTTGCCGCTTACGAGAAATTAAGCCTCTCTCCACAACACCCCAGGCTAGGGACCGCACTGGGCTCTTTACTCGCACATATAACGGGTGGTGGAGATCCGGAAACATACCAACCAATCAATGTAAATTTCGGTCTGTTTCCCCCCTTATCGGAGCAAAGCAGCGGGAACCCCAAAAACAAAGTCAAGCCTATACGTGGAAGAGAAAGGAAAGCCGCATATGCCCGACGCGCTCTGGAGCAAACAGATCTATGGTTGGAAGAAAAAGTCTAGATAAGAGAACATCTGGCATAATTCTATCACATTAACTAGAAGCTTTCGAAGTACGTAATTAAACATTTAAAATGAGAAAATGACAATTATTGACATTTCACCACCTACCATTGCCCACAATTTTTAGTTTTACCCTCTCAAAACAAAAACGCTTACTTAGCGTCAGTAGTTACCTAATAACGCCCCTACACCCACCACAAATTGCCGGCCAACCCTCCCATTCCTGGAGTCAATGGAATAGGGGTTATAGCCTGACTCAGAAATTTGTTTTAGATAAAAAGTGGTTAAAATCGAAGATAAAAATACTGATCGGTGCACTTTACTCACCGAGATATTTCTTTCCAGTGATCTATCAAGGTAATCCTTTGCTATAACACAGACTGATTGGATCGCGTGAACCATGTCGTTATTAAACTCACTGAGATTTTGATCAGGCGCAATTAAGCTTATTGGCAAGGGAAAACGTCCTTGTTTTGCCAAATTTGGAAGGGCACGTATTAAACCTGTCAGTCCCCAAGCAATACCAACCTCTGCGGCTTTATCTTCGAAACCATTTTTCTCTCCTATTGTCTCTAATAATAAAATATTTAAAGCCGCAGAGGTCCCAAATACATAATCTACTAGGGCCTGCTCATTCTTTGGGGGATTTCGGGAAAAATCCGATGCCCTAGCTTCAAAAAGTTGATCAAAAAGAGATTTTGAAAGTCCTCGCTCGAGTATTACCCTGGGAATGTGTTCAAATATATAGTGACCTTGAATACCATCTGAACTGCCTGCATAAATTTTATTAATTGAATCCTGCCACCACTGTAATCGGATTTGGCCGAGTAAAGGTTCACTCACCATGTCTGGTATTCTTGCTATTTCCGTATTAAACGCCAAAATTGTAAACAGATCTTCCCTCACGTCTGCCGGTGCAAACAAAGTAAAAAGATATCTGTCCCAATCGTGACGCCTAACCTCTTGGGCACAAAGAGAGAGAAAGTTAAACATTCCCTTTTCTGCCATAAAAAATTGGTGTCTTGCAGTCTTTTTATCGATATTACAAACATTGGAGAAATTAACTCGTTCACTATGGGCAAAAAATTGAATACACCTTTAACTAGAGTCCATATCTTCGGTGCAGGTTTAGCTGGCCTTTCAGCAGCTGTATATTGTCTGCAAAGAGGGTTTGAAATTAGGGTGTATGAAGCTGCAAACCATGCTGGTGGACGTTGTCGCTCTTTTCATGATTCGACCCTCGATTGCCTGATAGACAATGGCAACCACCTGATATTGGGAGGCAACCGTGGAATTTTTGATTATCTGAGACTTATAGGAGCTGACAGGGGCCTCCAAGCAGTCCCTAATGCCTTTCCCTTTATTGATTTAAAAAATGCTGAACGATGGACACTACAACCGGGTAATGTAAAACTTCCATTCTGGATATTTCTGCCGCACCGGCGAATACCAGGTACACATATTAAAGATTACCTAGTAATTAAAAAGCTTGCCGCCGCATCTCCCGATTCCACACTGACTAACCACGTTGATCCGAACAGTACCATGTTCAAACGATTTTGGGAGCCTTTGAGCAATGCCGTTCTAAACACTGATGCGAGAGAAGGATCTGCAAGGTTATTAGGGAAAATGCTAGAGCTCACGCTCCTTCGTGGCCCTGCTTTTGCCCAGCCTTTTCTCACACCTAAAGGCCTAAGCGCCGCCTTAGTTGACCCTGCAATTAAGTATCTTGCCGAACACAAATGCAGCATAACATTTGGTGCACGAGTCAGATCAATCTCATTCTCAGATAGCCAAGTGGAAAACTATATCGTTGGAAATGAATTAGTAACATGTCGCAAGAACGATCACATCATCTTAGCTCTGCCACCCAACGAAATTGCAGCACTCGTCCCCAAAGTTACCATTCCAACAAAATATCACCCAATCGTTAATATTCATTTTAAGCCCAACCGATTGTGTCTCCTTCCCAATGACGTACCATTTATCGGTATTATCAACGGAATGTGTCAGTGGGTATTTCGAAAAAATAACCTCCTCTCCGTGACCATCAGCAACGCCAAAGACCTTGTGGAACAAGAAGCCAATATTTTAGCTAGTCAAGCATGGCAAGAAATAGCGACAATTATCCCAGAAAAAGTAATCCCCTTACCGCCCTACCGTGTTTTAAAAGAACGCCGGGCTACCATCTCTCAAACCCCAGCACAGGATATACTTAGGCCCAATTCATATACAAAATGGGAAAATTTACATCTAGCTGGTGATTGGATCAACACTGGCCTTCCCGCAACCATTGAAAGTGCCGTCCAGTCTGGTCAAAATGCTGCTGAAACAGTAGAAAAGTCCCAAATAAAAAAATTCCCTTAACTAAACAGTTAGAAATCAGGTAATAGGGTGTCGTCTGTCTGTACTTCTAACCAAATATTGAATTACAATAGACATAGCCGTTTTAATATTTTCAATTTTGTTGGGGAAAGAGAGATAAACATGGGAAATCCACTAGATTCACTAACAGGGACCGTCGTTCTGGGTCTCATTATCACCGTGGTTATGGTGTTGCTCGTAAACGCCATCGGAGCATAAATATTAAAAGTAGAAGGAGAAATACGTGATGGAATTTGATTCTAATTATTTGATGTTTATTGTTCGGTGGCTTCACGTCCTCAGTGGCGTAATGTGGGTTGGACTTTTGTGGTATTTCAACTTTGTTCAAACGCCTACAGTACCAACAATTCCAGCTGAACTTAGACCCGCGATACCTAAACATATAATGCCGGTCGCTTTATTCTGGTTCCGATGGGCTGCATTATCGACGATAGTGTTTGGTCTCATACTAGCTTATCAGAGCGAATATCTTCACAAAGCTTTGGCTTTGGGACTGACAGATAATGTCTCTAAACATGCTGCCATTGGTTTTGGCATGTGGATGGGACTTATTATGGCATTTAACGTTTGGTTCATTATTTGGCCAAATCAGCAAAAAGTAATTGGCTTGGTTGAAGCCAGTGACGAAGAGAAACCAAAAGCCGCCAGAGCAGCGGGCCTAGCTTCGCGAGTGAATACAATGCTGTCTATACCGATGTTGTATTCCATGGTTTCGGCACAAAATATTTACTAAATTGTAATCCTAAAAAAAGAAAAACGGGGCCCCTTAGCCTCGTTTTTTTTGTATTTGTTTGTGGCAGAGCATGCGCTCTGGATAACAGTAATCCACTCGGATCAATCTAAGCCCAAGATGGGTCTGGTCTAAATTATCTACTCGCTCAGTCCAACTTATAGAGTTGGCTAAATAATAAACAAATGGTGTTACGGTTGTTTGCTGTATTTATGGTATCTTGAATTTAGTCAACAAGCATCAATGCTGCCGCAATTCTCCGATTTTCGCCCAGAAGGACATTAAAGGTCCGGCATGCCGCCCCAGTATCCATTGGTTCCAGTACCAACCCCATTTCCTTTAGTTCATCGCGGAGTGGAAGGGGAAGAAACCACGTTGTCTTACCGCAACCAAGTAATAATAATTCAACAATGGGTCCAACTGTTAGAACCTTTTTGAAATCATCTATAATTAGGTTGCTTGTATCAATGGGCGACCAAGGAATTATCTGGTCAGGAAAAACAAGGACCGAATGGTCATATTTTTTATCACTAATCTGGAATTTTCCGTTGCCATAACTTTGAATGATATTACGCCCTTCGAAATGCACTGGTGAAATATCAAGTGACATTATAAATTTCTGCCGTCTTAATTGTAGAATAATATGTAAAATGGACAGTTTTTAGCGAGTTTTAGCGTCATCTGTTCCGGTTCCCCGGTCAACATTGAGGTACAATAAAAGCGGGACAGCAAGACAAACAGAAGAGTAAGTTCCTACCAATACCCCCCAAATCATTCCAAAGCTAAAACCACGTATGACCTCACCACCTAATATGTAGAGTGATCCCAGCGCCAACAGAGTTGTCAGGCTTGTCATAATGGTGCGAGACAAGGTCTCGTTGATGCTGTTATTCAACAATGCGGTTAATGGCATTGATTTATACTTACGCAGGTTTTCTCTCACGCGATCATATACGACAACCGTATCGTTAATCGAGTAACCAGCTATGGTAAGAATAGCTGCCACCGTTGAGAGATTAAATTCCAGACCGGTAAGTGAAAAAATACCCACCGTCGTCAACACATCATGACAAAGAGCAATTATCGCCCCAAGGCCAAACTGCCACTCAAATCTAAACCATATGTAGGCCAGTATACCTATGATGGCAAATATTACTGCCAAAATCCCGTCTCGGAATAATTCATCACTTACTTTCGGTCCAACAAATTCTGTTCTGCGATATTCCACATCAGGTGGTAATGAGGCTTTTACTTTTTCGACAGCTTTTTGCTGTGTTTCTTCTCCTCCATCTTGTTTTTGAACGTGGATCAAAAAATCCGTAGGCTCACCAAATTCCTGAAGAGAGACTTCTCCGAGTTTAAGATCAGAGAGAAGGCTCCGCATCTGAGCCAGATTTCCGGGCTGTGTTGTGCGGATCTCGATCATAATACCACCTTTGAAGTCAATGCCGTAATTAAGGCTACGGGTCAAAAATGAACCAATCGACAACACCAAGAATAGTGCGGATATAATAAAAAAAATATTTTGTTTACCGATGAAATTGAGGTTCGGTTTAATTGGAAGGAGATTTAGTGTTTTCAACATATACTCCCCTAAATCGGGACTTTCGTCGGCCTAGAACGTCTGATCCAACCAGCAACCAGCAACCGGGTGAGCATAATAGCGGTAAACATAGATGTAATAATTCCAATCATTAAAGTAACTGCAAATCCTTTAATTGGCCCGGATCCAAACTGAAATAGTATAATGGCGGCAATCAAGGTTGTGAGATTTGCATCTATAATCGTACTAATTGCACGGGAGTAACCAGCATCGATCGCAGATATTGGTGTGCGTCCTGCTCTCACTTCTTCGCGTATGCGCTCAAACACCAAGACGTTGGCATCCACTGCCATACCGATGGTCAGGACAATACCAGCTATCCCCGGTAGGGTCAGGGTTGCTTGCAAAGCAGACAAAACAGATACAATTAGAACAATATTCACGAGTAGTGCAATATCCGCAAATAACCCGAACAAACCATAAACGATAACCATAAAAATGATGACAAATACTAATCCGATCACGCTAGCAACCTTCCCGGCGGCAATAGAATCGGCGCCAAGCCCAGGACCCACTGTGCGTTCTTCTAGAATAATCAAAGGTGCGGGAAGTGCGCCAGCCCGCAAAAGTAATGCTAAATCCTTGGCCTCCTCGGTTGTGAACCCACCACTAATTTGCCCGCTACCACCCAAAATGGGCTCACGTATCACGGGGGCGCTTACAACTTTACTATCTAAAACAATGGCAAACGGCTTATTTACATTTTTACGGGTAACATCAGCAAACCGCTTGCCACCTACCGTATCGAATCGAAAACTAACTATGGGCTCGTTGGTTCGATTATCAAAGGATGGTTGAGAATCTACCAAGTGGTCTCCACCAACAGCCACGCGCTTTTGAACAAGATAGTGGCGAGGTTCATCCTTCTCCCCCCCCCTATTGCTCTCAATGAGAGGTAGTAATAGGGATCCAGGTGGCACCCGCCCTTGGATCGCTTCCTCGATGGATCCTTCTAGGTCTAATAAATGAAATGTCATCTTAGCTGTGCGTCCGAGCAGTCGTTTAACCCGTTCGGGATCATCCACGCCTGGTAACTGAAGGAGTATGCGGTCTTCACCTTGACGTTGTATGGTCGGTTCCTTGGTGCCAGTTTCATCAATCCGCCTTCGCACAATTTCGATGGATTGAGCAACTGCAGCGTCCCGGATTTCTCTT
>Ga0209403_10006866_pt1 | contig 11398 bp, 10 predicted proteins | sample ArcticOcean_MG_C_8_FD_187440 | JGI IMG/M metagenome (GOLD analysis project Ga0209403, IMG submission 187440) | Marine microbial communities from western Arctic Ocean - ArcticOcean_MG_CB11_86 (SPAdes) (version 2) | ecosystem: Environmental > Aquatic > Marine > Oceanic | place: Arctic Ocean... | reverse complement strand
CGGGATAGCATTTATTGGAGCTTTAGTTTTATCACCTGACACATTATTTATGCGATGGTCAGAAATGGACGTCTGGTCAATGTTAACCTGGCGTGGAATAGAAATGGGGATTATTCTTATTTTATTCTCAAGTTGTTTTAAAATATTTAGAGATAACTTTAAAAATATTTTTTCACCTGTTGGTTTCTGGATTATTAGCAGTCAAATCTTAAGTTCATTTTTTTTCACTTACGGAGTTGTAGAAACTTCAGTTTCATTAATTTTATTTTGTTTAGCAACATCACCTATTTTTGCTTCTTTATTTTCGATCTTTATCCTTCATGAAAAAACAACTAAAGCAACTTGGGTTGTTGCTTGTTTTGCTTTAATTGGAGTTGGAATCGCAGTCATTAATGGTGATCAAGTAGCCAATGCTCCTCAAGGTAGCGTTTTAATTGGAGCTATATGTGGAATTGGTGCATCAGCTTCACTGGGATTAAGTCTTGTTCTTTTGAGGCTACAACCAAATATTCCAGCTATGACCGTTACTGGAATAAGTGCTTTAGGAAATGGTTTAATTGGACTTTTAATTGTTTCACCCTCCTTACTCTTTCAAGGAGATATAATATCTATATCTTTGTCTGGTTTAATTATACTTCCAATTTCATTTGCATGTTTAACTTTTGCAACCAGATACACACCAGCTTCTAATATTGGGCTTTTAATGTTACTTGAAACTGCATTAGGACCTTTTTGGGTCTGGTTAGGAACTAATGAAACTCCAAACTTTTTAATGATTTTAGGTGGAACAGTTGTTATTTTAAGTCTTGCTTGGTATATTTTAATGGATCAAATTAAAATATCTTTTCCAAAATAAAACTTAAAATTTTTATATTATATTAAACTTAAACTTGATATTCGTTTCTATACCCAAAAAAATAAAATTATAGGAATTGAAACACATATTATAAGAATTTCAAGAGGCAAACCTAATTTCCAATAATCTCCAAATTTATAGTTACCCGGCCCCATAACTAAAGTATTGCATTGATGGCCAATAGGAGAGAGAAAAGCACAACTTGCTCCAACAGCAACACACATTAAAAATGCATCTACTGATTGTCCTGTTTCTATAGCTAAATTTGCTGCAATAGGAGCCATAATTACTGCAGTAGCAGCATTATTTATCACATCAGAAAGAAACATTGTAATAACCATTAATATTATTAAAATCCAAACTACATCTAATACCATTGAATACTCTGCTAAATATGATGTAATTGAGGATGTAATCCCATAATCCGTCAAAGTATTTCCTATAGGTATCATTGCAGCCAACAAGATCACAACTGGCCAATCAATATGTCTATAAATACTATCACCCGTTAATAATTTAATACTTATAAATGCAAGGACACAAAGAAGAAAAGCAACAATGATTGGTAAAAAATTAAAAATTATAGTCATTAAACTTAAAAGAAAAATTACTATTGCAATAAAAATTTTTGATGTGTCTTTTACAATATCAAATTCTCTTTGCCACAAAGGCATTAGACCAGCTAACTCTAATCTTTCACCTATTTTATCTTTATTTTCTCTATTAGCTAAAAGGAGGACATCTCCAGATCTAAAAATTTCATTCGATAATCTAAATCTGTATTTTAACCCTCTTCTCCACAAGCCTAACAAAGATAATTGTCCACCTATTAAGCGCTTAAAATAATTATACTTTCTTCCAACAAGCCTAGATTTAGGAATGATTATAGCTTCAATTCCTGCTATATTTTCGTTGTTTTTTAGATCTTTTTCTAAATTTAAACTTAGTCCAAATTCTTTTTGAATTTCTGCAATATAATCAGGATTTATTTTTAAAATTAAAATTTGTCCTTCATGAATTTTTTGATTTCCATGGACTTCCTGTTTTTTTTCATTTTCATCAATTTGACCTAGTAAAGAAGTATCTGTGTCTAACATATTTCTTAGATCATAAGCTCGCTTATTTATTAAAGTGCTATTTTTATTTACAATCATTTCAACAAGATAATCATCTAAATTAATTAAAGGATTGTTAATAGAGTTTATTGGCCTTATTGGAATTAATCTCCACCCAATCAACATAATGAAAATTATTCCAATTATACTTACAGGAACTCCTGCAAAAGCAAAATCAAAAAAACTAAATTCAGAACTTGAATACTCACCTCTTATTTCAGAAATTATTATATTTGGAGGGGTTCCAATTTTTGTATTCATCCCTCCCAAGATAGATGAAAATGCAAGAGGCATTAAAAATTTGGAGGGGTTCCATTCCATTTTTTGACAAATAGAGATTGTAATAGGTAATAACATTGCCATTGCACCTATATTATTCATAAAAGATGATAAAAAGGCTGCAATAAAACAAAGTATTAAAATAAACTGTATTTCTGAATTAATGATTTGTTGTATTTTAATTCCTATAAAAGAAATAAATCCAGATTTTTCTAATCCTTTACTTATCAACAAAACCAAAGCTACTGTTACAACCGCTGGATGTCCTAATCCTGCAAAAGCATCTCTTGCTGGGATAAACCCAAACATTACAAATAAAGACAACATTATTAGGGAGACAGCATCATATCTGAACCTTCCCCATATAAACAATCCAATTAAAATAACCATTAAAAATGAAATAATACTTTGATCTGTTATTAATTTAAATAATGCAAAGTCCATTACTTTTTATATCCTCAATATTTTACTGTTTTTAAAAAATTTTTAATTAGTTCAGATCTATAATTTAAAGTTGCTTTATCGAATTTATTAGTAATTTTCCAACCCCAGACTGGCCCAGGCCAAGCTGGATCATCCCGACTTCTTACAACTACATGAAGATGTAATTGTGATACTAGATTACCCAACATCCCAATATTTATTTTATCTAAATTTTGAGTGGCTTTGATATAATCTCCTATATCACTAGCAAAGTTTAATAACTCATTTCTTTCTTTAATTTTTATATCGCTCAACTCAATTAAGTTAGCTTTATTAGGAATAAGGATAACCCAAAAAAAATCTTTTACATTCATTAGTCTAATTTGGAAATTATGGTTCTCTTTTATTAATGTAGTATCATTTTCTAATCTTGGATCTAATATAAACAATTCAAATTCCTTTAAATATATTAACTTATATATATTATATATATAATAATTTAACTATGATTAATCAGACTATTACATGATGGAGATATCAATGATTAAAGAGACAAATATATCAATTAATCAAGATAGGTTATGGGATAGCTTGATGACAATGGCAAAAATTGGTCCAGGAATAGCAGGAGGTAACAATAGACAAACAGTTACTAAAGAAGATGGAGAAGCTAGAAAATTATTACAAAAATGGTCTAAAGATGCTGGTATGACTATGGTTGTTGACGAATTAGGTTCGATGTTCTTAAAAAGAGAGGGAACATCTAAAGACGCTCTTCCAGTGGTAATTGGCAGTCACTTGGATACACAACCTACTGGTGGAAAATATGATGGAGTTCTTGGTGTATTAGCTGGTCTAGAAATTATTAGAACTTTAAATGATCTAAATGTTCAAACCAAACATCCAATCATGGTAGTTAATTGGACAAATGAAGAAGGTTCTCGATTTCCTCCTGCGATGATGGCATCTGCAGGATATGCAGGAATATATGATGTTAAAACTTTATTGTCTGCCAAAGATGCAGAAGGAAATTTGTTTGGTGATGAACTTGAAAAGATAGGATGGAAAGGAAAAGAACCAGTAGGAAAACAAAAAATACATTCTTATTTTGAATTACATATTGAACAAGGACCTATTCTAGAAACTGAAGAGATTGATATTGGAGTGGTTACGCATGGACAAGGTTTAAAATGGTTAGAGGTTGAACTAATTGGAGTAGAACAACATACAGGTACAACCCCAATGCATGTAAGGAAAGACACGTCTTTAGCAATGTCTGAAATTATTTTAGCAGTTAATAATATTGCCATTAAAAATCTTCCTAATGCTCTTGGAAGTGTTGGGAACATCGATGTGTTTCCTAATTCTAGAAATGTAATCGCTGGAAAAGCTGTTTTTACTATTGATTTCAGATCTCCAGATATCAATAAACTTGAAAAAATGGAAATTGAATTAAGATCTATTGCTAAAGAAATATGTAAAAAATATAAAATTAATTGTGACATTAACCAAATTGGAGGCTTTGCTCCTGTTGCATTTGATAAAGATTGTTTAAATCATATACGTAATAGTGCAAAAAAATTTGGATATTCTTATAAAGATATTGTTTCAGGTGCTGGGCATGACGCTTGCTGGATAAATACAGTTGCACCCTCAGCTATGATTATGTGTCCATGCGTTGATGGATTAAGCCACAATGAAGCTGAAGAAATCAAACCTGAATGGGCTACATCAAGTACCAATGTTCTATTGCATGCTGCTATTGCTTCAGCTAAATAAATTTTAATAAACTTATATTAGTCATATTTTTATCTGATGTTATATTAATATTTATAAAATAATTATTAATCCCAAATTGAAAAATGGCGTATAAGTTTATTTTACATAAAATCTTAGGAGAAATAATTGTCAAAACGAATACAAAGTAATGAACCAAGTAAAAAAACATATGATTTTTTTCATAAAGTTCATGGAGATATTCAACTTTCAGTTAAAGAAATGGCAGAAAAATTTGATTTAGATATTTTAACTCTTACAAAAGTAAGTAAACGTAAAATTTCATATCATAAAGGTTGGTGTTTAAAATCAACTATGATTAAGACTATTAATTAAGAATTTTCTGATTCTTTAAAACTAAAATTTTTCAAAGCTAAGAATTAAAAAGTATTAAATAGATTTAAACCTGCGCCATTTTCAGCGCTTGAAGCATTCTTACGTAATAACGAAAAAAGATTTCTTCCAAACCCAATATGGTTATTACTAAGATCGGGAAAGTTAATTTTTCTATTATTAAAGTCTTCTTTAAGTTCCATTTTTCCTAATCCACCGTCAATTTCTATAATATCTCCATTCTTAATTTTTCCAATTACACCATTATCAATAGCTTCTGGAGTTACATGAATAGCAGCAGGAACTTTTCCAGAAGCACCTGACATTCTTCCATCTGTTAATAATGCAACTTTAAAACCTAGATCTTGAATATTAGATAGCATTGGAGTAAGAGCATGGAGCTCTGGCATTCCATTAGCTTTGGGACCTTGATAACGAACAACTATAATTACATCTCTATTAAGCAGTCCCTTTTCATATGCAGTCTTAACTTCAATTTGATTATCAAATACCATTGCTGGAGCTTTTATTTTTTGATGCTCTTTTTTAACAGCTGATATTTTAATTACAGCTTTTCCGATATTTCCATCTAGCATTTTTAATCCACCATTTTTCTGATGAGGATCTTTTACGTGTTTTAAAATATTAGTATCAAAAGATTGAGATTTAGAAGTATTCCAGATTATTTTAGATTCTTTTAAAATAGGTTCTGATATATAATCAAATAAATTTTTACCCCACACAGTATTTGCAGTTCCGTCCAAAAGTCCCTCATCAAGAAGTTCTCCAATAAGAAAACTCATTCCCCCCGCTGCATGAAATTGATTAACATCAGCCTTACCATTTGGATAAACTTTTGCTAACAAAGGAATTACATCCGATAAATCAGCAAAATCTTCCCATAATAATTTAATTCCTGCTGCTGATGCCATTGCAGGTAAATGTAATGTATGATTTGTAGACCCTCCTGTCGCGTGAAGACCAATTATAGCATTTACAAAACTTCTTTCATCTATAACTCTACCTATTGCTCTTATATCATTTCCTTTTCTACTGATAGAAATAGCTTGTTCTGTAGCAACTATATTATATGCATTTCTAAGATCAGAATGGGGGTGTACAAATGCAGCTCCGGGTATATGTAACCCCATTATCTCCATCAGCATTTGATTAGAATTAGCCGTGCCATAAAAAGTACAAGTACCTTCTCCATGATACGCTGAAATTTCAGCTTTTAATAATTCATCTCTACTAGCTTCACCTCTTGCAAAAGCTTTTCTAACCTGATTTTTTTCTTCATTTGGAAGTCCAGTGCTCATAGGCCCGGCTGGAACAAAAATTACTGGTAAATGCCCAAATGATAAAGCTCCTATAAAAAGGCCAGGAACAATTTTATCACAAACACCTAAACATAAAGCTGCATCAAATACACCATGACTAAGAGCTATAGCAGTAGACATTGCTATTACATCTCTTGACATTAATGAGAGTTCCATTCCTGGTCTACCTTGAGTAACTCCATCACACATAGCTGGAACAAAACCAGCCATTTGCGCAGTGCCTCCAAACTGTCTGGCTGCTGCTTTGATTATTTTAGGAAAGTTTTCAAAAGGTTTATGAGCAGAAAGCATATCATTATAAGATGATACAATACCAATATTAGGTTTTGAATTCATCAACACAGAATCTTGATCTTCTGCTGAAGTTGCTGCTGCATGAGCCATATTTGAGCAAGATATAGAGCTTCTATCAGTGTCAGAATTTTCTTCCATAGCTATAATATTTTCTAAATAATTCTGCCTTGTATCTTTACTCCTATTAATTATTCTCTCTGTAATTTTAACAATTTTACTATTTAATTTAGTCATTTATTCTCTCTATATAAAAATTAGAAACTCTGTTTTTCAAAAGATAATGTATTGGAAAAGACTTATCATTTAATGAGATATCAAGAATACTCTCTTTCTTTGATCCTTTTACTAATAAAATTATAAATTCACTTTTTAAAATTAGAGATAAATTCATCGTTATCCTTGGTAAAAAAGGATCTCCATGTGAAGAAATTTTAAAAATATATGGTTTAGCCTTTAAGTCAAAAGCATTGAAATCATTTATCATATCTGGAAATAACGATGCAAAATGACCGTCTACACCCATACCAAGTAAATTAATATCAAAAGGTGTTTTAATAATATTTTTTGTTATTATTTTTTCAGTTAAAGGAATAAATTGGGCTAACTTAGCTTTATTTATTAATAAATAATCGTTAATTAGTTTTTCATTACTATAGATGTTATTTGTATCAACTAGTCTATCATCCACCAGTGTGATTTGTATCTTAGACCAAAGAATATCAATATTTGAAAGCTCTTCAAATATTTTTAAAGGGCTACTTCCACCTGACACGACAAAACTTGCAAACCCTTTTGTTTCAACAGCATAATTTAATTTTTCAGCAATTAATTGAGCAACACTCATATTTTATCATCTTTAGGGTCAATCCATAGATGGCCATTAGATAATAAAATCTTATCTTCTGGTCCCATTGTCCCTGCTCTGTATAATTGTGGTGGAGTTTTTTTAGCTTTATCAACAATAGGATCAATATAATCCCAAGCAGCTAAAACTTCATCCAATCTCATGAAAAGTGTTTGATTCCCTCTTGCTACGTCCATTAATAAGCGTTCATAAGCATCCGGCAATCTCTCAGAAAATGTGTCTCCAAAAGATAAGTTGAGTTCGGATGGAAAAAATCTCATCCCACCTGGACCAGGAGCTTTAGATGTTAACTTTAATTTCAAACCTTCTTGTGGCTGTACTCTTATAATAAGCCTATTAGGAGCATCTTCTTCTTTATCATCTTTTAACTTTGAAAAAATATCATGTGGCTTCTTTTTAAAAGTTACAATGATTTCACTAGCTCGAGTGGCCATCTTCTTTCCTGTTCTTATATAAAAAGGTACCCCTGCCCAACGCCAATTATCAATAGAAACTTTCAATGATACAAAAGTTTCTGTATTAGACACTTTCCCAAGTTCGTTCTCATAACCTTGATATTGCCCTATTTGCATTTCATTTGTATTCAGTGGCCTTAAAGCTTTTAAAACTCTTAATTTTTCATCTCTAACTTGGTCTGCATCAAAATATGAAGGTGGTTCCATAGCCACTAAACAAATTAATTGAAGCAAATGATTCTGTAGCATATCTCTTATAGCGCCATATTCATTGTAGTATAAAATTCTATCTGCTACCCCAATAGTTTCAGCAACTGTAATTTGAACATTATCTATATTTTTATTGTCCCATTGATTTTCAAAAAAAGTGTTAGCAAATCTAAGAGCCATAAGGTTTTGTACTGTTTCTTTACCTAGGTAATGATCAATTCTATAAATTTGATGTTCTTCAAAGAACTCAGATAATTTATTATTAATTTCTATGGCAGATAATTTGTTGTGACCTATTGGCTTTTCTACAACAAGTCTACTTTGTGGAAAGTTAAGTCCTGCGTTTTTGATCAAATTGCAAGTATTTCCAAATAAGCTTGAAGATATTGCAAAGTAAAATATACATGGTCTATCAATATCATTTCTATCTTTTAAGATTGCAGATAAATTATCTGCTCCTAATCCAGTAACAACATCAAGAACCACAATACTTATCAAATTAATAAAACTAGACCATTTATGTTTATTTTCAATTTCTTTTTCTATTGCCTCTTTACAATGAGGTGTTAACTTAGATTTAAGATCCTCTATATTAAGCATATTATGTACACATATTATTATACTTGATTTGTTGTTGATTTGATTATCTAAAAAACGCCAAAATAATGCAGGCATTATTTTTCTGACAGACAGATCACCTGCACCACCTATTATAATAAAGTCGCTAGGAATTACGTGAGCTGCTTCGGGTATATTATTTTTCATTTTTCCACATCTATTATATTATATATTTTTTATAATCTGATACCAGTAAATGGATAGGATCTTCATCTTCATCTTCATCTTCTTCTACTTCTACTTCTGAAAACCTTAAAATTTTTTCATAAAAAATATTATCATTATTATCATCATTTATTGAAGAAACTTCAAAAATTAATACATCTCCACATCCCTCCAAAATTTATGCCAATTTCCTGGAAATAATGTGACGCTTTCACCTGGCTTTAAAAAATGATGCTGCGAATTTATCAATAAGCTTACTTGTTTGTTGAAATCCAAATTTCCTCTAGGGTCAGAATTAAACATCTCAATTGCAAGAGTAGCACCACCTCTATTAATAATATCTTCAGTTTTAACTATATGCCTATGCATTGGAAAAATTTGATTTTTACGAGAAATCATTATTTTTTCAGCATATGGAATGATGTTATTATCTGATTTTATGAGGTTACCATTTCTGATTGTAAATAAACATAAACCAATATCTCTAAAACATTTTTTGCCATAATCAATAATGTCCCAACCCAATTTACAATTAATAATATTAGTATAACTCTCTTTTTCTAAAATCATTTTTCCTAGTTTATTATATGCGAAAGGAGGAAGAAAAAAACCAAAAGATTCTATAAAATCAATAGATTCAATTATTATTTGGTTTATTTCAGAACGTCTCATAAAGTTAAACTTTCAAAATGATCATTTTATTCTTTGACCTGATATAGGATCAAAATATGAAGATTTTGTTAAATCAATGGAAAAATCAACTAAAGATCCAATTTTAACTTTTGTTTCAGAATGAAAACGAGCCGTTACTTCTTTATTACCTAATTTGGTTACTACGTAAGTATCTGATCCTGCAGGTTCTATTATGTCAACTATGGAAGCAATTGATTGTACTTTTTGATTATTTTTTAGACTTTTTTCCGTTATATTTTCAGGTCTAATTCCTATAATTATATTTTTAGGCAATTCTTTCTTATTCTTTTCAAGTAATGATGCTAAAGAACCATCTGGTTTTTGAATATTAATTTTAAAATAGCCTTTTTCTTTAACCGTTGTTGCATTAATAAGATTCATTGCAGGAGAACCCATAAAATCAGCAACAAAAATATTTTCGGGATGATTATATATGTCAGCTGGCGTTCCAATTTGTTGAATAAACCCATCTTTCATTACCACTATTTTAGTTGCAAGGGTCATTGCTTCTATTTGATCATGTGTAACATAAACCATTGATGCACCTAGATCATAATGAAGTCTTTTTATTTCAGTCCGCATCTCCACTCTTAACTTTGCATCCAAGTTTGATAAAGGCTCATCAAATAAAAATAATTTAGGGTTTCTTACTAACGCTCTTCCCATTGCAACTCTTTGTCTTTGCCCACCCGACAATTGACTAGGTTTTCTTTTAAGAAGATTTTCTATTTGTAATTGTTTTGCTACCTCGTGAAGTTTTACTTTTTGGGTATTATCATCAATTCCTCTTACCTTCATTCCAAAAGTTATATTCTTTTCAACTGTCATGGTTGGATAAAGTGCATATGATTGAAAAACCATTGCTATATCCCTATCCTTTGGCGCTACATCAGACATATTTTTATTATTAATAAAAATATCGCCTGAATTAATGTTCTCTAAACCAGCAATACAATTTAGTAACGTTGATTTTCCACAACCTGAGGGTCCTACTAATACTAAAAAATCTCCTTTTTCAATATCAATATTAATATTATTTAAAACAGATATCATTCCAAATTTTTTATTTAGATCTTTAATTTTTAAAATAGATGACATTAAATTATCCCTTTACAGATCCTGCAGTTAAACCACGTATAAAATACTTCCCAGCGAATACATAAACTATTAAAGTTGGCATAGCCGCTATAATAGCGGCTGCCATATCAACGTTATACTCCTTAACCCCAGTTGTTGAATTAACTATATTATTAAGAGCAACGGTTATAGGTTGTGTTCCAGCCTCACTAAAAGAAACACCAAACAAGAAATCATTCCATATTTGTGTAAATTGCCAAATAATAGTTACTACAATAATAGGCAAAGATAGTGGTATAAAAATTGACCAAAAAATTCTAAAGAAATTTGCTCCATCCATTTTTGCAGCTTTAACTAACTCAGGGGGAATATTTACATAATAGTTTCTAAAAAAAAGTGTTGTAAAACCTATTCCATAAATTACGTGCACAAAAACTAATCCAGCTATACTCCCTGCTAATTCCAATAACCCTAGAACTCTAGCCATAGGCAGTAAAACCACTTGAAATGGAATAAAACAGCCAAAAAGCATTAGAGCAAAAATTATATTAGCACCTTTGAATTTCCATTGAGCTATAACATAACCATTTAAAGCTCCTATTAAAGTAGAAATAAAAACAGCTGGAATTGCGATAAATATTGAATTCCAAAAATATGGCTTCAAACCCTTACATTGTATTCCAGCACAAGCAGAAGACCAAGCAGTCCCCCAAGCTTCAAATGTAATGTTTCTTGGTAAAGCTACTAAACTTCCGGTTCTTATTTCTTCCAAACTTTTTAAAGAGGTGGTTATCATTATAAATAGAGGAAGAAGATAAAAAATAACAAAGATTGTTAATAGAAAATATAAAAAAAATCTTAAAATAAAATTAGTGTAATTCCTATTATTAAGAAATAAT
>Ga0209403_10006865_pt1 | contig 11398 bp, 10 predicted proteins | sample ArcticOcean_MG_C_8_FD_187440 | JGI IMG/M metagenome (GOLD analysis project Ga0209403, IMG submission 187440) | Marine microbial communities from western Arctic Ocean - ArcticOcean_MG_CB11_86 (SPAdes) (version 2) | ecosystem: Environmental > Aquatic > Marine > Oceanic | place: Arctic Ocean... | reverse complement strand
ATTCTGAAAGTCTAAATCATCTAATTTTGAAAATGCTTTATCACTGTCAATATAGAAAAATTCATTACTTAGATGTTTTGGTAATTCAGATCTGCCAACTCCAATTATAGATGGATCTTTTTCTAAAAAAGATGGTCCCATAAATCCTGTTGGCCCTATTAATATCGTTTTATCTTTTTTCATATATATTTTTTTCACGATCAATATATAGTATATTAATTTCTAATTCAAAACATAACTTAAATCTAAAAAAAATGATAAATTTTATTACTAAACTATGGAACCAACCTAATTGGATAAAGTGGTTAGTTTACCTCGCTGTTGCCTATATACTATTTGCAATAAAAGAAGCTTTTGCTATTGTTCTATGGTTTTTATTTTGTATTCTATTGTACTATATCATTTTTGCAAAAAATATGTTTCAATCAACCACCTATTATGAAAAAAAACTTTAGTATACTCATACTCTTCACTTTGTTACTTGCTTGCAATACAAACGTTGCTAATTTGAGACCTCATGGTTCTCAAACAGATACGCCTGAATTAACGCGTAATAACTATTTAATGGGATTTTTAAATGAATATCGTAGCTCATACGATGTAACATATTATGATATTAATATAGACTTTGATATTGAAAAAAAATCAATCGATGGTTTTGTAACAATTAAAGCAAGAGCTCTCAATGATATTGACAGCCTACAAGTAGATTTAGCTAAAAATTTAAATATTAATAAAATTACTCATCAAAATAGTTCTGTTGAATATACTCGAGAAGAAGATGCTGTGATGGTAGCCTTTAATCAAACTATAGACAAAGATCAATTATTTGATTTTACAGTTCATTATAGCGGAATACCTCAAAGTGCTGATAACCCACCTTGGTCTGGAGGATTTACGTGGTCTAAAGACAAGAATGATAGAGACTGGGTAGCGGTTTCTTGTGAAGGTGAAGGCGCAAGAATTTGGTGGCCCAATAAAGATCATATTACTGAAGAGCCTGATAGTGTTAGAATGGCTTTCACCGTACCTTCAGATTTAATGAGTGTTGCCAATGGTCAATTAAGAAGCGTCATAGAAAAAGAAAATAATAAAACTACATATGAATGGTTTGTTGGCAATCCGATTAATAATTACAATATCTCTGTTCAAATCGGAAACTATGTTGCTGTTCAAGATACATTTATAAAAGAAAACACAATACATTATATGAATCATTATGTATTAGACTATAATCAAGAAGTTGCACAAAACTACTTTCCACAATCAAAAGAAGTTCTTCGCTTCTATGAAAAATATTTTGGAGACTACCAATGGTGGGATGATGGATATAAACTAATTGAAGCTCCATATTTAGGAATGGAGCACCAGTCAGCTGTAACCTACGGAAACGGCTTTAGTATCTATAATGGGGTTAGAAGCAGCAGCTGGGCAATGTACGGAGTAATTGACCCACTCATCATACATGAGAGTGGACATGAATGGTTTGGTAATAGCGTAACAGCAATCGACCCAACACATATTTGGATTCATGAAGGATTACAAGTCTATTCTGAAGCATTATACTTTGAAGATAAATTCAATAGCTATCCAGTAAGCATTGATTACCTAAAGAGTATTAAATCAAGGATTCAAAATAAAATACCTATTGTAGGTCCAGAAGATGAAAATTATTGGGCTTTAAATGGCGATACTTATATGAAAGGTGCTTGGGTAATGCATACCTTGAGGAGTGCTATAAATGATGACCCTACTTGGTTTGCAATACTAAAAGAATTCATGGTTGAGAATGCAAAAAGTCATGTTAGCACAGAAGATTTCTTTGATAAAGTTAAACAGAAAACTGGTGCTGACTATTCATACTTTTCAGAACAATATTTTTATAGCCCGAATCAACCTGAACTAGAATATTATGAAACAGATTCTAGCTTTTATTACAGATGGAACAATGTTAATGACAATTTTATTATGCCAATGAGTATATTAGTTAATGGAGTCGAAAAAAGAGTTTTACCTAATCAAGAATTTCAATCCTTTGATATACTACAACATTCAACTATTGAAGTGATGGACTGGAAATTTTATGTTAAACCAATAGATTACATTAAGTGAATGTTAAGAAAAAGTTAGAAATAGTATGGCATGATGCCACGATAAATAGTAATAATAGAAATAAATTATTGGACCAAACGCCTTTTATACTCTGGTTTACAGGTCTTAGTGCTAGCGGGAAATCAACCTTAGCAAATATTGTAGAAAAAAAATTATTTCAAATGAACTACAAAACATACTTATTAGATGGTGACAATGTAAGGCATGGATTAAACAAGGATTTAGGGTTCAACGAAGAAAGTAGAATTGAAAATATTAGAAGAATAGGTGAGGTTTCTAAGTTATTTTTAGATTCAGGAATAATTGTGCTCACAGCTTTCATTTCTCCTTTTAAGTCTGATCGTAATTTGGCAAGGTCACTAGTTGAAAAAGGGAAGTTTATAGAAATTTTTATTGATGCATCTCTTGAAACTTGCGAAAAAAGAGATCCAAAAGGTATGTATCTAAAAGCTAGGAGTGGTGAAATATCTAATTTTACAGGTATTAGCTCTCCATATGAATCTCCTGAAAATCCAGAACTTCATATTATAAACAATGAAATAACTCTTGATGATGCATCAAACCAAATTATAGAATACTTAATTGAAAAAAAATATATAAACAGGGAGGATGAATAAATGAAATATTCCATGTTTGTTGGCCGTTGGCAACCGTTACACAAAGGACATCTTTGGCTTATTAACGAAAGATTGAAAGAGGGTAAAAACGTCTGGTTGGCAATTAGAGATGTGAAGCCAGATGAAAATAATCCTTGGACAGCTCAAGAGATTGAAAAAATGGTGCATGAAGGTGAATTAAAAGATTTAATAGCAGATGGTAGAGTAGTTACTTCAATCATACCAGATATTGAATCTGTTAATTATGGAAGAGGCGTTGGTTATGAAATAATAGAACATATACCACCAAGCGAAATTGGCGAAATATCAGCAACTTTCATTAGAGAGCAAATGAGAAAAGACGGGGAACTTTAAAACAATCAATTATATTTCAACAGATCAAATTGGTGAAGTTTCTGTAAGTAAAATCAGGTTAGCATTCTTTAATAAGTAGTTTTTCTATTTCCTCTACTGTAGTTGTAGCAGTGCCAGATTTTCCCACAACAATAGCTGCTGCCGCATTAGCAATTTTTACTGACAACTCTATGTCTTTTGTCTTAGCATATACAACAGATAAGACAGCAATTACTGTATCTCCAGCTCCTGTAACATCCGGACTCTTCACGGGATGCGCTTTAACATGTTTAACAAAATTATCTTGTCCAACAATTGTGATACCTTGGTCTCCCTTTTTTGTAACTATATAATCAAAATTGTTTTTTGCAATCAGTTCATCACAAGCATCTACAATTGATTGATTGTTTTTGACTTCAATCTTACTGGCCTTCTGTAGCTCGGTAAGATTCGGAGTAATAATTTTAACATTGTTATATTGAGAAAAATCATCTTTTTTAGGATCTACTATTAAAATATCTATATCCAAACTTATATTATTTGCTGCACCTTTATTGTAGTCTGATACTATGCAAGCATCGTAATTATGTAGGTTGTCATCTGAAATTTGAGGATTCCAGTCTAATATTTTTTCTGTATCAAGTCGCACAACTTGTTTCCCGTCTGAATAGATTCTTTGTTTTAATGTAGTAGGATGATTTTTAATAATATCTATACCATCTACATTTATACCCTCATTTTTTAAAGTTGAAATTAATTTTTCTCCCCAAGCATCATTTCCAATAGTTCCTAAGCATACTACATTAGCTCCTATTGCACGTAAATTCATAGCTACATTTCCTGCACCTCCCGGTATCGAGTATTCTTCTTTTGGTATTACTACAGGAACCGGTGCTTCTGGAGACATTCTATTAGATGTGCCTATCACATAGTGATCTATCATAAAATCTCCAACTAATAAAATGGTTATATCTGAAAAATCTAACCTCATATTGCTTTACCTTGGTTTGCTACGATCTCTTGCTTCACCTTTAGCTCTTCTTTATCAATTAAATATTCTTTATATATAACATTTAAGTGTTTATCTAATGTATAAACTAATGGAACTCCAGTTGGAATATTGACAGATATAATTTCTTTATCTGATAGATTATCTAGCATTTTAACAATAGCTCTTAATGAATTACTATGTGCCACAATTAGGCAGTCCCCTTTCACCGCACTAATATGACTAACATATTCTTTCCAAAAAGGATTTAATCTATCAATAACATTCTTTAAGCTTTCTCCGACGGGAAGTTTGCCTTCAATATCTTTAAATTTATCATTAAACCTTGGATGACGTTCATCATTGTCATCTAACAATGGTGGTGGTATATCATAACTTCTTCGCCATATATGTACTTGCTCTTCTCCATATTTTGTAGCCGTTTCAGACTTATTCAGTCCTTGCAAAGCTCCATAGTGTTTCTCATTTAAACGCCAATCATATTGAATATTTTTTTTTGGAAAATTTATAATATCAGTGACAATATCTGTAGTTTCAGTAGCTCTTCTTAATAATGATGTGTAAACGCTTTTTATTTCAATATTAGCTTTCAGTACTTGCTCTGCAGAAAAAGTAGCCTCTTGGATTCCGGTTGAAGTCAAAGATACATCTTTCCATCCCGTAAACCTATTTTCAAGATTCCATTGACTCTCGCCATGACGGAGAAGGATTAATTTCATTATTACTGATTGTTGTTATTATCAACTATAGCCAGTATGGCTACAAGATTTGCCAAAACGCTTAATATGTCAGCAGTAAATGTTGCTGTATCAAACTCAGATGGGTTTAGATCTAAAGGAACAACAATTGTATCACCTGCATAAATCTTTTTGCCAACAAAATAGAGTCTACGTGTTTTTTCTATATTACCATTTGCTCTTTTGATATAAACACTTCCTTTCAGAGTGTCTGGTTTATATCCTCCAGAACGGTTAATATACTCTGGTAATCTTGTTCCTGAGTCAAATGTAAGTAGACCCGGGTTATATACATTTCCTTCTATTCGAACAACATTTTCAAAAGGCGAAGCGATAATTACTGAATTAATCCCTATTACAAAATCTAGAGTAGCATTATTTACAGTTTCTTCACCGGTGATTATCTCCCCGTTATTATCAATATAAGTAAATTCTTGTTCTATAATAATATTCTTTTCGGAACCTAAATTTGTTAAACCTCCAGCTAAGTCTAAAGCGTTTTTTATTGTTAGATTATTAGAGTGGAGAGCATAAGTACCAGGCTTATGTACTTCACCTTCGACACGATAAGTAAAGGAGTGTTTATAATTAGTATTTTCATAAACAAATATCTTATCGTCTACCTCTAGTTTAAACTGCCCCGCATCTTCATATCGTATATTTATTTCTTCGCTATAAAATTGATTGGCATCTTTACGCAATACTACAATGGGATCGATAATCGTTTTTTTATATATAGGGTCATCAAAACCTCCTGCGATATCTAAAATATTTAGTAATGTAGAATTAATAGCTGAAAATACTCCTGGATTTTTTACGTGCCCAAGAACTTGTACTTTTGAATCAACGTTACCTATAGACAATACATTTACAGAGTCGCCATTATTTAAAGTTATTAACTTTTCATTGTTAAAATTTATATTCATACTAGATTTGGCATTATCATCAGAAGATCTTTGATCTACGGGTATAATTTTATCTAGAATAAGATTGGATGATGCATTGCTAGTAAATCCAGAAGCATAATTTATTAAATCTGTTAATGTATCATTATTCAATAATTCATAAAAAGAAGGTCTATTTACTGCACCTGATATAGAAACACGCTTTTTAATAGTTGGGACATGTATTATATCGCCATCAATTAGCTTAACACTAGAAAAGGTATTTTTCCCGTTCATAAAAAAAGAGTAAAAATCTACCTTCGCAATTATTGTATCATTTCGGATTAATTGAACTTCTCTCAAAGAACCCTTATCATTTACTCCTCCTGCTTGAACGATAGCTGAGAAAATATCGGAAAAAGGATGTACGAGATTAATACCTGGATTTTCAATATGTCCAGAGAAATAAATGTTTATAGATTTTAACTTCCCAAGCTCTAACATTAGCGTAGTTGGGTTAGCTTCATCTTTCAAAGTTGAATAAATTCGAGAAAGCTCTTCTGTTAATACCAGCTCTGCTGATTCAAGGGTTTTATTGGATAAATTTATAAATCCAATATTCTCATAGTATATCATTCCATCTTTGTTAATAGTCATATTTTTTCTAGAATTATTTTCACCCCATAATGATATAATAATTTCATCTCCTGGGCCTAATTTGTAATCAGCTGGAGTAGGTATATTATCAAAAAATGAGATATCTTTTCTCAGATAATTATATCCAAAATAATCTCCTGTAGAAATTGCAATAGCAGTTGATGTAATTGATACCGGGCTTGATGTATTTGATGCTGCAGGAACACTTTCTGGAATACTTGCTTTTGTATTAGCTTGTAATTCTGCCTTAACTGCATCTAACTGTTGATTGCTAAGTGTATTGATATCGCTCATTGATACTTGAGCAAAAACTGTACTTAAAAAAAGTATAAAAATAATGTATATGTTTTTCATGTTTTAAATTTAGTTTTAAATAGCTTGTTTACAAATAGATTATATGGATAGCCATCTATCATTTTTTAATGTCCACTTAATCGTTTTTTCTAGTCTATCAAATGCAGAGTGAGGTGTCCAACCCATATTAGCCATTTTTGATCCATCTAATGCATAACGTAAATCATGTCCTGGTCTTTGTGAGTGAAAATCAACCATTTCATGGTGTAGTTCCTTATTTTGTGTCTTAGCAATAAATTGTGCTAAAGCAAGATTATCTATTTCATCTTTTCCGACAATATTAAATTTTTGGCATTTTGCTCCAGTTTCATCGGCAGTCATAGCAGATATGTCATACTTATACAAAAATAATAGTGCGTCTGCTACATCTTCTGCATGAATATAGTGCCTAGAACCCGCAATAGTTTTTTTTGAGTTTGCATGAACAGTTACTACTTCACCATCTCTAACTTTTTTGATAACCATTGGGATATATTTTTCAGGATTTTGCCTCTCACCAAATACATTCATAGTATGTGTTATTAATGATGGCAATCCATAAGTATTTTCAAAAGCTACTACTAGCTCTTCAGCTCCTGCCTTTGTTGCTGAATATGGATTGGTAGAATTGTATCTATCGTTTTCTTTGTAGTTTATACCAGCTGGTGCTGGACCAAAAATTTCATCAGTGCTAAAATATGCGAATCTTTCTAAATGGTCTAATTTTCTAGCATAATCTAATATGTGAGCTGTGCCTACTACATTATCCATTACAAATTCTAAAGGATAAATAATAGATCTATCAACATGAGAACCTGCAGCAAGATGACTGATATAATCTACTTTTCCAATAGTGGTTGTAATCTCTGGATTCAATTCTGCTTTCAAGTCATGGTGAATCACACGCACTCTTTTTTGTTCAGATTCAGGATAGGCCCTTACAACTTCATTTAATCTATTTAGATTTCCGCTAAAATCTAATCGATCTAATGTAATAATTTCCCAGTCTGTAGTAGCTAGAATTTTATCAATGACATGATGAGCAATAAATCCTGCCCCCCCTGTAATAAGAATTCTTTTAGACATTATTTAATACCTAAATCTTTCTTATATATAGGAGTCCAATCTTGAACAGAAACTTGAGGACTCCATTCTAATAGTTCTTTAGCTTTAGAATTATCTGCTAAAGTTTCTCTGGGTTCTATCACAGGATCAACATTAACGGTTTCGCCGCCCATAAGTTTTGCAATTTCGTTTACGGAAATACTATTGTTAGTACCAATATTAATAGTTTCACCTTTTCCAACACGATTAGATTGCATCGCTAGAATATTTGCATTCACAATATCTCCGACATACACAAAATCACGCCTTTGCTCGCCGTCACCTCTTATAGTAAGCGCCTGATTATTTAATCTTTGTTTTGCAAAAACACACATAACTAGTGCATATGCTCCGTCTAAATTTTGCCTTTCTCCAAACACATTAAAATACCGAAGGGAAACTGTTTCTATATCATACACTTGTGCAAACATTTTGCAGCACACTTCCCCATAGTATTTTTGCATCCCATATGGAGATAATGGGTTAATTGGATCAGATTCTTTTGAAGGAAGTTTTGTAGTATTCCCATATGCAGAAGAAGATGCGCTGTATACAAATCTTTTTACTTTTGCATCATTGGCGCACTTTAACATATTTATAGTTCCTATGGTATTATTGTTTTCAAAAAATACTGGATTTTCTATAGACTCTTGAACGCGAGCATGAGCTGCAAAATGAAAAAGGCCATCTGCATCTTTCATAATATCTATAAACCTACTTTCTAATGTTGAATCAGAAATATCCATATTATAATAAGTTGCTTTTTCATTACAATTTTCTTTTTTCCCAGTTGAAAAATTATCAATTACTTTTACAGTATGATCTTCTTTAATTAAGCGATCTACCAAGTTACTACCAATAAAACCTGCTCCACCTGTTACAATATAATTCATACTTTATTTTTACCCTTTGATTGCCTGAATAATTTTATCTACTTCTTTTTGGATAAGATAAGGATGCATCGGTAAACTTACAATTGTTTGTGATAACTTTTCAGACACAGGGAAATCTCCCTTTCTATATCCTAAATAACTAAACCCCTTCATTAAATGAATAGGGTATTTATAATATATAACATTGGGGATACTATTCTGCTTCAGCTTAGTAACTAATTCTTCTCTCTTTGTATGAGACCCTAAAGTAATGGAGAATAACGCATGCGATGAATGATAATTTTCTGGTATATATTGAGCATTATTTAAATATTTTCTATAATAATTATTTACTTGATTGCGCCTTTCTAATTCGTCATCAAAAATTGTAAGCTTTTCTAGTAACACTGCTGCCTGAATACTATCGAGTCGTCCATTGAGTCCAATCACTTCACTATTATATTTATCTGAACTTGTGCCGTGGATACGAATTGCTTTACATCGCTCTGCTAAATCGTCATTATTGGTAAAAATAGCTCCTCCATCTCCATAACATCCCAATGGTTTTGCTGGATAAAATGAGGTCGCCGCAACATCTCCGAATGTTCCCACCTTCTTATCTCCAACAGATCCACCAAAGCTTTGCGCAGCATCTTCAATCACCTTTAAATCATATTTTTTGGCGATAGCATCAATAAGACGATAGCGCGCTGGCACTCCAAACAAATCTACGGGAATAATTGCTTTAGGATTCAGTTTCCCCTCTTTGATAGTATCTTGAATAGCAATTTCAAGCTTATCACAATCAATATTGAACATAGAATCATAAACATCAACAAAAACTGGGGTTGCTCCCAATAGGACTATTACTTCTGCAGTAGCAACATAAGTAAACGGAGTAGTAAATACAGCGTCTCCAGGTCCTACTCCCCATGCCATTAAAGGAATTAACAATGCATCTGTTCCAGATGAACATGAAATTGCATGTTTTACTCCACAATAATCTGCTAATTTTTCTTCTAATTCATACACCTCAGGGCCCATGATATAAGCACCATGATCTAGGATAGCGTTTAATCTCTTTTCAAGAGGTTTACGAATTCGATTTTGTTGTGTTCCTAAGTCTAAAAATTTCATTTTAATTACTATAAAATAAACAAAATTATTTATTTGAACGTAAAAAAAAATTATTATTTTAAAAAGAACTATCATTGAAATGAAATAACTATTTGTATAATTTAAAACATGTTTAATTTTTTAAAAAATATTGTATTCCAAAAAATCATTATCACAGCACTGTGCTTCATAACCATAGGGTTTGGTCAAGAAAAAACTTATAAGCTGGAAATATTTTCTAACCCTATCGATACTGACTATTGGTGGCTAACAAGAAATAATAACGGTAAATATATAAATAATAATACAATTGACTTCGAATGGGAGATAAATAACCCAACTACTAATTATCAAATAACATTGTCAAATGCATTTTCAAAAGATCAAAAAATTTTGCTTGGAGAATCTTTTGTAAAACATAATTTTTCTGACAATACATTTTTAAAAGCAGGAAAGTACTATAGGGATTTTAGCTTATATTTAAACGACAATCTTAGCTCTGGATCTATGTTAGTTAGTAATAATGCGCAACCTCTACCTAAAATTGGATTTGCTGGATCATTTTCAATAAAAAAAATGGATAATATTTCTTTTGATTGGGGTGTCGCACATGGTTGGTTCAAAAAAAATCAATATTATACTGATCCCCCTTTTTTACATGAAAAATTTATCTATTTAAATATTATAAGGCAAAATATGCATCAATTTAGTATAGGCTTTGTCCATGAAGCAGTGTGGGCTGGTACTACAATAGACACCGGTTACAATTATAACCCAGGTAACCAGCCAGATTCATTTAAAGATTTTTTGAAAGTTTTTATATCTGCAGATGGACCGTTAAGAGAGGGAGAGACTCACGCAAATGCTTTGGGAAGTCATATTGGAATCTGGGACTTTATTTATACCAAAAAAAATGCTGATAAAACATTAAAATTATATTATCAACATTATTTCGAAGATACTAGCAGTTTAAGATTCCAAAATAAAACAGATGGACTCTGGGGATTAGAATTAACAAACTATATACCAAAAATCAATTTATTGCTTGAATACCTTGATACTTCACATTGTTGCATTAATCCTCCATATCAAAAAGATATATATTATTGGAATTATCAATATAATGATGGGTGGAAGTATAAAGATATGATTATTGGTAACCCATTTGTGAATAGCTCTCAATTTCTCGAGTTAACCAGACTAGTTCATTTTGGTATGACTAGTACAATAGGTATGAATACAATTACACTCAAAGCCTCAAGAAGAACAAATATAAACGATATTATTAAATATAAAATATCATTCGACAGAGAAATTAATAAAACAAATCTTTATATATTCGTTGTTGGCAATGAATACGACCATTCATTTGGTTTCGGCGCTTCTTATCTAATAAAAAATTAACAAAATCACTACATTCATCTATTAAACAAGTTTTATTATATAATCTTGCTAGAAATACGTGAATTTTATTGAGATAGCAATTAGTAGTTGCTGTTCTAACGTAAATGGCCCAAATTTACGTAGAGTACATAGCTTGTACTCTTAAGTTAATATATTAATATATGAAGATAACCGAGAAAAAGGAGTTAACTATGAATCGAACGATTCTTGGTGCGCTATT
>Ga0209403_10006856_pt1 | contig 11415 bp, 10 predicted proteins | sample ArcticOcean_MG_C_8_FD_187440 | JGI IMG/M metagenome (GOLD analysis project Ga0209403, IMG submission 187440) | Marine microbial communities from western Arctic Ocean - ArcticOcean_MG_CB11_86 (SPAdes) (version 2) | ecosystem: Environmental > Aquatic > Marine > Oceanic | place: Arctic Ocean... | reverse complement strand
TTAAAACCTTCCTCACACCGGCACCGGCACATCGGGAAGGGGAGTTCTTTGGCCTGTGGTGCCTGGACTATACCTTGCTCCGTGATGTCATGGCCGAAACAGCGAAGACCGGGTTACGCCACTGTTTCCATTGTGAAAATTATCCCATGATCGACACGATGATCAAACGGTTATCCGCAGCAGGAAGGACTGATGGGCTGGCCCATGCGGAGAGTCGGCCGTCAATCGTAGAGGATACGTCGGTCGCCATTATGCTAAGCCTCGCGGAAGAAGCAGGTGGACCGGTCGAGGTGGTTCATCTGTCCAGCCCCCGAGCAGCGCAGATGGTGAAAGAGGCCAAGGCACGTGGGGTGGATGTCACCGCGGAAACGTGTCCGCAATACCTTTTTATGACCGATGAGGTTCTGTCTATTCATAGAGGGTTCGCCAAATGCAATCCCGCCCTGCGGCCAGCCGACGAAGTAGCCGGTCTCTGGCCTTATCTGTTTGATGGTACGCTGGATCTTTTAGGCAGTGATCATTCCCCATTTTTACCGGAAGAAAAAGAGGGTGAGGATATCTTTGCTATTCCACCGGGACTCCCCGGTCTGGAATCTATCGTGCCGATGTTGCTGACGGCTATAAATAAAGATCAGTTAACCTTACAGGACTTAGTCCGCTTGATGGTCGTTCGTACCGCGGAGATATTTAATTTGCCGGGGAAGGGTGAGATTGTTATCGGGCATGATGCGGATCTTACTATGGTCGATATGGATGCCAGGTGGACGTTCGACAAAGAAGCCTGTTTCACCAAGGCACGCGAAGTGATGCGTTTTGCCCACAACATGCCTATGCAAGGCAAAGTCATGCGTACCATGGTCCGTGGAGAAACCATTTATAATGATGGCAAGATCGTCGGTACCCCCGGTCATGGCCGATGGCTCAAACCGGCGTAGTGAAACTGTGGAACTATGAAACTGGGAAACTGGGAAACTGGGAAACTGGGAAACTGGGAAACTGTGAAACTACGGAATGGTCAGCAAATGCGCACTCTATTGGGTCTGGTCTCGATTGGACAATCACCGCGCCCGGATTATATCGAAGCCTTTCAGCCTCATGCCCCGGATGCTGAGATCCGAGTTGCCGGCGCGCTGGATAACCTGTCGGCCGAGCAGATTGAGGTCTATGCTGGGATTAACGGCGATTATCCTCTGCTTGTTCGGCTGGCTGATGGGCGACCGGTCGAAATCGATCTGTCGGTCCTGGCCCCTCTGGTCGAAAAACAGGCCCAGGAATTAGCGCAGGCCGGGGCCCGTTTGGTCGTTGTGATGTGCGCTGGCGGTTTTCCAGATGTGGCGTGCACCGCACCGGTCCTGCTGCCGGGGCAGATTTTACCAGCGGTTGTAAAAGCCTTATGCAGAACGAAGACCATTGGCGTGGTGACACCCATCAAAGGCCAGGTGGATGCCGCCAAATCGAAATGGCAGGCAGACGGCTTCCAGCCCCGGGTCACCTGGGCAGCCCCCCATCTGCATCATGAAATCGAAACGGCTGCAAAGACGATGGCGGATCCATCTCTGGAAGTTATTATTCTGGATTGCATGGGGCATGACGAGACATATCGAACCGCATTCGCCCGGTTATGTGGTAGACCCGTGGTCCTGGCGCAATCGCTCGTGGCCCGGGTGGCAGGGGAATGGGTGGCGGGGAATGGCTAATTACGATTTTAAAATTTTGATTGAAAAGAAGGCTGTCATCAAATGTTGCTTGTATAGTTCAATAACCATCATTTAAAAATCTCTCTGTGTTTTCCCTCATGATTTTCATAGCCTGGGCATCATCCAGATCATTGAGAATGCGGGCGATGGACGCGCCCGGCATGAACAGGGGGGCGTGAGATCCGTAAAGCAGTTTGGACAGAAGGCCATCTTCTACCAGTATTTTGATCGCGTCCATCCCGTCTAATTGGGAGGTGTCAGCGTATAGATGGGGCAAAGTAACCAGAGACTCGTTTACCGATTTTAGGGTTGACGTACTCGCCCCGCCTATAATAATCGGTAAACCCGGATGACGTTCCGCGGCCTCGACTATAGACGATACAGACACATCAGGAACATGAGCGAGGGGATGCTGATGACGCGGATCGTCGATACGGACCTGAGTTATGATCCCCAGGTCCGTATGACCAACGGAAGCCAGCACATGATCTGTTTCTGCCAGGTCATATCCGCCGTATCCGGGCAACAACTTGATTAACCGAACTTTGGTACACGCGATGGCCCGGTCCAATTCTTTCTGCCAGGTTGGCAACATCGGATCGATAATCGGCACGGGTATAATATCATCAAACCGATCTGACGCCTCATAGACCACGTCATTATACAGATGCGGATTGGGACACCAAGCGGCATCCAGTGGGGCCATGAAAATTTGATTAACACCATATCGATGCAAGGCATGGCGTACCGTGTCTACATCGCCTTTTAAGACTAAGGTATTCCAATGGCCGGTCCACGCGTTGATATCAATCATTTTGTATCCTGTCTCTTGCATCCAAGTTCAAAATCCGTGCCGCATTATCCCATAAAATCGCCTGCTTCACATCCGCCGATATATCCGCACCCAATACCTTATTCATGGTCACTCCGAAATGCCTGATCGGTGCATCCGATCCGTACACCACCCGATCCATACCTAATCGGGCGACCGCTGTTTCCACCATACCGGTCTCCGGGTCACCCCCTGAAATATCAACGACTACATTCGGTACATCGACAAGCGCCTCAAGACCTCGTAACCCAGCGCCGTTTAAATGGGCCATAATGATCTGAGCATCGGGATGCCGACGTGCCAGGTCCGCCACGTCGGCCGGGGTGGACTCTCCAGGCAAATTACCGGTCGTTTTCAGCCAGGCGTGTTGCAAGACCGGTACATCTAATTGCACGGCCTGGTCCATAATGGGATTCAAACCCGGATCGGTCGCCCGTCTGGCAACCCAAAGCTTAATCCCAGCCATCTGCTCACCCCGAACACACCGATCAATTTCGGCGACCGCCTCATCAGGGTAGGCCGGCGTAACATAACAGAAGGGCAGGAAAATCTCCGGAGCGACATCTCGCATGGTCAATACATAATCGTTCGCCTGCCGGCACTGATCGGGGGTAGGCTCATAAGGCGTGGAGGGGTATAGGGAAAAAATGCACATCTTCGTCACGCCGGACCGTTGCGCAGATTCGGTTAGCCACCGTACATCCTCCTGTACCGAAGCTACCGCATAGGGTCCGAAACACTGCACGGGGTGCACATGGATATCCAGCACGGGGCCATTTGGTAACAATTGTTCGCGTAAAGAGGATAGGGTCATAAAATAAAAAACCTGGCTGAATCAACCGGACGCAGTCTGCCTGCAAAAGTATATTTAAGATGCCCCACAGCTATGCTCCGAGGCAACCGCTTGTGTGAAGAACCACAAACCATGCCCATCCTATTCTTTTCAATCTACATCACTCAACAACCAACTTTTCTGGAAGTCGTAAGGTAAATGTGGAACGCTGGCCTTCTATACTCTCCACCCCTATACCTGTCTATATCTCGAAATATGCCCAGTACATTCGCTTTAATCTTCCTCCCGGCCTCATGTATAGCCCGGATTTCTGAAATTTAGGGTCCATCGGGGTTTTGTTCTATCATGATCAGCAGATCACCACTGGTTTCCGCAATGGTATTCAGTAGTTTATCGAATTTCTGCTGCATATCGGTTAGAGATATATCTGAAGGGATCATATCGGATCAACGACTCGCGTCAATGCACTGGTTAATCTTTTGCAACAGGCTATCGAGATCAATCGGTTTGGCCTCATACTCGTTGCAGCCTACGGCCAGCGCTTTCTCTCGTTCACCTGCCATGGCATGGGCCGTCAATGCAATGATGGGGATCTTGCCGACAGTCTCATCTTCTATAAGAGGGCGAATCACCTCATAGCCATCCAGATCAGGTAGGCTGACGTCCATTAAAATCAGATCCGGTGGGGCCGTTTGTGTCTGGTGAATACAATCGGCTCCGTTAACAGCAATCATCACCTCAAATCCTCTTCTAGCCAGATCGCCGCGGGAGCATATCGGCATTCCACTCATTGTCGTGAACGAGAAGGATCTTAGCCATGGCTTGTACCCTTTTTGCTTCGGTATGGTGCCGTAGATTGCGCAAAGCTGTTTTAGTGCTGTTAATCCATATATTAATCAACAGGTTATATTTTGCAATATACCTCGAGGCGGTACATCTGTAAAATGCTGTAAGCCGTCGAGCAACAAGTAGGTAAGGGGGGGTTACGAAATTCGCCTAACCGCTTATGGGTACCTCTTCTACTGACAAACCTTCGATTTCCATTATACGCAGAGCATTGGTTGTTGGGCATGGGCCTTCATGGAGCAGATAGTCAAACACCATAATCCCATCTCGGATCTCTTCCTTGAAATGATAATTACGAATGCCGGAATTCGTCTGCGCCAGATTAACCAGGTCCAGATCATGGGTGGAAATACACCCCGTGCCTTTATGCGCAGCCAGATTACGAATATAGGCCTGGCTGCCGATCAGACGTTCCCGATTATTCGTCCCTCGAAAAATCTCATCAATCAGGAAAAACAACGGCGGACCTTCTGTTTCCAATACATTGAGCAGAGCCTTCAGACGTTTGACTTCTGCGTAAAAATAAGAGACGCCGTCTGTGACTGAGTCACTGACCTTGATGCAGGTGAACAGGCGAAAAGGTATGGTCGTAAACAATCGAGCGAGTACGGGTCCCCCGGTAAACGCCAGGCAGAAATTGACCCCCAGGGTACGTAAAAATGTGCTCTTGCCCGACATATTTGATCCAGTAATGATGCTGATGTTACCGGTCTCCTGAATGGTATAGTTATGGCAGACCCGCGCTTTATCGGGTAGAAACGGATGGCCAAGGGCGTGCGTTTCAAAAATCGGGGACGCGAGATCCGAAGCCTCCTTAACATCAGGAAATACCGTGTCCGGATTTAAATATCCAAAAGTGGCCAGGGCACTGAAAGCCTCTAATTCATACCAGGCATCCAACCATTCCGGCAGGTGGTCCTTGACCTCTCTACGAAAACCTTGGAGACGATGTGTAAAATACAAATCCCATGGTACAAGGGCATTGAGGATCAGCCAGAGGACCTGTCCTTTTTGCCAACTGGCGCCCCCGGCAATACGGTCGAGTTGTTTGAGCAGCAAGGATGGGCGGTGACCTGCACTGCGAAAAGGTCCGCAAAGGGATTCGACCTGCGGGGTACTGGATAGTGGATAGGATTCGAGGTAGGTCAATGTCGCACGAAAAGGCTTCAGGACTCGGGTTAGCAGGGTGGCATCCTCGTCCAGTGAATCCATAGCGCCACTCCGGGTGCTATACAAGCCGAGGTAGATCACCACATACGGAATAAAAGACCACCACCACCAGGCAGGTATTTGAATCAACTGATGCAAGGTATAGAGCGAAATAGTCGTGAGAGATAACAAGCTAAGCAGCAAGACAAAAGGTTTCAGCGACCGGCCATCGACCTGCTTGGCCAACCATTGGAGAATGGTCTCTCCGTCCCAACGTTGGTCCATCGTTTCATCAGTCATCTGTCCATGCAAGGTCAGGCGATCACGGAACTTGGTCAGGGGGATCAATGCCTTTACGACCGTTTGGCGGGTCCGAATCTGGTCCGGCTCAGTGAGCGGATTCAGCAGCCACTGACTTAGTCTGATGCTCCCCCCCTGCGATGTGGAGGTATCCATTAATCTAAACAGCGACATCGCGCCGGTAATACCAAGGTCCGCATCGAAAGGGTGACGGTCATCTGTCTGGATAAGCGTAGACGGGGGAAGATCCTCCCATCCAAGGGTCATACGCGCCAGATGCGTACGTTTAATCTGTCGCCATACCTGATGTTTCCTCAGGCTAGTCTCTACCCGTTCGTGCAACCGGGCCACAATGAGAAAGAGCACCACACCAAGCCCGAGCATACCCCAGGCGATGTCTTCAGCGCCTGCAAAATTAACGACCACCGCCCCCAGAAGAAAGCCGGCCACCAGACCAAGCCGACCTCTGGAAAATCGACGACTGACCTGATCGAGTATTGCAATATGTGTTTCAATTCTGCGCACCTGCCTCTGGATCGCTTTAACCCGTTTTGTCTTGTTGCCTGCCATCTGGTATTGCCTTTCAATGCCTCATCCCGGTGCTGAAGCACCGGGCAAAATACATTTAATTGGGGACGGGACGGTTGTCTGGGAGGCCGTCCTTGCCAATGTAGAGTTCCATAAAACTGGTATGATTGGGATAATGAGGGGTATTGCCGTATTTATTCTCCAGCAGCCCTTTGATCCAGGGTTTCCGTAATTGATATACCAGCGCGTGCCAGAGAAATACCCCACCGAAATCAGAGACCAGGATGCCATCCGCGTCCTCATACATCTTTATACGAACATCCGGATCCATCTCGCCGGCGGCTCGATCGATGAGGGTATTAAACCGCGGGTTATTCCAATCGTGGCGACTGTACCCTTTCGGCTGCGACCGCCATATAATACCCAGCATACTTTGAGGGTCCGGAAAATCATAATTGAATGCGATAATGCTGATCGGCATCACCCAGTTATTGAGATTGTTCCGATAGGTGGTTCGCTCGACGTTTCTCAGTTCGATACGGATATTCAGATTTTCTCTCAGCATCTCCTGTATCGCCTGGGCTGCCTGACTGATGGGCGTGCCTGGCGAGGCATTGTCCAACCACATCTCCATCGGTGGAAAGCCTCTACCATTAGGATAACCCGCCTCCGCAAGAAACTGGCGTGCTTTTTCCGGATCAAAGGCCTGAACGTCTTTATATTTCTCTCCCGTATTACCGGGGAAATTTCGGGGCAGCATCGTATACGCGGGCAGCATCATATCCTGGAGATTAACTTTAACGAAAGATGCTTTGTCAATAGCATGGCCGATGGCCTTACGAACGCGTATATCATCGAAGGGCGCCTGTCGGGTACGGAAAAACAGATAAAACGTGGTAAAACCATCAAAAGACCACAGCTGATCTTTGACTTCGGGGTCCTGGGTGATACGTGCCAATTCAACCGGCTGAACATTGGCCAGGTCCACCTCATTGTTATCATACGCAATGACATCCAGCGCCCCACCGGAACCGGCATTACTCACGGAGGCGTTAAAAATACGGTAGATTTTTCGGAGAAAAGTAGGATTGTTTCCGTTGTAAAACGGGTTCAGGGAAAAACTCATGTATTTCCCGGTCTTCCATTCGTCCAGCTGATACACCGCATTGCTGACACAATTTCCCGCTTCCGTCCACCGGGCCCCATACTTTTCCACCTGCCAGCGTGGTACCGGCGACGAGGTAGGAAATTGCATAATATGAGGAAGATAGGCACACGCTTTTTCAGTCTCGACGACAAGCGTCAGATCGTCGATGGCTTGGATCCCTACAGATTCAGGATCGGGATTCTCTCGCTGATTGTAAGCTTTGGCCCCTTTGATATCATAATAAAAGAAAGCATACACATTGCCACTATTGGGGTCCAGCATCCGTTTGAAGGAATATTCAAAATCATGGGCCGTTACCGGTCGATTGTCGCTCCATCGGGCACCGGGGTGGAGGTAGAAGGTCCAGCTCTTTCCATCCTCGGACGCTTCCCAACGGTCCGCGGCGCCGGGGACCAGTTCGTTCTCATGGTTGAGTAGGGTCAATCGTTCGAATACAAAGGGACTACCGCCGGACTCATAAATCGTCATGGACACGTCGAGGCTGTTCGGCTCATACTGCAAGTAACGGAATATCTGTTGTTCCGGCGGCGCGGCGTCTGCTGGTAGTGGCTTGACAATACCTGGAAGCTGGTCGGCGGGGGTGGACATCAAATCAGCGGAGGTAGACGTTGAAGGATCGCCCGCTCCAGAACCGCCCCCGCATCCCATGAGAATCAAGCAGAAGACCAGAAGGCCACCCGATCCGTAATACATGTCACGTCCCATAAAAGGGCATCTCCTTATTGGTCGATTGAATCATCCATTGATTCGTTCATTGTACGGGAAATACACCCTTCCGTCAACGGAAAATCCTTGTGCTTGGGGCCTGACGACCCCGATACTGAGGACCGGTTTCAGTCGAATCGGCTGTTGGTATGTCACGATGATCTGGGTCGGGGTCTTTCTGGAAAACATCTGGTTTGAGGCGTACGCGTCTGCGGGAGGGACGGCTCTCGCGGAGTTGACCAGCTTTCCGTATGACTGGACGCTCCGGGGCCAGTCGCTATTCTGGGCGTATCTGATGATAGGGGTCAATCTGGGGGCACTGATCTTCGGATGGGTCATCTACCAGATCATAGACAGACTGACCGCCACGGGCGTGATTATCACGCTTGTTGGCATTTCCTTCACGATTTTTCAACAGCCGGTGCTTGCGGTCACCGGCGAATTCTTCGGTGTCTTGCTGACCCCGGGATTTCATAGACCGGACAACTGGGACCCGGCAGACCTCTCCACGGTACTGACCGCTATTGTCTTCACTGGCGCGGGCGGCTTCGGCCAGCTGTTTCTTTCCTATTGGATGCGTGACAAAGGCGTTGGCATGGCCGCTTATATCGGACGCATTACCAGCCCGCTGCGCACCGCACCTGAGGCGATCACCGCTACGGGGTATGCTTTTGAAGACAACGAAGCCAACCGGATGAATTTCCGGCGTTTCATACGCTATCTGAGTTTTGAATCGGGATTGGGAGTAGGTCTTAACCTGGTCACGACCATCATCATGTGCTGGCTGGCCTGGGCTCTGCTCCGGCCGCAAGGACTCATCCCGGAGGGTTGGGAGATCCCGGTAGTGCAGTCCGCCTTTTTTGAAGTGAGTTGGGGGGCGATAGGCAAGGTGATCTTTCTGATCATTGCTACCGCTTTTTTACGTGACGCCTGGCTGCAATCCACAGACGGCTTTGCCCGTATGCAGGCAGATTACGTATATGCCAATATGAAATGGGCCCGGCGTTTTCACTTCGGGTCCCTCTACTATGGTTTTGTGGCCCTATTTACCGTGCTGACCACCGTCACGCTGCCTTTAGCCCAGCCCGGCGATTTGCTCATCATCCGCGGGGTCATCGCCTTTATGGCTATGGGCCTTTTCTGTCCCGGTCTGATCTATCTGAACTACGTCCTCGTTCCCCGCGCCTTCCCTGCCTGGGTCAAACCCCATCTAATCCCCCGTATCACTATGTGTGTTATTACCCTCACGTATATTACGATTGGGTTGTGGTATGTGTGGGTGAAATTAACAGCGTAGGCCCTTTCAGGCGATCACTTGGAGGCCGGCTCCTCTGCATCATAAGCCGTATGATTTTCAGTATATTTCACTTCCTCAGGTGTACAATCAGGGTAAATCCATTTTTGCCAATTCTCCTGCACCCATTGTACGGATATGCCACCGTCTTTGTGTTCTGTCTCTTCTGGTAAAACCAGTTCGATTTCTCCGGCATGATATCCGCTACTGCAAATCAACCTGAACTCAGCATCCAAACCCCGGTCAATCATGAGCATAAAATCCACCAAACATTCAAACGGATATTTAGCGAGGAATCGAAACACCGCCCCACGCCATACTTTCGGTTCTTTTATTTCATGAAGGGGTACCCAGGGTTTCATACGCCACCACTATCTTTGATGTCAAAATGAAGAAACCCGCAAAAAACTACGGAATATGCGCAGCAGCAGGTTGATCAACGGACGACGCGCATGCTCTATTATCTTGGACGTTTTAATAGCAAATCATGCGCAATGGGTACGAATTTTGACGCTGCATCAATCAATGATTTCGCTGTAAGTTGCTTGACGCCATAAACCTCAACTGAAACACCGCAGTCTTTTCTTATTTTATCTACCAGTAGATCAAAATCACCATCACCCGAGGCCAGCACAACGACATCTGCTTGCTTTGCATACGCCATCACGTCGAGGGTGATCCCCACATCCCAATCGCCCTTTGCAGACCCATCCCTTCTTTGAATAAAGGGCTTTAGTTTTATTTCAAACCCGATGGCCCTGAGTATATTCTGAAATTGCTTCTGCTTTTCATCCCCTTTATCAATAGCATACGCAATGGCTTTCACAACTTCTCGGTTTGAGGTCGCTTTAGCCCAGAATACATTATAATCGAAATGACACTGGAAGGCCTGTCTGGTCGTGTAGTATATATTTTGAACATCTACACATACGATCACTTTTTCCATAGCTTGGATGGTCCGTCCGGGATGGATCTGAAAAAGGCCGTGTGACTGAAGACGCCCCGCAGCAAGCTGCGGGATAAGCGCATCGCTATGCTCATCCCAATTACCCTGCCGCAGAAACCCTCTGTGCCGTCTGCGCCTCCGCGACCTTTAGCCCGCCCTCAATAATTTCCAGCGCTTCGTCGATCTGCGCCGTCGTGACGGTAATCGGCGGCATGAAGCGGAGAACATGAGAGCCTGACATCTCCATAAAACGCCGTTGCAAAGGGTCATCAAACTTGGTCATGGGGACAATAGGTAACCAGAGGCCATTTTCATAACAATAGTTTGTAACCGCCGCCACGCCTTCAAAATTCGGTTCCCGGCTTTTCTTATCGGTCACCAGCTCCAGCCCCAGGCAGAGCCCGAGCCCACGTGCTTCACCCACGATCTCGTATTCGTCCTGGATCTTGCGAAGTTTTTCCATGAAATATTCACCGACTACCCTGGCGTTTTCAACCAGATTGTCCCGCTCTACGATCTCAAGATTTGCCAGACCGGTGGCACAGAGCAGCGGGTCGCCCGCATGCGAGGAAAAGGGCATATACCCTTTGGCCACCGCACCGTCGGCTATTTCCGCGCTTGTCATCACGGCACAAAGGGGTATGCCACCGCCCAACCCTTTGGAGCAGGTCACAATATCGGGAACAAAATCAAAATGTTCAAAGGCGAACCATTTGCCTGTACGACCGAAACAGGTAAGGGCCTCGTCGGCGACCATGAGGATATCCCGCGCTTTACAGATTTCTACCATCCGGTGTATCCATTCCTTCGACGGGACGATCTGGCCGGCGGCGCTCATCAGCGGCTCGAAGAAAAAAGCTGCCGGCCTGCCGGAAGTAGACGTGTCTATGACATATTCCGCCGCATCCGCACAGCCCAGATTACAGCAGGACTCTCCCTTGCAAAACTGACAACGATAGGTGTACGGCGGTGGTACGAAGGAGGCTCCGGTGGGCATGGGGCCATAGCCTTCCCGCAGCATCCCCCCGCGTCCCGTGATGGATGCGCTGCCGTAAGACTGCCCATGATACCCGCGCATCAGCGCAATAACTTCGAATCGACCGTTATATTTTCGGACCAGACGCAAGGCCATCTCATTCGATTCAGAACCTGTACAG
>Ga0209403_10006854_pt1 | contig 11416 bp, 10 predicted proteins | sample ArcticOcean_MG_C_8_FD_187440 | JGI IMG/M metagenome (GOLD analysis project Ga0209403, IMG submission 187440) | Marine microbial communities from western Arctic Ocean - ArcticOcean_MG_CB11_86 (SPAdes) (version 2) | ecosystem: Environmental > Aquatic > Marine > Oceanic | place: Arctic Ocean... | reverse complement strand
GCAGAGCGCTCCGGCGCTCTGGATCGAAGCCCCGCCGCGATCATCCGTCAGTACCGAGAGCGTGTTCACGAAGAGGATGAACGGCTAATCCTGCGCCAGTTGCAGGGCATCAATTCGGGCTATGACTGGTATTGGGATGTTTTTAATGGCAACGCGCGCAACTTCACTTTCGTCGTCAACGACGCGGTAGCTGACATTCCCGCTGCCGTTCGGGTCGCCTTTTTCGGCTGGACGGGCGAGGCACACCTGTTCGATTTGCGCTGGAACGGGGAAGACCTTGGCCGCTTTTTTTTTTCCGGGACCAAGAGAGACACTATCGGTGCCATTACAGCGACTGGCGCGACGGAAGGGCTCAATCAACTGGGAGTCTTTCATCGAGACCAGCATACGACGCGCCTGGATTGGTACGAAGTTGAATACGTGCGCCGCCTGATTGCTCGCAACGGCGAGCTGGAATTCGACTGGGCCGAGGCTGCCGATGGTGGGCTGGATGTGGACCCCGCCAGCGGAGCGGTCGCTCAGTTTGAGTTGTCGGGTTTCGCTGCTGACGAAGGTGCCCCACGAATTTTCGAGATCTCAGAAGATCTGTAGGAACTCGTCAATTTCGAATACGACCCAGCAACAGGGGCGGTCCTGTTTCAGGACGAGTTTTCGGGCCTGGGACTTGCGCCTCGGTATCTCGTGTCGCAGCCGAGTCGATGGAAGCGCCCCGCAAGTATTGTCCGTGACACCCAGCAGCCGTTGCGCAGTGCCAGCAATCGAGCCGACTACGTCGTGATCAGTCATGCGGAGTTTCTGCCCGCCGCCGAGCGTCTTGCCAACTGGCGTGCTGCGGACGATCGCTTCGGCACCCCCTTTCAGACCAAGCTCGTGGATATACAAGACATCTACGATGAGTTCTCTGGCGGCCTCGTAGATCCCATGGCGATTCGCGCTTTTGTGCGACATGCGGTGCAGAACTGGGCGACGCCGCCGGTGTACATCGCCCTTCTGGGCGATGGCACGTACGACCATAAGAACAACTCAGGTGTGAGCCATAAAAACTGGATTCCGCCCTATCAGGACGGAGAGAGCACGTATGACGAGTGGTATGTGCGTGTTGCCGGGCTCGATCGAGTACCGGACGCAGCCATCGGCAGGCTATCTGTGCAGAGTCTCGAGGAGGCTGATGTTCTGATCGATAAGATTATCGCCTACGACCGCGATCCGGAATCCGGTTCCTGGCAGGCGCAGGTCCTATTGGTCGCTGACGACATTACAAACCCACAACAGACCAGCCACTTTGAGTCCTACTTTTTAAGCGACGCAGAGTTCTTGGCCCGGCTCTATATGCCGCCCGATCTCGATCTGGAGAAACTTTATCTCGGTTCCTACCAGTTGGAGGGCAGGACGAAGCCCAAAGCTCGGGACGAGTTTCTCAGGTTGCTGAACAAGGGGGCCCTGATACTGACCTATCTCGGGCATGGCAACCCATCCGTTCTGGCTCATGAACAGATCTTTCTTTTAAGTCGTGATCTGAGCAGCGTCAAAAACGGCAAACGGTTGCCGTTTATCTATACGGCGGCAAGCCAGGTGGGTGTGTTCGACGATCCCAATCGAGAATCCATGCCGGAGGCGATGGTCAAGCTTGCAGAGGGAGGTGCCATCGGCTTTATCGCTGCCACCCGTGTTGGTTTTCATAACAGTAACGTCGTTCTGGCTAAGAGTTTTCATTCACAGATGTACCGAAGTGGCAGAGACGATGTCCCTATGGGATTGGCTCTCATGGAGGCCAAGCAACTCGTCGGTGTCAGTGACCATGATAGAGTCAACGTGCAGCGCTATTCCCTGTTTGGTGATCCTGGTCAGCGATTAAATCGTCCTCGACTCAGAGTTGCACTCGACCTGCCAGATTCGCTCGAGGCCCTGATGGAGGTGGAAATCTCCGGGCAGGTCCTGGGTACCGATGGGGAGCTTCAATCCGACTATCAGGGGCAGGCTCTGGTTCGGGCATTTGATTCCATCGCCAACAGTCAACTGGAGGGCTTGCCCTACAATCAACTCGGTGCGCCAATCTTCCGCGCCAGAGTTTCGGTTGTCGATGGTCAATTCAACACGCGCTTCCGAGTACCCAAGGACATCACATATCGCACCAATCGGGGACGACTCAGCGCCTATGTCACAGGCGTTAGTGCCGCTGATCCGGCCTTTGGTTCGCGAGGCGATCTCGTCCTGCAGGGAACTTCGGCGGACGCCGGCATCGACGTAACCGGTCCCACGATTCGATTCGCTTTTTCTAATCAGGCGGGTTTTCGCGATGGTGACTTTGTTTCGCCACAGGCACAGTTGGCGGCGGTGCTGTCAGATGAGAGTGGTATCAACATCACTGGCGAGACAGGGCATGAGATCGAACTCTGGATTGACGATGCCGAGGTGATCTCGGTCACGGAGTTCTTTACCTCTCTGGTCGATCATCTTCAAGGAGTCGTTGAATATCCTCTGGGTGCCCTGGAACCCGGAGAGCATACGATTCGTCTCAAGGGTTGGGATACGTTCAACAATTCGTCGGTACACGAGGCGAACTTCGTCGTTGCAGAGGCGGCAGACGCAGCGTTGACGAACGTCCTTTTTTATCCGAATCCTACAAGCGATGGTGCGGGAGACTTTGTCTATACGCTGACGGCACCGGCTGCCCACGTGTATATCCAGGTGTTCGCTCTGTCCGGGCGCCGGATCGATGCGCTGGATGGCCTCTTCGCGGCTTACCAGCCCATCGGCGACCATTTCCACGGCGATTTTGAGCGCCGCCTTGGCGGTGCGCTTGCCGCTCCGGGTCTGCAGCATCCAAAGCTTGCCTTCCTGGACGGTGAATTCCATGTCCTGCATGTCTTTGTAATGGCGCTCCAATATCTCCCGCACATCGGATAGCTCGCCGAACATCGCGGGCAGGCTTTCTTCCATGGACGGCAGCCTGGAATGACCGGCTTCGGCCTCGGCAATGGTCAGCGGCATGGGCGTCCGAATACCAGCGACCACGTCCTCGCCCTGGGCGTTGATCAGATATTCGCCGTAGAACGCGTTCTCGCCGGTGGACGGATTGCGCGTGAAACAAACGCCGGTGGCCGACCGATCGCCCATATTGCCGAACACCATGCTTTGCACATTGACGGCGGTGCCCCAGCTTCCGGGGATGTCGTGCAGGCGCCGGTAAATAATGGCACGCTCATTCATCCAGCTGCCAAACACCGCGCCGATGGCGCCCCAAAGCTGATCCTTAGGGTCTTGCGGGAAGGTTGCGCCCAGCTCGGCCTCGACCTTGGCCTTGAACGCCGCACAGATGGCTTTCCAATCGTCCGCATCCAGGTCGGTATCCAGGGCCAAGTCCTTGTCTTCCTTGGCGAGCGCCAGGATGTCTTCGAAATGATGGTGGCCGACGCCGAGCACCACGTCCGCATACATCTGGATAAAGCGGCGGTAGCTGTCATAGGCGAAGCGCTCATCGCCGGCGGCGGCGGCCAGCCCCTTCACGGTTTCATCATTGAGGCCAAGATTTAAGACCGTATCCATCATGCCCGGCATGGAGGCGCGCGCGCCGGAGCGCACCGAGACCAACAAAGGATTGGCGGCATCGCCGAACTTGGCGCCGATGGCATCTTCGATGGCTTGCAGGCCCGCGCTGACCGCGCCGGCCAATTCTTCCGGGTAGGTATCTTCATGGCTGGTGAAATGATTGCAGACTTCGGTGGTCAGGGTGAAGCCCGGCGGCACTGGCAGGCCGAGGGCCGACATTTCCGCCAGATTGGCCCCCTTGCCGCCCAACAGCGATCCCATATCGGCACTGCCATCGGCGGTGCCATTACCGAATGCATAGACCCACTTGTTCAACGCTCACCCCCCTCGATTTGTGAGAAATCTGCAATTTTCTCGAACGATTTCCTGATAAAATCAAGCATCGTCAGCCTCGCTTCGCGCAGTTCAGATTCTTCAACGTTTACAGTTACTTGATCAAAGAAATCATCAATCACTGTTCTGGTCGAAGCCAACAATTCTAGAGCGTCGCTAAATTTCTCAGAATCGATAGCCGAAGTGATATTTGGCCCGACATCCATCAACGTGTCGATTAATGCCTGTTCTGCGGTCTCATTTGAAACGAGCGGAGTAGCTCCATCATAGACATATTTCTTGCTGTCCCTTTTCTCTTCTGCTCCCAATATGTTGGCAGCCCGCTTATAGACAGTGAGTAAGTTGGCCCCATCCTCCGTCTCCAGGAACTTGCTGAGAGCATCGACCCGGGCGAGCAGGCGGACCAGATCATCCTCGCCCCCGACAGCAAAAACGGCGGAGACCAAATCGTGGCGGACGCCCTTTTCGCGCAAGTGGACTTTGAGGCGTTCGGCGAAGAAGGAGAGGAGGTCGTCTGGATCAAAATCAGACTCTTCCTCTTCTAGTTGTTCTCCCCCTTTTTCCATAGCTGCGGCTATCAGCGATGACTGAATTAATTCATCCGCAGACTCAAAAAATGTTTTCAAGTTTACACGCAGCTCATTTTCAATGACCAACCTAATTACACCTAGGGCCGCACGCCTAAGCGCAAACGGGTCTTTTGATCCAGTGGGTTTCTCATTGATGACCCAAAATCCGACCAATGTGTCTATCTTATCAGCCAAAGCAACGGCGACGCTGACCGGCGCAGTCGGGCAGACATCGGACGGCCCCTGAGGCGCATAGTGTTCCTCGATGGCGCTTGCGACTTCAGATACTTCGCCACTTGATCCATAGTATGCGTACCGCCTTCCCATCGTACCTTGTAACTCTGGAAACTCACCGACCATTTGTGTCACCAAATCGGCTTTGGAAAGATGAGCCGCCCTGCGCACCGGTTTCAAATCGACAACACTGTTATGAGCGGCAATATCACCGGCTAGAATTTCCATGCGTTGAACCTTGTCTCCAATGCTTCCAAGCTCACGGTGAAAGACTACGTTTTTCAAATAAGGCACGTAGCTCTCTAGAGGCTGTGCCATATCTTGATCTCGGAAGAACATTGCATCCGCCAATCGCGCTCGCAAAACACGCTCGTTGCCGGCAATGATGGCGGCACCGGCGTCGGGTGTATCCTTGTTGGCAACTACAATGAATTTGGGCGCCAGATTGCCATCCTTATCTTCTAAGGCAAAATATTTTTGGTGCTTACGCATAGCTGTTACAAGAACATCCGACCACAGGACCATGAACTCTGCATCGATGGACCCGATCAGCGGCACCGGCCATTCCACGAGCCCGGCGACCTCGTCGAGCAGCGCCGGATCGTCGCGCAAATGAAGCCCCGCATCGGCCGCCAATTTTTCCGCGCCCTCTTTGATCCGCGCCCGGCGCTCGGCGGCGTCGAGGATCACGTAGCCATCTTCGAGCTGTTTCTTGTAGTCGGCGAAATCATTGACCTCGATCACCGTGTCGGTGAGGAAGCGGTGGGCGCGGGTGGTGTTGGAAATCGGGATTTCCAGTTCACCTGGTTTAGCTTCCGATCCATTGTTCATCGCTATCTTTAATCCGGGAACTTTGTCCTCTAAACCCAACTGAAGAAAATCTTTCAACGGCTTTCCATCAAAGACAGCCAATATACTCTGTATCGGGCGCACCCAAGTTGTCGTGCCCGAATGCCACCGCATCGATTTCGGCCAAACAAAATTGATTACGGCGCCCGATGCGACTAACCGCATATAGTCAATTGTCAGGCGCGCATCTTTCTTGATGACCGCAAAATAATATTCGCCTTTTCCTGTATCGCGAATTTCCAGTTGATCGACGCTTATCCCGGTCGACTTGGCAAAACCTTCGACAGCTTTTTCAGGTGCCGTTTTGGGCGGGCCGCGACGCTCTTCTTCGAGCGCTTTTATTTCCAATGGTAGGCCATCGACCACCAGAGCCAATCGCCGGGGTGTCGCGTAAGCCTTAGCGCTCTCAAATTCGAAGCCATCCTTGTTAAGTTGGTCACAGACCAGCCGCTTCAAATCCTCGGCAGCGCGCGCCTGCATGCGCGCCGGGATTTCTTCCGACAGAATTTCCAGAAGAAGCTCAGCCATGGTTTCCTCCGGGCAGCAATGAGGCGGGAACTTTGCGGCTGCAAAGGTTTTGAAACACAGAGATCACAGAGATCACAGAGAAAGAAGAAGAAATCATACGACCATCCTCTTGATGCCGTCCTTCAATACCTTGGTGTTGAAGTTCAGGAGCAATCCGGTGCCGATTTTAGAAAGTCTCAAATAGGTCAATAGCTGCGCCTCATGGATCGGCAAAAATCTTTCCGTAGCTTTCAGTTCGATCAAAAGTTCATCCTCGACAATCAGATCAGCGCGAAAACCGCCATCCAATTCCGTTCCCTTGTAATGAATGCCAATGGCTTTCTGGCGTTCAAATTTCAATCCGCTTTCACGCAACTCCTGACAAAGACAAGCTTCATAGACAGATTCCAATAAACCCGGTCCCAATTGACGATGAACCTCTATCGCCAGCCCAATTACCCGGTCTGTTAACTGGTCCTTCTCCATTTACTTTTCTTCTCTGTGTCCTCTGTGATCTCTGTGTTTCAACCATTACTTGCTTATCTAATTTATTCTCGTGCGACATCGGCTGGTAATAATCCGGTATGGATTGGTATGGATTGGTATGGATAAGTATGGGTAATCGGGGCAAATAGAATCATCAGTTTTTAGCTTCCGTTAAGGCTTATAGACTGTATATAGCCTGTAAATTCCTAACCGCAAGCTCCCCTACTCCGCTCATTTTTTTGTCCCTGTCGCGGCTTCGCCTCTCCCCGCCTCTTGTTTCCGGCTTTCCACCCACATCTCGCAGCAGCCCTTGGCGAGGGTGCGGACGCGGGCGATGTAGGCTTGGCGCTCGGTTACCGAAATGACGCCGCGCGCATCCAACAGATTGAACCGGTGCGAGGCTTTGATGCATTGATCATAGGCCGGCAATGCCAGCTTGTGACCGAGCAGAGACAGGCATTCCTTCTCCGCATCCTCGAATTCCCGGGCCAGCATGTCGACGTCGGCGTGTTCGAAATTGTGGGCGGAGAATTCCTGTTCGGCCTGCAGGAACACATCGCCGTATGTCACCCCCCTGCCGTTCCAATCCAGATCGTAGACGTTCTCGGCGCCCTGGATATACATGGCGAGGCGCTCCAAGCCGTAGGTCAGTTCCGCCGAGACCAGCTCGCAATCGATGCCGCCGACCTGTTGGAAATAGGTGAACTGGCTGACCTCCATGCCGTCGCACCAAACCTCCCAGCCGAGGCCCCAGGCGCCCAAGGTTGGGCTTTCCCAATCATCCTCGACAAAGCGGATATCGTGCAGCTCTTTGTCGATGCCAAGCTCGTAAAGGCTGGCCAGGTACAAATCCTGTACGTCGGCGGGCGACGGTTTGAGGATCACCTGGAACTGGTAGTAATGCTGCAAACGGTTCGGGTTTTTGCCGTAGCGGCCATCGGTGGGGCGCCGCGACGGCTGCACATAGGCGGCCTTCCACGGCTCCGGGCCCAGGGCGCGCAAGGTGGTCGCCGGATGAAAGGTTCCGGCGCCCATTTCCATATCGTAAGGTTGCAAGATCACGCAGCCGTAATCCGCCCAATAGGACTGTAATTTCAGGATCAGGGACTGGAAACTTGTGTCGCGAGCGGGGGCCTTCGCCATGTCTGTATCCGGCGGAAATTAAAGAAAAATGCGGTTGCCGGGGAGTGATACGTTGGCATAAGTAGCGGGTCAAGGCGGACGCGATTGTGACGCCGCCCCCGGCCATGAAACCGCAATGCTGATGCGACGCGCCGTTGGCATCTAAAACGTAGGGGCGGGTTTCAAACCCGCCCGGCAATTTATCCATGATCCACGGGCGGGTTTTAAACCCGCCCCTACGGTCACCTATCCATACGGGCAGTCGTCGCGGCCGCAGGTCTTGGCGCCGGCGGCCACGTAATCGCCGCACACCTCGCAGGGCTTCATCTCCAACGAGGCGTCGGCTTTTTCCTGGCCGGTCTGTTTCGGTGCATTGGCGCCGCCCGAGACATTGCGGCCGCGGCCGAATAACTTGAAGCCGTACCAGACCGCCATGATGATGACGATCAGGACCAGGATTTTGGGAAGGCTGAAACCAAGCATGGGAACCTTTTAGGGGCTCAATACGTTTCGGGTCAAGTTAAAGCCCGAAACGGGACCAGAGCGCCCGCTCTTCGATCACCGCCAGCAGATCGCCCGCAATCGCGCCGGCATGGCTGGACGCAGCCCCGCTGCCCGGCCAGGCGGTGCCCAGTTTGCGCTTGATCCAGGATTGGCGCGGACCGACCGGGCGGAAGCGCACCTTGTCGCCAAAGCGTTCCTTCATGACGGCGGTCAATTCGCCGATGCCGTCGATCAAGCCCAGCTCCAGCGCCCGCCGGCCGGTCCAGAACTCGCCGTTGAAGAGCGTATCTTCGTCGGCTTTTAGTTTGCCGGCGCGGCGGTCGCGGACGATGTCCTTGAAGCTGTCATGGACGTCCCGCTGCAGGGATTTGAGCAATTCCACCTCTTCGGGGCGTTCCGGCGAGAACGGATCCAAAATGCCCTTGCGTGTCCCGGCGGTGTGCAGGCGGCGCTCTATCCCTAACCGGCGCAGCAGGCCGGGAAAGCCGAAACCGGCGGACACCACGCCGATGGAGCCGATGACCGAGGTTTCGTCGGCGAATATTTCGTCCGCCGCGCAGGCCAGCATATAGCCCCCCGACGCCGCCACATCCTCGGCAAAGGCGAATACCGGAATATCGTTTTCATCGGCCAGCGCCCGGATGCGTTTCAAGATGAGCGACGACTGCGCCGGCGCGCCGCCCGGCGAGTTGATCGCCAAGGCCACCGCTTTCAAGCGCTTGGTGGCGAACGCCGCCTCGATCGGCTGGTTCAGCGCCGCCACGGTCATACCGGAACGCAGCGGCGAGGCGCCTTGGCCGATCACGCCGGTCAGGCGGAGGACGGCGACGACCGGTTTCGGATTGCGGAAACCGGGCACCCGCAAGGCTTCGAGAAATCGTCTAATCATGGCCATAAACTAGGCCGGCGTAACCTGCCAGCGCAAGGGGGCGGCGCTGATTGCGCCCTGGTCACGGAAAATTGAAGCCGAAGCCGGCGCCGGATTTCAAGATAGCCTCCGCCTCTTCGGTGTAGGCGCCGTCGGCCTGGTGCAGCACCAGCCCATCGGTCATATGCACGCCGCCGCGATCGATGGACGAATTTTGCGGATCGTTGGTAAAGGCCAAAACCAAAAAGCGCTTGCCGCCCTTGCGCCGGCGTTTCGGCCAAAGCGGATGAATGACGGCGTTGCTGGCCAGCGGCGCGATTAAGGATCGCACCTCCTCCAGCCGGTCGCGGCTGTGGATCATGGTGAAACAGCCGCCGGGCCTGAGCAGCTGGAAGCAAAAATCTATCCATTGGCTTAAAGTCACCGTGCCTTCGATATTGGCGGCGCGCTTCAAGGGGTGGGCGGGGGGATGGCCGCTATCGTTGGTCCGGTAGGGCGGGTTGGTCATGACGATATCGAAGGGCGCGTGGTTACGGTAGTCCCGCAAATCGCCAACTTCGAAAACCGGCGGCGGCGCAAAATCGTTTAATTCTGTAGAGTCTCGGGCGAGGCTGATAAATTCCGGCTCGGTATCGATGCCGGTAATGTCGGCGCCCGCCACCCTGGCCGCCAGACACAAAGACGCAGCGCCGGTGCCGCAGCCGGCATCGAGCACGCGCATGCCCCGAATTGCCGGCACGGCGGCGGCGAGCAGCACCGGATCGATCGCCGTCCGATAGCCATCTTCGGGCTGGCGCAGAATGACGCGGCCGCCGAGCAGGGCGTCGGTGCTAACCGGCGTTGATTTGTTGTGCGGCATCTTCAAACTGGGCGCGGGAGGTTTCGTAAAGCCCGGCGGCGCGGCGGTAATCTTGATCGGCCACCATGAGGCGCCTTGGGATGGCGCCGGCCGAGCCTTCGAGCACGCTGGTATGGCCGTCGAACACATGCACTTGAATGCCCTCGCCGGCCAGCAGGGCGCTGAGCCAGGAGATCAAGACCGGATCGTTGGTGCGCAAAAGTTCAATCATTACCGTATCCTAGGCTGCCCGAGCCCACGATCCGGGCTTGACCCGCCCGGAACGCGCCTCCTATGCTCCCCCGCACGTTTGCAATCGTCAAGGCATCTGGGAATTTTGAGCTTTGGGCGTAGTAGTAAATCTGGGCTCGGCGCCCGAACCATCACCTTCCATCGCGGCGCTTGATGCGCTGACCGCGGATGATTTGAAAGCGGTCAACGCGTTGATCCTGCGCGCCATGGAAAGCCCGGTGACGCTGATCCCGCAGCTCGCCAGCCATATCATCGCTGCCGGCGGCAAGCGCTTGCGCCCGATGCTGACATTGGCGGCGGCGCGCATGTGCGGCTACAATGGAGATCGCCATATCGGCCTCGCCGCCTGCGTCGAGTTCATTCATACCGCCACGTTATTGCATGACGACGTGGTCGATGAGAGCGCGCTCAGGCGCGGCGCCGAAAGCGCCAACGCCATCTGGGGCAACGAGGCCAGCGTGCTGGTCGGCGATTTCCTTTTCTCGCGCTCGTTCGAATTGATGGTCGCCGACGGCTCGCTGCCGGTTCTAGGCGTCCTCAGCCGGGCCTCCAGCGTCATCGCCGAGGGCGAGGTATTGCAGCTCACCACCAACAACAATGTGGAAACCTCGGAAACCGCCTACCAGGATGTGATCTGCGCCAAGACGGCAAAATTGTTTTCCGCCGCCTGCCGCATCGGCGCGCTGGTGGCCGAGCGGCCCCAAGTCGAAGAAGAAGCGCTGGAAGCCTTCGGTATGAATTTGGGCATCACCTTCCAGTTGATCGATGACGTGCTCGATTATTCCGCCAGCCAGGCGAAGCTGGGCAAGACCATCGGCGACGATTTCAGGGAAGGCAAGATCACCCTGCCGGTGATCCTGGCGTTCCGGCGCGGCAACGATTCCGAGCGTGAATTTTGGCGGCGCACCATGGAAGAGCTCGACCAAAAGGACGGCGATCTGGAACGGGCCACCCAATTGATGGGCAGCCACGAAGCCATCAATGACAGCGTCGAGCGCGCCCGCCATTACGGCGCCATCGCCCGCGACGCCATGGGCATCTTCGAGGATGGCCCGGAAAAGCGGGCGCTGATCGACGCCATCGATTTCTGCATCCACCGGGCCCACTAGATTTCGGGCCGGGTCATGAGCCAGGCCGGCAGCCACACGGCTTGCCGAACGCCGCCGGGCTTTGTATAAAACGCGCCTTGACCCTTAAGGCTTATCGTCGGGGAGTGGCGCAGTCTGGTAGCGCACTACGTTCGGGACGTAGGGGTCGGAGGTTCAAATCCTCTCTCCCCGACCATACTTTCTATAGGAAAATCAA
>Ga0209403_10006852_pt1 | contig 11418 bp, 13 predicted proteins | sample ArcticOcean_MG_C_8_FD_187440 | JGI IMG/M metagenome (GOLD analysis project Ga0209403, IMG submission 187440) | Marine microbial communities from western Arctic Ocean - ArcticOcean_MG_CB11_86 (SPAdes) (version 2) | ecosystem: Environmental > Aquatic > Marine > Oceanic | place: Arctic Ocean... | reverse complement strand
AAAATCGGTATGTCGCGGCTCACGTCGGAGGCTTTCAGCGCGGCGATGATATTTTCACTCGAGCCATCACGGAACTCAAGGCCGATAAGAATAACCTCGGGTCGCTCGCTCTGAGCGAGGCTGACAGCTTCAGCTGCCGATGTTTCGAGGAGATTTATAAAACCGAGCCGGCGTAAACATTCGCTGACACGATTAAGTGTTTTTAGGTTGCCGTCTGCAACCAAAACGCGGGCCGAATTCACCATATAAAAATTCCTGAAAATAAATGTGTGGCACACAAATTTCTTGGGATTCAGGTTATGAGCAGTTCCCTAATAAGTTTTTAACATTCCGTTGGCTTGCGTATCTATTCCACATCCACATCCTCATCCTCATCCTCATCCTCATCCTCATCCTCATCCGCATCCGCATCCGCATCCGCATCCGCATCCGCATCCGCATCTATTGTGCCCGATTGGCTAAGCAATTCTATTGATCGGCATAGCGAGACACCGATGCGTCCGGCACTTTGCCCGCCGCCGCCGCAACGGCCTGGGTCACTGCCGGGCCACCATAACCCAGGTTGGCCGCGCCCCACGACGAAGAGAGATCGAGTATGCGGCGACCCGTCTTCATCTATCAACCAACAGCGTTCATCGCACAGCGCCGTGGCCGGGGCAAAGCGAATGCGGTTGATATTATCGATTGCCTTGGCGTCACGTTGGAGGAGGGTGCTCATTTGCAAAATCCACTATTTGCTTTTGTCGACGCTTGACCTTTGGTGAGCCGCGATAGAAAACCATGGGCGGGTATTATCAATAAGGAGGACGCTCTTTTGGCCCCACAAAGCCGCTACGATATCGACCTCGATCGCAATCCCGCCAACCATACGGCGCTGACGCCCCTGGATTTCCTTTCGCGCGCCGCCTTGGTGCATCCGTCGCGCACAGCGATTGTTCATGGCGCCCGACGGCAGAGCTATGGCGAAACCTATGACCGTTGCCGCCGCCTGGCCGGTGCTCTTGCGGCACGCGGCATCGGCATTGGCGATACCGTGGCCGTGCTGGCTCCTAATATCCCCGAAACACTGGAAGCGCATTTTGGCGTTCCCATGGGCGGCGCCGTGTTGAATGCGCTGAACACACGCCTTGATGGCCCCATGATCGGGCGGTTATTGGGGCATGGCGAGAGCAAACTGGTTATTGTCGACCGGGAATTTGCACCGCTGCTGGTGAGCGCCCTCGAGCATGTCCCCATCCGTCCCTATGTGGTGGTGATTGATGATCCAGAGTGGGAAGATGCCGGCGAAGCACCGCAAGCGAGTGAAATCGGCGATGAATCCTATGAGAGCTTTATTGCCGGCGGTGCACCGGACTATAACTGGTCGCGCCCGGCCGATGAGTGGCAGGCCATTACGCTCAATTATACCTCCGGCACTACGGGCAACCCCAAAGGCGTGGTCTATCACCACCGCGGCGCCCACTTAAACGCCATATCCAATGCCTTGGCGATTGGACTGACGACGCACAGTGTCTATCTGTGGACCCTACCCATGTTTCACTGCAATGGTTGGACCTATACCTGGGGAGTCACTGCCCTGGCCGGCACCCATGTTTGTCTGCGTCGCATCGAGCCACCCAAAATATTCGAGCTTATTGCCGAGGAAAAAGTAACCCATTTGGCCGGCGCGCCGGTTGTTCTCAACATGATTGCCAATGCGCCGGAGACGGAGAAGCAGCCTTTTTCGCATTCTGTCGAGGTTACGGTAGGCGGCGCGCCGCCGCCGAGTGCGATTATCGCCTCGATGGAGAAAATGGGCTTTCGCGTTACACACCTTTATGGCCTGACGGAATGTTTCGGCCCGTCGCTGATTGCTGAATGGCAGGATGATTGGGAACAATTATCGATAGAGGCACGCGCCGCTAAAATTTCGCGCCAGGGCGTACAAACCATAGCTGTGGCCGATGTGGCTATCGCCGACCCCAAAACCGGCGCACATCTGCCGGCGGACGGCGAATCTATGGGTGAAATTGTGTTGCGTAGCAACACGCTGATGAAGGGTTATCTCGCCAACCCGGAGGAGACCGCCAAAGCCTTTGCCGGTGGCTGGTTCCATACCGGTGACCTTGGCGTCATGCACAAGGATGGTTATGTGGAGTTGCGCGACCGCTCCAAGGACGTGATCATTTCGGGCGGCGAGAATATTTCAAGTGTTGAGGTGGAAAACACACTCTACCAGCACCCACAAATTCTAGAAGCGGCGGTAGTCGCCATGAAGGATGAAAAGTGGGGCGAGACACCATGCGCGTTTGTTGATCTCAAAGCGGATAGCGGTGAGGTCAGTGCCGAAAACATCATTGAATTCTGCCGCGACCATTTGGCCCGCTTCAAAGTACCGCGCAATGTGGTATTTGGTCCCTTACCAAAGACCGCCACGGGCAAGATTCAAAAATTCGTGCTGCGCCAGCGCGCGAATTCCTGATAACTGAAACTCAGTCAACAGCAATCCAACCACGCAATAAAGGTAATAGGGATTATGGATTTCTCGCTTTCTTCGGAACTTGAAGCGCTACGTCAAAAAACCCGCGCTTTCGTCAAGGAACATTGTATTCCGCTCGAGAGCCCGCGGGAGTCGTTCGACGAACATGAAAATATCCCCCTCGATAAGCTTGAAATTCTGCGCGGAAAGGCTAAAGCCGCTGGTCTCTGGGCACCGCAGATGCCGAAAGAGCTTGGCGGCATGGGCCTTAAGATGGCCGAGCAGGCGGTAATTTACGAAGAAGCTAATTTTTCCATCTTCGGCCCGGCGGCGCTCAATTGCTCAGCGCCGGATGACGGCAATATGCGTCTTCTTTCCATGGTCGGCACCGAAGAACAGACGAAAACCTGGCTGCAACCGATTATCGACGGCAAGGTGCGCTCCGCCTTTGTTATGACCGAGCCCCATCCGGGCAGTGGCTCTGACCCGGCCGGCATGATGCGCACCAAGGCTGTAAAAAAAGGTGATAAATGGGTGGTGCATGGCCATAAATGGTTCATTACCGGCGCCGGCGCCTCGGATCACTTCATTCTGATCGCACGCACTTCCGATGATCCGCGCAACGGCCTCAGCGCCTTTCTGTTTCACAAGGATCAACCGGGCTGGGAAATCGTCCGCAAGGTACCGATCATGGGGCCGGAAGAACATGGCGGCCATTGTGAGCTGCGCTTTGATGGCCTCGAGATCGCCGAAGAAAATGTGCTGATGAAAATCGGCGATGGCCTGCGAGCGACGCAAATCCGCCTCGGCCCGGCACGTTTAACCCATTGCATGCGCTGGCTCGGCATGGCCGAGCGCGCCATGTCGATTGCCGCCGACTACGCCAAAGAGCGCGAATCTTTCGGCACCACATTGGCCGAACATGAAGGCGTGCAATGGATGCTGGGCGAAGCGGCGATGGAGATCCACACCGGGCGCCTGCTCACAATGTATGCTGCCTGGAAGCTCGATCAGGGAGATCGGGCGCGCAAGGAATTGTCCATGGCGAAAGTCCAAGTCTCGGAATTGCTCAACAGCGTGGTCAATACCTGCATCCAAATTTGCGGTGCGCGCGGTTACTCTCAGGATACGTTGCTGGAGTGGATGTACCGCTATGCCCGCCAGGCCAAACTGGTTGACGGTGCATCCGAGGTGCACAAAATGGTCATGGCACGCTTCTTTTTGGAAGAAGGCAGAGACTTTTGGTCGTGGGATAATTAATCCTTAACCCTTCGTAAATATTCTCCCGTCACAATGCGTCTAAGGTCGATGATAATTTTATTAGACGTATTGGACGGGGACGACCCATGGTAAAGAATACCACCGAGTTGTTTGATCAGGCGACGGCAGAAATTCACGCTCTCGGCGACGAAATTACCCAACGTAAGTCAACTGAGGTCGGCGGCAATAGCCTGACGGCGGAAATGCGCGCCTCCAGCACCATGTTGCGCGCCGGGATGGAATGCCACGGCAAGGAAGCGCGTGGGCTTAGTCTGAATATGCTGGCCGCGACACTGAACGCGGCGCAGGATTCGACGCTTCACCCAGAACATAATGGCCGCAACGGCTTCGATATTCGGGCCGGTGCGGACAAGATGATTCAAGCCTTGGTAGACTCCGAAAATGCCACCCGCTAAAGCCGACTGTGCGGCATCACCACTGTAGATCAGCCGCGAATTCTCGCAGTAGCGCGTTATATTTATCGGGCGCTTGCCAGAATGGTGCGTGCCTTAACCCTTCCATCAAACATGCTCGGCTGCGCCATAAGTTCCCGTAGCTGGCCGCAGTGATATAGTCATTATTGACGAAGCTATCGCCGGCGCCATTGATCAGCGCCGTCAGCACTTGAGCCTGGGCGACAATTTCCGCCTGATCACCGCCTTGGCCGGCGACAAAGGCCTCAAACATCATGCGTCGCGCTCGACCATCTGTGCGCATAGCGCCTGCCAATACCCAATCCGCAACCTGTTGGTCCGGTTCGAGCGCCGAGCCGGAGAATCTTGCGGCTTCCTCAGCGCTCCACACCTCTTGACCAGCAATGGCGGTTGTCTCATTCATATTAAATCCAGCGGTAATGTCGTCCATATTGGCGCGACGCACCGGCGGCGTGCCGGTGAGAACAATGCTGGCAAGGCCGGATGAATGCGGAAGCATTTCAATCGCCACATGGCCACACAACGACCAGCCAACCACCATCGCCCGATCTATTTTGAGCCCATTCAGAACCGCAATCGCCGTTTCAGCATATCTGGCCATGCAATAGCCGGCCTCAGGGTCAGGCGCATCGCTTGAGCCGCCATGGCCCGGCAAATCCATGGCAATAAGACGAAAATCTGCCGCTAAATCACTTTCCAACTGCTTGCGCCAAACTTCCTTGCTGGCCGAATTGCCGTGCACCAAAAGCAGGGCAGGGCCCGATTCGCCTGCCGTGAGAAGGGCAATTTCTCCGTGTTTTGTCGCGATCTTCTTTTCGTTCATTTTGGCCTCCAAGGTTTCTCGCAGAAATATTACAGGTAAGTGACTGGGAGCGCGGTGTATAATATGCGTGATTTGCACCGGGCTGCGATTCTGGCCCTATATCAGGAGACCGTCAGCATGCCGGCAGCCGAACTACCGCCAGGCAGCGAACCTGCTTTGCGCATCTTCGCCATGCCCAAGGATGCCAACGCCAATGGCGATGTTTTTGGCGGCTGGGTGATGGCAAATATGGATTTGGCCGGCGCCGTACCCGCCGCAGTGCGCGCCGGCGGCCGTATTGCTACGGTCGCCGTTAACGGCATGCGCTTTCATCAGCCAATATCGGTCGGCGATCTGGTTACCTGTTATGCTGAAATCACCGCCATGGGGATAACTTCCATAACTGTGCTTGTCGAAACCTGGTCCAAACGTCGGTTAACAGCCGAGCAGATTAAGGTCACCGAAGGCACGTTCGTCTATGTGGCGATTGACGAAAACGGCACCAAACGCGTCTTGCCACCGCTTGATTCGTCGACCAGTGATTAGCCGCCATATCCGTCGCTTCCCAGATGGATAAATCGACCGCCAACGCCGGCTCTTCGGAGCCGCAATCCCCTGCCATGCAAGGCAAATGGCTTTCCATCGGCTTACTCGCCTTGTGTGAGGTGATGGCGTTGACCCTGTGGTTCTCGGCAAGCGCTATCACCCCGGTGCTCAAACTGGAAGTCACCTTCTCCGATACGCATGATTCCTTGCTGGCGAGCAGCGTCGCCGTCGGCTTTATCTGTGGCACGTTGGTCAGCGCTATTCTTGGCCTGCCGGATCGCATTGCGCCGCGTCGCCTGTTCATGTTGGCAGCCGTGATCGCCGCTGCCGCCAACGGTGCGATCCTGCTGGTCGAGCCGACCTCGTGGGGCATAATTGCTCTCAGACTTATCACCGGCGCCTGTATGGTGGGCATTTACCCGGTCGGCATGTAAATGGCAGCGACCTGGGCACACAAAGACACCGGCTTATTGGTCGGCCTTCTGGTTGGCGCCCTGACGATTGGCACCGCATTTCCCCATCTCCTCAATGCCGTGGGCGGGGTGGATTGGCGCTTCACGCTGGCGGCAACTTCAGTGATGGCGCTCTGCTCGGCCCTGTTGGTCAATTTGGTCAAGCTTGGTCCGGCGCTTGGCATGCGCTTACGCTTTGATCCGACGGCCGTTTTCAAGGCGTGGAGCAACAAAGCGCTCCGCCTCGCCAATTTTGGTTATATGGGCCATATGTGGGAGCTCTATGCCATGTGGGCGTGGGTTGGCCTGTTTGTCCATGCCAACTTTCTCACCCGCCCAGAGATGGCCGATGATGAGGCCAAATTCCTCGCCAATCTTGCCAGCTTTGCCGTCATCGGCATCGGCGCCGCCGGTTGTTTTCTCGGCGGCCTGTTTGCTGATCGAGTCGGGCGCACAACCCTGACCATGGCAGCCATGGCCGTGAGCGGCACCTGCGCCCTTTTTGTAGGCGCCTTATTTGGTGTTGAGCCTTGGCTGCTATTGCTGGTGTGCCTGATATGGGGCATCGCAGTCGTGGCCGATTCTGCGCAGTTTTCTTCTTCCATTATCGAGCTTGCCGAGCCCAACAACATTGGCACCATGCTGACCATTCAAACCAGCATCGGTTTCATGATCACTCTCGCCACCACCCATCTGGTGCCCTATTTGGTGGATACGCTCGGCTGGTATTATGCTTTTGCGCCGCTTGCCGCCGGGCCGTTCCTAGGCGTTTGGGCGATGGCACGACTACGCGCGCATCCGGATGCGGTCAAATTGGCGAACGGAAACCGCTGATAAAGAGTGCGATGTCGAAATCTTTCGGCACTGCGGCCAAGTGTGACGGACAGGCGCGGCAGTCGGAGCTGCCAAAGCTGGGCACGGGCGCCGTAATGCCGGGGAGGGTGCGTAAACCCTCCATCAGGGCACATTCCGAGCCGCCGACAAGCACGGCCACCTTTGAGACCCTTCCTGCTAGGGTTAAGCGATCAACATGCTAGCGCACTGATTTATCTCGCCGCAGATGTCGCCTCACGCGCGCCCGAATACCGCCTGGGCCATAGGCGCTGCCGCAATAGACATAACGCCCGGACGCGAGCGTCGGCACGGAAAGTGAAGCGATTTCGAGCAACAATTGTTTACTGACGTTGATAGACAGCAAATAGGCGCCGGGTTCAGTGCTGATCAATTCAATCTCAGGAGAGGGGGGTCTTAGCCATAATTATTAGCGCTTGTGCCCGGAAATATTTCAACAAAGAGCATAAAAATAGCGCCGGACTCTGTACAAGGCCGACGCTCTATTCAACGCCTAAATAGGGCAACTGAGAAGGCTTGTTTCGGCAACTGACGGTAGCCAATTAGCTCGCTTCTTCGGTAAAGAAGGTCATGACCTTTGAAAACAAAGAACCGCTCGATTTTGGCGTCTTGGAAACACTAAAATGAGCTTGTTGCGCCGCGGCAATTAAATCCGCCCGTTCATCACCGGCAGTAGACGGTCCGCTCGAGAGGTCAACGTCGGGATTCTCGTAAAGCAGGATGCTTTTAAAACAGCCATCATCTTGAATAGCGTAATAGCCAATTTTAGCGATCGTATCATCATGGCTACAGCGTTCACGTGCGTCCTCTTCGGCATCCCGACGGTCGTGAATATCAATAGAGGTAAATAGCTTAACGTTCTTCAGCTCCTGTTTGAGCTTGCAAACGTAAATCTCCGTTATGCAAGACATTTTCCGGCCCTTTCGATTCGTGGCACTCTCGTATGATGACTTTAACTTCTAAATGGTTAATATTTTCTATCCACAAGCAGTCCGCAATATTTTAATCGAAAATACGGGGCCAAAAATACTTATATTACAGGGTTATCGAAATATAATATGTAGTAATTACAGCATCTTGCTGTATATTATACATAATTTAAATTATTACATATTATTTTAAAATAAAATTTAATAATTCTAAAAATTTACCGCGCAGTCGTACCGCCATCCACGGGAAAAACAGTTCCTGTGATGAAACCGGCTGCATCCGAGGCCAAGAATAAAGCTGTAACGGCGATATCTTCGGGCTCACCAATACGACCGATAGGGATGTGATCTTCGAGATTCTTACGAATTTCCTCGGGCGATAAATCGAGTGACTTCCAGGCAATATCGGTCATCGGCGTGTCAATATCGCCGGGGCAAATGGCATTGACGCGGATTTTGTCGCTGGCGTGGTCCATCGCCAAAACCTTGGTAAACATCACAATCGCGCCTTTGGTGGCACTGTAGGCGGCAAGATCCTCATAGGCGATCAGGCCGCATTCCGAGGATATGTTGATAATCACGCCGCTGCCCAGCTGCTTCATGTGACCGACGGCAGTGCGCGAGAGATAAAACACCGCGCTCACATTGGTGTCGATCAGCGCCTGCCATGCGGCGTTGGAGTGGCTGGCGATCTTGCCGTGGATGACGATGCCGGCATTGTTGATGAGAATATCGAGCCTGCCGAAACGGACGGCCGTCTCATTAACCAATTTCTCGCAAAAATCCGCATCGGCAACATCACCGACGATCATATCCGCCGTGCCGCCGGCGGCGGTAATATCCGCCACCACGGCCTCAGCACGCTCTTGATTGCGCCCGGAGACCATCACCTGTGCGCCATGTGCAGCAAACGCCTTGGCGGTGCCTTCACCGATACCTGAGGTCGAGCCCGTCACCAGTACTGTTTTCCCGGCATACATGTCGGCAGCAAATATTTTCAGCAAGATTGTTACTCCTATGGAAGAGGATGAGCGGTATATCGCAGGATAATGGCTGAAGCGATATGCGCAGACAATTCGCTATTGGGGATTGCCTCTATTTGGGAGATATATTGCATCTGAGCAAAATTTTCAGCACGCCACATATCCAGCCATAGGAGCGCCCCATGAGCGAAATAGTTCTCTATCTAGTCAAATACGAAAACGACCAAAAGGCCGCCATGATCAGCAATGCCGAGCTGCAAAACCGAGCAACCGTTCATAAGCAGGCGATCGCCGATTTTGGCGGCAAGCCGATCGCTCAATATGGCAGTTACGGCGAATATGACATGGTCTATATCTATGAAATGCCGGACAAAAATGCGCTGGCCGCCAACCTTCACCTGACCGATTCTTTCGGCCTGGCAAAATATTGTAAGGCCATCCCGTTGGTCAGTGCCGAAGACTTCGCCGCCTCCCTAGCCCTGGCCGGCTCAACGCCGACCAAATATGGGCCCGCGAGCGACGCTAAGGAATAAGCTAGCGGCACACAGAGAACATAGATTAATCGGAAACGGTATGGGCGCTGCATAAATGCGTAAAACCCCTTATCCAATTAACTTTTTCTTATGAGGAAGAGGCTAATTATACAGCGTGAACAACAGTAAACATCTGAGCAAAAAAAATGCCCCCCCTCCGGTAGCTCTAACGCAACCCCTAGCGCCACCCCAGACGCCCTAAATGAGTCTGGGGCGAATAACCTCACCCCATCAGAACCTTGCCGGCGATACGGACAGGGAGCGTTCGCTGCCGTGCAGCCCGGATCAATATCTCATTTCAGTCGAAATGGTTCCGGAACTGGTCTGCGTTGTTGAAAATGGTCGAGTCATTCACGTGAACTCAGCCGGTGTTCGCGCGCTCGGCGCACGTTCGGCAGATGACTTTAAGGGACGTTTCATGCGGGATTTGCTGGCGCCTGAATATCAAGAACTCGCAGCCGACGGTTTTGAACTGCTGCTTGCCGAAGCAATGCCAACGCCGCTGAAGATGGTTCGCCTCGACAGCGGCTATAGCGACATTAATTTATTGGTCCGACGCTATTCTGATTCGACCAATGGCCCGGTGGTGGTAATTGGCCACGATATCACCGAGCTAAAACGGTCCGCCATCGCGGTGGTGGAGCGCGAGCGACGCATTCTGGCGATCATGGAAAATGTCTCTGATGGTATCGTCGTGATCGACGATAAAGGTCAGATTGAATCTTTCAACCATGCCGCAGAATTGATGTTCGACTACGCTGCGCGTGATGTGATCGGGCAAAATGTCAAACTCCTGATGGAAGACACAGACCAAGAGCGCCATGACGATTATCTACGAAACTATGTGCGCAAGACGAGTGAAACCGAGAATGTCATGATGTTGCGCAATCGGGATTTCGTCGGGCGGCGCAGGAATGGGTCGACGTTCCCGATGTCGCTCGCCGTCCGCGAAATGAGAAGCATCGTTAAACACAAATTTATCGCGTCGATCAGCGATATCACCGAGCGCAAGCAACGAGAGGCGGTATTGCGCCAAAGCGAGACGCGGTTGAAGGAGATAGTCGATAATGCGCCGTTGCAAATTGCCTTGAGCAACGGTCGTGGCCAATTCTCGCTCGTGAACAAACAGTTCGCCGAGGCCCATGACGCCGATCCGGACAGTCTACAGGGCAGTTCCGTGCGCGACCTTTATTCCAGTGAGGCGGCGAACGCGCATGCTGCCGCAGACTATACGGTGCTCGAAAGCGGCAAGGTTCACAAACTGGAACAACGCGTTCCGGACGCCGAAGATGGGCGCTACTAGCATGTGATCCGGTTTCCGATACCCGGGCGACATGGTGCGCCGACGGGTGTAGGCATGATTATCTCGGTCGTGACCGAACAAAAGAAATTAGAAGAACAGTTACGCGAATCGGAAAAGCTCAATGCGTTGGGCCAACTTGCCGGCGGCATCGCCCATGATTTCAACAATTTGCTGATGGTCACCGGCGGTTATGCTAAACGCGCGCTTGCTGACCCGTCAGACCTTGAGCGCGTTGAAATGGCTCTGTCAGAAATCGTCGTGGCGACCGAAAAGGCTGCTAGTCTGACCAAGCAACTGCTCGCGTTTAGCCGACGTCAGGTGCTCGAAATAAGTGTGATCCAAGTAGCGCCGGCGGTGAAACAGGTCGAATCCATGCTCTCGCCGCTCCTCGGCGAGATCATGACCCTTACCGTCGACAATGCCGACGAGAAGGTGCATGTCGAGACCGACTCCGCTCAGCTTTTCCAGGCGTTGGTGAATTTTGCCATCAACGCGCGCGACGCCATGCCGAGCGGCGGCACTATTACAATCGATATCGAGGCTGCCGATCCGAGTTTGACCCTCATGAACAAATTCCCGACTGTTTGACGTCAGCGCCTATGGAACAAACTAGTCGGATTTCATAAGGGAGGGTTTCTGGCTCATCGTAGTGATCGAAGGGAACGAGGATGAGACAGAAATTGCAGACACGCCAGACCGGTGCGGCCAAGGCGATCAAGGACATCCGCCGGGCAACGCACAAACAATACTCGGCAGAAGAAAAGATTGTCCTTCACCTTGTTGAACGTTCTCACCTGCCAATCAAACAGACGCTGGATAAGCTGGGCATTCCTCGCACCACGTTTTATCGCTGGTACGATCACTAT
>Ga0209403_10006845_pt1 | contig 11433 bp, 9 predicted proteins | sample ArcticOcean_MG_C_8_FD_187440 | JGI IMG/M metagenome (GOLD analysis project Ga0209403, IMG submission 187440) | Marine microbial communities from western Arctic Ocean - ArcticOcean_MG_CB11_86 (SPAdes) (version 2) | ecosystem: Environmental > Aquatic > Marine > Oceanic | place: Arctic Ocean... | reverse complement strand
CCGGTTGGCAGGTCAATGACAAGCGCATTGAGCGCCTATGGCGATGTGAGGGGCTGAAAGTGCCAATGAAACAGCCGAAGAAGGGACGACTCTGGTTGAATGACGGCTCATGGTTAAGGCTGCGGCCAGAGTACTGCGACCACGTCTGGTCGTATGATTTTGTCCACCACAGAACGGATGACGGAAAGGTCTTCAGGACGTTGAACATTCTCGATGAGCACAGCCGTGAGTATCTGGCGATCCGGGTCGAACGCAAACTCAACTCGACGGATGTCATCAATGTGCTGACAGACCTGTTTATCCTGCGTGGGGTTCCAGCCTTTATCAGATCAGACAACGGCCCTGAGTTGGTTGCGCAGGCCGTTAGAGACTGGATTGCCGCTGTCGGAGCCAAGACGGCGTACATCGTGCCGGGATCACCGTGGGAGAACGGCTACTGCGAAAGTTTCAATGCCCGCTTCAGGGACGAACTGCTAAACGGCGAAATCTTCTACAGATTGAAAGAGGCGCAGATCATTATCGAACAATGGAGGAAACACTACAACACCAAGAGACCGCACAGTGCTTTGGGCTACCGCCCGCCAGCACCGGAAACCATCGTTCCGATGGCAACCAGGCCGGTCATGCACTAACATTCAAACCGGACCACTTGGTGGGGGTGACCTTTCCCAGACGGAGAAATGGTCCTACTAGGCTAGAGGTCGGCGAAACCGAATTAAACAGAACGTATGCCTACCCACCAGTTCCCAACAATATAGTTATGATATCCCCTTCATCGTATCGCCATCTTGCTTCATCATTTGATTCAGGCAGACGCTTGCCAATAACTTAGTCAGATCTAGAGGTAGTCAGCCGCCAGGCCCTACGGTTAAATCGGAGCCAGATATTTCTTATTTTTTACTTCTTTTATATTCAAACTTCACTGCAGAAATTTCCGAAGGGGCGCGACTTCAGTTACTGTCTTTCCCCATGCTACGTCTGGTTTTCGTTACCAACCATCTCTATACCAGTCACTGTTGGAATCTAGCGTTATATTTTCAGTAACCTGTACCCACACATTTGTTTTCTCATCATTCAAGCAATTTTGTAGGCAATCACCGAACCTGAAGAAAATTCAGGATTGATAAATGTCAAATCTAATCATTTTAAAAACTTCTTAGGGAATCAAGATCACCTTGCCTACTACTTTTCGGTCACTTAGTTCTTGCATAGATTGCCGAATATCAGCCAACGGCCGGACTGAATGGACAACTGGCTCAATACTCCCATCGGCAACTAATTCGAGCAACTTTTCAAGATCATTACGATCCCACCCGTTACATCCGATAATATTGAATTCGAAGGACCAGATATACCGTAGATCCGTCTTCGGGTTATAGCCAGCTGTCGCTCCACATACGAGAATTCGCCCTTGACGAGTAACTGCACGAAAAGTCTGCGCCCATGTATCTCCACCAGTATAGTTAACAAGCACATCAACACCTCCGCCTCCCCAGATTTTCGGCTTACCGTAACGATTAATGACTTCCTCAACAACGTCTTGAGTTGACGAATTGATAGTATGGTCTGCGCCGATTTTTTTGAGTTTTTCCAGTTTCTCGTCTGAGCTAGCAACAGCTACTACGTGACATCCTGCTTGTTTTGCCAATTGGACACAACAAGTACCAACACCTGAGGCGGCGCTCAGAATAAGAATCTTCTCGTCTTTTTGAATATTGCCACGCGTTAACATCATACGATGTGCTGTGCCGTACGCAACTGGGAGACAAGCAGCCTGAATGTCACTGACCTCATCAGGAATTGGGATCAGATACTCTTGGGAACAAGTTACATACTCGGAAGCGCCCCCCCACCGAGTTTCACCCATCATTCCCGAACGTCCTTGATTAGGCATAATTTGAACACGTTGGCCAATTTTCCAACAACTGTTATCGACTTCTACTCCAACTTGAAAAATCTCGCCAACGATATCGCCACCCGGCACCATCGGTAATGGAATTTTTAAACCTGGGATTCCGCGTAGAATCATTGGGTCGAAGCCGTTAAGAGCGACAGCCTTAACCTTGAGTAAACATTCGTCAGAACCTACATCAGGCTCCGGAATATCTTCATAGCGTAGGTTCTCTATTGGACCATGTTCGTGAAAGATTGCTGCTTTCAAAGTTTTTCCTGTATTTGCCTATAAAGTAGTTGACAAACTCAATTGAAACTATCGTAACATACGTGGTGGCATTCGATTAAATAATATTGAGTTTATCAACATAAAGTGGTTATACAATTCTCATCTAGCCATTATGATTAATGATATAGTGATTGGCAGACATAGCTTTGCACTAATCACACAATGTGGTTTTTGTTAAATCTTACGATGCCAGCTGTTTAGTTTTCAATATTATTAATTATTGAAATAGCGTAGAAATCACTAGCTACATATTGATGCTACTACAACGGGTGTTAACACAATCTAACTAGGAGGAAAATTATGAGACTTTCGAGAAAAGCCCTACCAATACTTTTTACGTTAGTTGCCAGTCTCATGTTAGTGATGGCGACGACTGCACGGGCGGACACTACTTTACGGATAAATCTCCGGGGTGATCCTGCAATGCTCGATCCCATTACCTATTCTGAACTTATGGCCGGTGATGTCATGAAGAGCGTTTACGAAGCCTTTACTAACATTGATAAGGACGGCAACGTTATTCCCGGACTTGCGACAAGTTGGGAGTCCCACGAAGATGGGCTCGGATGGCGGTTTCATCTGCGAAAGGGCGTTAAATTCCATAGCGGTCGAGATTTCACAGCGAAGGATGTCAAATGGACCATGGAACAGCTGCTGATCCCTGGTAACAAGGGTGGCTTAAATACCCGTTACCTGAAGAATATAAGTGGTGCTCAGGCGGTTAAAGACGGCGCCACTACCAATTTGGTTGGAGTTGAAATTGTTGATGACCACACGGTAGACATCCGTCTAGATAACCCTGACGTACTTTTCCCAATTTATCCCACTTGGTTTATGGATAGTGGCATTATCGAAGAACATGGCCAAGATTGGGTGACTAAAGTTTCCGCAGGTACCGGACCTTTCAGTTTTGTTGAGTGGAATCGCGGACAAAACATTCTACTTTCAGCAAATAAAGACTTTTGGGGTGATGGACCGCATATTGACGGTGTCAATATGCTCATCGTACCAAACGATGACACAACCATATCGATGTATGAAGCGGGGGAACTCGATGTTATATATGTTGGCGCGGTTACGGGAAGGCGACTATTAAAGGATTCTCGCTTCGAGAACGAACTTAACCTGGTGCCAGCTGCACAGATTCAATACCTAGGGTTAAACCAAACCCAATACGCGCCGTTCAAGGATATCCGAGTCCGAGAAGCAGTCTGTATCTCTATCGACCGCGACGCTATGGTTGCTGGGCTCTATGGTGGCGCAGCTTTCCCACTGTACGGTCAAGTAACGCCAGGCGTGGCCGGTTATAACCCAAATCTCGAGTCAATTCCTTACGATCTTGATCGGGCGAAAAAGTTAATGGCCGAAGCAGGCTACCCGAATGGAGAGGGGCTCCCCCCGTTGAAGGTTACGAGTACTAACCCTAGAAAAGATGAAATCTCTTACTATGCCAATCAACTAAATTCATCCCTAGGCATGCCGATAGAGGTTGAGGTAGTCGAACGAGGCAGTCATATCAAAAATATGAACACGGGACAAGTCGCGTTTTTCCCATGGGGCTGGACAGCTGGATATCCAGATGCGATGTATTTCTTATCTCAAGTATGGTATGGGCCAAGTAAATATAATAGATCGCGCTGGCAAAACGATCGGTTTGATGCTTTGCTTGATCAATCTAAAACCGTTCCAGATAATAATGCGCGCTACAAACTGTACAATGAAGCCGAACAAGTACTTCTGAATGATTGGGGAACTTGCCCAACCACGGTACGTATGCAAATTTCGGCTGTCAAACCAAACGTTACAGGAGTAGTTCTAAGCCCGTTCCGCTTTTTACCATTCAATTCAGTTAAAATAAATTAATTTTGCACTAGACAGTGATTGTCCGAAGCCCTCGTATCATAACCTCGGTACGAGGGCTTTTGTTTAGTCACGCAGATCTTGCGCTAAATGCCAAACACCGATATTAAGTTCGCTATTCCAAAGCTAGCCTTCGCTTAGCCATGTTTAAGTACGCTCTCAGGCGAATTCTTGGTTTAATACCGATTCTGTTTACGGCAATAGTCATAACCTTCATCGCAATTCGATTTGTCCCTGGCGATCCGATCATGACTCTATTGAGCGATCAAGCCGGCGACCCTGTTATGGAGGCCCGTTTACGCGCTGACTACGGCTTGGACAGGCCCCTAATTGAACAATTTATCTCGTATGTAACCGGCATTTTCTCGTGGGATTTTGGACTATCGTTCCGCTTTGCCAATGTACCCGTAATCGATGTTATATCAACAGGATTTGCAATTAGTCCGGTACTGGCTCTTTCTGCTTTAGCAATTGCGATTCCAATTGGCATTTGGCTTGGAACGTTTGCCGCGTTACGCGTTGGGAAACTCGCCGACACAGCAGTGATATTGGCCTTGTCAGCAGGCATTTCAATTCCTAATTTTGCATTAGCATCTTTTTTGGTCTACCTATTTGCAATACAACTAAATCTAGTTCCCGTAGCCGGCTGGGGTACGTTTTACCAAGCGATTCTACCCGTAGTTATTCTTGCCGTTCCTCCAACAGCCTATATCGCACGACTGAGTCGGACGTATATGCTCGAAGTATTGCAACAAGATTACATTCGCACAGCACGAGCAAAAGGCTTACGTGACAATGTAGTTATCTATCGGCATGCATTGCGTAATACCTTAGTTCCACTGCTCACGACCATCGGAATCATATTCGGAGGCTTGTTGAGTGGAACTTTCGTAGTAGAGACTATTTTCAACATTCCTGGACTGGGGAGTATGGCAATTCAAGCGATTTTCGCGCGAGACTATCCTGTCACTATGACAATTGTTTTGTTGTTTACTTTCTTTTATGCGGGAATCAATTTGTTAGTAGATCTTCTTTATGGTTTAGTCGATCCACGAATCCGTCTCGGAAAATGAACAATAATCAGGGTTTGTATAATGGCAATTACCAGAAAATCGAATTTACAACAGAGATCTGATGCCGATCAGCTCACTCAAAGTGAATCAGATCAATGGCTGAGATTTCGAACGAATAGAAATGCCGTTGTCGGAACAATTATGGTTTTGTTTGTTGTTATCGTGGCGATTTTCGCCCCCCTGTTAACGCCTCATAATTTCGAAACAGTAAATTTGCTCGCTGTATGGTCTGCGCCTAATTCGGAATTCTTATTAGGAGGAGATTCTTTAGGGCGCGATATTTTAAGCCGTCTGATCATGGGCGCACGAGTCTCACTTTTAGTCGCCGTATCGGTGTTATTAATCACACTCTCCTTTGGCATTACTGTTGGAATGATTGCTGGTTATTTCGGTGGCTGGTATGAGACCATCGCAATGCGTACAGTTGATATTATTTTTGCATTTCCGGAACTCATTTTGGCAATCCTGGTAGCCACAATGCTTGGCCCGGGTAAATTAACTGTCATCATATCTCTTTCATTAGTATGGTGGCCTGGCATTGCGCGTCTGACCCGGTCTCTGGTTTTAACTATTCGTAGTGAGCCCTTCATAGATGCCGCTATCGCATGCGGCACACCTGCTCACAAAATATTGTTTCGACATTTTCTCCCTAACATCATTGCACCTATTGTTGTGCGTGCTTCAATCGGCGTGGGTTTCATCATTATGGCCGAGGCGACCCTGAGCTTCCTCGGGCTTGGAGTGCAGGAACCGGAACCGACTTGGGGAGGGATGATTCGAGACGGACTGGTGTCGCTAAGGACTGAGCCTTATCTCGCAATTTTCGCCAGCCTTGCTTTGGGATTTACTATCATAGGATTCAACATATTGGGTGACGGTTTACGCGACTTCCTTGATCCACGGCTGCGGGGAAAATGAACAAGACTTATCAATCAATCACTGATCCTGGCTGCGAGAGGGGCGGATCTACGCTACTTCAAGTAGATGATCTGATGATCTCTTTCACTACTTTGCGGGGACAACTAAAAGTCGTCGAGAATGTCTCATTTTCGTTACAACGGGGTGAAATAGTTGGTTTGGTAGGAGAAAGCGGGTCCGGGAAATCAGTCACGGCATTAGCCTTAATGCGCCTTTTGGGACAAGAAGGGCGAATTGATCGAGGAACGATCAACCTGGATGGCCAAGACATAATGTCGCTGACGGCTGCAGAGATGCTTTCCATTCGAGGGCGTGAGGTCGCTATGATTTTCCAAGAGCCAATGACGAGCCTCAACCCGGTCTACACAGTAGGTTTTCAGATTGCTGAGATATTGCAGGAACATTTTGGTATGAGTCGCCGAGAGACAATGAAAAAAGCAGCTGATCTGCTAAAGCTTGTAGGAATCCCTGATGCCCAACAGAGAATTTACGATTATCCTCACCAACTTTCCGGAGGCATGAGGCAGAGGGTGATGATTGCTATGGCTATGGCCTGCGAACCAAAGATTCTAATCGCCGATGAACCAACAACAGCGCTTGACGTGACTATTCAAGCGCAAATTCTGGACCTTATTAACGACCTCCGATCTCGATTCGGCACAGCTGTTTTATTGATCACCCATGACATGGGCGTCATCGCGTCTATTGCGCAGCGGGTAATCGTTATGTACGCAGGCCGAATGGTAGAAGAAGGCCCAGTTCAGGACATTTTTGCAGCTCCAAGACACCCTTATACTCAACTTCTACTGCGAACCATACCGCGCGTAAAACAAAAACTGGCGAGACTTGAAGTTATAGAGGGCACCACGCCGTCCCCAACCCATTTTCCGCCAGGCTGCCGATTCCATACGCGATGTCCCGACGCAGTAGACCGATGCAGCAGCGAACAACCAGCGTTAACACAAATTTCACCGACCCACCGGGTAGCTTGTTTACGGTCTGATGAGCCACATTTCAAACCAGGATCAGGTAAGTGACGACTCCATTGCTAAAAGTTGACTCATTGACTAAGGAGTTTGTTGTTGAGCAATCCCTGTTCGGAAAGCCTTTACAGACACTGCGAGCAGTAGACGATGTCAGTTTAGAACTACACCCGGGGGAGACCCTAGGCATTGTAGGTGAGAGTGGCTGTGGGAAGACTACCCTCGGGCGTCTTATCTTGCGGCTACTAGATCCGACTTCTGGGCGCATTCACTTCAAGGGGCAAGATATTACTGATTTGTCCAGAAGCGAAGTTCGTGAGATCAGGCGATACTTACAGGTAGTATTTCAAGATCCCTATTCCTCTTTAAACCCACGCTTGCGGGTAGTAGACATTATTGGTGAGCCATTAACGAACTTCGGTTTTAGCAATAGCCAAGCAAAAAAACGAGTCGCAGAAGTTATGGAAGTAGTTGGATTGCTTCCGGAGTGGATGGCCAGATTCCCTCATGCGTTTAGTGGTGGACAACGCCAGAGAATTGGAATTGCGCGAGCCCTGTCTATAGAGCCAAACTTAATTGTTTGCGATGAAGCAGTTTCGGCTCTCGACGTATCCATTCAAGCTCAAATACTGAATCTCTTCCAGGAAATTCAAAAGAAATTGCAACTCTCACTAATATTTATTACACATAATTTGGGTGTGGTCCGACACGTGTCGGACCGAATCGCGGTGATGTATCTCGGCCAGGTAGTCGAACTGGCTTCTGAAAATGACCTATTTACACAGCCCCAGCATCCTTACACTAAGGCTCTCATATCGGCTGTTCCGGAACCAGATCCAGCAAGCAAGAGCCAACGAATTACGTTGGAAGGCGAAATACCAAGCCCAGTGAATCCGCCGAGTGGCTGTTACTTCCATACCCGGTGCCCCCGCTCTAGCGAGTTGTGTAGAAAAAAACGTCCTAAAATGGAAGAGGTGCTGCCAAGTCGATGGGTCCGCTGCCATTTCCCGGAGACTGGTCTTCGTTCATAAACCGGAGTTAAATCAATGTACTTGGAACGAACTAATTACTTTGTAAAGGATTCGCATCAAGAAGAGGTATTGCAACTCCGTCGTAAGGCCTCCGAAGTTCGAATGGAGCTCTCTTTGCCTTTCGGTGTGATTCGTGTTAAAGAAAACACTTTTGACGATGGTCCGGATGTTCAGTGGGAATGTGATTTCCTGACCGTCAAAGCACATAACGCAGATCTAGAAGCACGCGCCGCCAGCGCGAAATTCGAAGAAATACGCAGGCAAATGGGAATGTTAATAGAACGTTTCGAAAGGCACTTTTTTCGCAACGATACCTTGAGCACCGTACCCCGAGTGATTGACAGCACTCCATTGGGAGGCGTTCCTATCGTGCCAAGAGAGGAAACATTCCATAGTTGCGGTTTGGAGTTGAAAGGATATCTCTACCTACCGCCAGGTGAAGGCCCCTTCCCCTGCATGGTCACTAATCACGGCAGCACTCTAAATCAAGGCTCAACTGATATATGCCGCCCCTCTCTGGCAGCAATACTAATGTCTTGGGGGATCGCCTCTTTTCTGCCGCATCGCCGCGGCTACGGTAACTCTCCTGGAATTAGCTGGCAAAAAGAGGCCGGGGAATTTGGATCTGAAACCTATGCTTCTCAGATAGTAGCTCGCCTCGTACGTGAAAGTGATGACGTGATCTCTGCGCTTAGATTTCTCGAGGCTCAACCAGAAATCCAAGCAGACCATATCGGGGTGATGGGATGCTCATTTGGGGGGATCAATACCCTCCTTGCTGCCGCAAAATGTCCACGCTTCCGGTGTGCTGTTAATTTTGCGGGAGCTGCAATGAATTGGGAATCGACACCGAAACTACGCGACCTAATGAAGCAATACGCCGAAAAACTGACACAGCCGATTTTTCTTATTCAAGCTGAAAACGATTACAGCACAGGGCCTACACGAGATTTGGAAGAGCTACTGGAAAAACACGGAAAGATTGTCGAAGCACAAATTTATCCTGGATTTGGGCTTACAATGGATGAGGGTCACCATTTCGAACATATGGGTACAATAATTTGGGGGACCGACGTCCGGCACTTCCTGGAAAAATGGCTGTAAGCACTTCTCTTATAATTGCTTTCTATCATGTCACATAATTGTTCTTCACTCCCCTTGATTCAGTCAACATCTAGTATTTTTTGTAAAGTAACAAGCAAGCGGACAATTCCGTTCGATTTATTGGAATGTTATTTTTAAAAAAATGAAAAATTTCACCACACCCGAAAGTTTTGACCACATTTGCGATGTAATTATTGTAGGCTGCGGCTACGCGGGAGCAGTCGCAGCTATTGAAGCTCATGATGCAGGTGCCGATGTGTTAATTCTCGAGAAAGCTCCTGACATTGGAGGAATATCTATATGTTCTGCAGGTGGTTTACGTATTGCGTTTGATGCTAACGAAGCATTGACTTATTTAGCAGAAACAAACGCCGGTACAACCGATCACTCAGTCTTACACTCTTTGGCAGTTGGGATGACTACACTTGAGGAGCAAGTTCGGAATCTAGCGGCGGTCAACGGTGCCAAAGTTTCTGTACGCCCGTCAAATGGAAATTATCCTTTTGACGGCCATAAAACCTTTGGATTTGCTTACATTGACGATATTCCTGGGTTTGATCACACGGTTTCTTATCCCCACGTACGTGGGTCCCCAGCAGGGGCGCTATTGTTCAAGGTGCTGGAAGACAACCTTAGAAAAAGAAATATTCCAATACATCTGTCATCGCCGGCTACACGGCTGTTGAAAGATGATCAAGGCGGGGTCGCCGGTCTTATATTTCAAAATCGAGACACTATCAAGACTTTGGGCGCGCGGCTCGGTGTCGTGTTAGCGTGTGGGGGGTTTGAAGGCGATCCGTCCATGCAACGCCAGTTTTGGCAAGAAAAGCCTGTCTTTCCAGCTGCCTATCGTGCTAATACGGGAGACGGTATACGAATGGCGCAACATATGGGTGCAGCCTTATGGCATATGTGGCACTACCATGGTTCATACGGCTTTCAACATCCTGATCCTGCATACCCGTTTGCCATCCGTACTAAGCGTCTTCCAGATTGGCAACCCGGTGAGGATTTACGAGAAGAAGTGTACATGCCATGGATTTTATTGAATCGCTCCGGGCGACGCTTCATGAACGAGTACGAGCCTTACCTTCAAGATACTGGTGCACGCCCTTTCAGCCGATTTCTCCCAGAAAGTCAGGAGTACAGCGCACTACCATGCTGGCTGATCAGTGATACTGAAGGTGGCAAACTTTACCCTTTTGGCCGTCCAACATCCCATGAGCGTGGTATAGATTACGAGTGGAGTCCTGATAACGAAAAAGAAATTGAATTAGGAATATTGGGAAGAGCCGATGACCTACCTGATCTCGCAAACAAAATTGGTGTACCGAAAGCAATCCTTTCTGAGTCATTACAAAATTGGAATAATTCGTGCAACACGGGTTCCGACAAAGACTTCGGACGACCACCAACCAGCATGATGCCAATCCGAACGCCTCCATATATATATGGAAAGATTTGGCCAATTGTTAGCAATACTCAAGGCGGGCCGGTACATGATGCCGAACAACGAATAATCGATGTGTATGGTGAGCCAATACCACGTTTGTATGCGGCGGGAGAAATGGGAAGCGCATTCGGGCACCTTTACATGTCAGGCGGCAATTTAGCCGAGTGCTTTATAGGTGGTCGAACGGCTGGACGGACGGCTGCTAAAGAAACTTCTCGCGACGTTCGCACCTAGCAAAACACAAAACAATACTTTAGCCAGCCTTAGTGCTGTACGTTCCACGCCCAAGCGCCAGCAACTGTCCCGTATCATTGGTCACGTCAACATCGACCACACCAATCGTCTTACCCACGCGGCGAACGGTCGCTGTTGCGATAAGTACAGGGGTGAACGCCGGCTTTAAATAATCAGTACGAAAATTGATTGTTGGGACCCCGGATTTAACCGATAGTACTACTGCGAAGTCACCCGCCGTATCAATCAGAGCGGCGATCGGCCCACCATGCCACTGCCCACTTCCTGGCGTACGTTCCATTTCGGGACGCATAACCTGTTTCATTACAACCTGGAGGTTAACATTATCCACTGACAGGCATTCGACACCAGCAAACCGTATGAATGGCGATTTGTCCAGCATCGCCTGTATATCGGACACCCTCAGATCGTCATTCATTTGCAAACAAACATCACACAGGTAAAGCCTGCTTAAGCACTAGTTCTACCGGGTTCCAATTACGAATCAAACAAATTATTGAATTCATTATTTGGCTACAATATATTCACGAAATATAAGATGGCGAGCTCTCAATGATAATCCCTGGTTACAAAT
>Ga0209403_10006844_pt1 | contig 11434 bp, 14 predicted proteins | sample ArcticOcean_MG_C_8_FD_187440 | JGI IMG/M metagenome (GOLD analysis project Ga0209403, IMG submission 187440) | Marine microbial communities from western Arctic Ocean - ArcticOcean_MG_CB11_86 (SPAdes) (version 2) | ecosystem: Environmental > Aquatic > Marine > Oceanic | place: Arctic Ocean... | reverse complement strand
CGAAGTGCTGTGATGATTTGCTCGGCCGTGTGTCGTCTCCTGCTCATTTCTGACCTCCTCGCTGAATCTCCGACCAGTGCAAAATCCCAACATTCGCACTGGTCTCGTTTCAGGGGGTCACGCCAGCGGTGGCAAGCTGACCCACGCGCGACTGGGCGCGGGCCTGCAGCCTGTCCGAACGAGGTTGACGCACACAATGCGTACGAGGACAATACGGTCCTCCTTGATTCCCCTTGCCTGGATCGACGTGCGAGTCTTCTTGCGCCCTGCGTTTCAGAGCCGCGTGTGCATTATGATGGCGTTCGTGGCGTGCGAATGCACCGCCGTGCTTGCTCAGGCGACGCCCATCACGGTCTTCGATCTCACGGCGTCGCCGAGCGTAGTGCAACGCGCAGACCGCGCATATTGGGAGGGCGATGCAACCGAATCGCTCAGACTGCTCGGGGGGCTGCTCGCGAACACTCCGGACGACATAGACGCGCGATGGCGGGCGGCCCGGGCGTCGGTTGCCCTGGGCGTTATCGCGAATGGGGATGAGCTAGAGAACCGGTGGTACCGACATGGTATCGCCCACTCTGATCGAGCTCTGCTCCTCGACTCCTTGAATGCTGATGTCCTGCGCTGGGCGGTAGCCTCGAAAGGGAAGCTCGCAGTTCAAACGGGGCCAAGGGAGACCGCGGATTTGGCGCAGGAGGTCTGGACCATGGCGCACGATCTTCTGCGAGCTGATCCCGACGACGGATTCGCGCACCATGCGCTAGGCATCCTGCATTACGAGGTCATGAAGATGAGTCGGTTCAAGCGTATGCTGGGACGGCTGTTCCTTGGCGGTGATGTGCTGGCCCAGGCAACCTGGGGTGATGCCGTCTACCATCACGAGCGGGCTGTGGCGATTGAGCCCAATGCCATCGCATTTCGTTTCGGATTTGCCCAGACCCTTGCGCGGCGAGATCGAGTGCCGGAGGCCATCGACCAGTTCCGTAAGGCGACGTCGCTGCCTCCTGTGCACCCAGGGGACCCCGACTACCAAGCCCGCGCCCAGCGTAGCCTGGATCGGCTCGTCGCTGAGGGAAGCGGCTGAGGTTGCAAACGAACGTGAAGAATGGGAGCGTCTGGTTGCTCCTTGTCGGGCTGGCTGTCACAGCGTGTGGTGATGACTCCCAACTCTTGGAACCTGTTCCAACAACGCCGCCGTTCTCAGGCACGATCTTCATCGATCCGGATATCATCACGGTCGCCGACCCAACGACCTTCGTGGGGATATCGCCGGCCGGACAGGGTTCGCGAACGATGTTCGACCGACGGGTCACCACCTGGATCACCGTCGACGCCTTCCTCTTCAGCGCGAGCTATGACGATGGATTGAGCATCGAGGTTCAGGTGAATTCTGAATTCGGTGATGTGCCCGCGGCGCTCGAACAGGCGGAGAAGTATGCGGAGGTGATCGGTCGCCTGCCGACGGCGCTTCGTGCCGATGTGGAGACCGTTTGGATTCACAAGGGTGTCGAGTTGTTCGGTGGCGGGAACAACAACCTCCTCATCCACGTGGGCCAGGCCGATCTGTACGTGGCGGACGGCATCCTTGAGGAAACGTTCGTGCACGAGGCGGCGCATACGTCACTCGACGCGACGCATGCTTCTGCACCAGGGTGGCTTGCTGCCCGAGCGTCCGATCCGACCCACATCTCCACCTATGCACGGGACTTTCCTGACCGTGAGGATATCGCCGAGTCGTTCCTGACCTATTTGGCGGTTCAATACCGTTCCGATCGCATCTCCGAGGCGCTTGCCAACACCATACGGGCGGCGATTCCGAACCGGATCGCCTACTTCGACAGTCAGTCGTTCGACATGTATCCGATCGTGCCGCGCTAGTGCTGTTCCGCCGAATGGCAGCAGACTTCGGCAACGCAGTACCCGGCTCGTTCGGGCCGCGTAAGGCCCCTTCGTTGCAACAACGCTGAAAACACGGTTATTTAGCTGTCGGCAGGGAGGTGGCGACGACGCCCCCCCTCCGGTATTCACCCAAAGTAGGGGCGAAGAAGACGTTGAGTAGCAAGGTCGACCATCTCGATTCTCTCTTGGGGGGATACGAGCGTCGGAAGCAGGAAGAAACCCGGCGCCATATTCAGCTCGCGTTCATGCTCGAGAATGCGCGCAAGAAGAGGTGCGGAGTGCCTACGGCGTCACGCCGTGGCGCATACGAGGGACGTCGCGGAACGGCTTCAGCTCGCAGGGCACGAGGTGGTCTACCAGGAGTTTCTCGACGCCTATCCGCCCCATGTCCGCCTTCACTTGTACCCGACGCGCGGGCCGCTCGATCTCGAGGAACCCAAGCGCTGGACCGTCGAGCTGAATTGGGGAGATCCCGACCCCGACCGCCTGTATGCCAGGTATTGGACGTCGGTGGGACTGGCTGACATGAAGGAGCTCGGATCGCTACCAGTCGTGGACGTCGACGAGCTCTGGATCCGCGAGCACTTCCTGGAAGAGCTGCGACGAGTGCGCGGGTGTGCCGGTGACATCGAGCCGCCAGCGGGTCGATCCGCGAGGCGCTACCACTGCGGTCGTGGGGTTGCTGTCCCCGTTCTCGAATACGAGCACGATATCGACTTCTTGGGCTGCCTCGACGAGCGCGGCGCGGGCTACGTCCAGCGGGTTGCCGTGGCGTTCCTCATCGCCGGTCATGACGATCGTGAGACTCATGTCGTCGAGCTCGCCGGCCGCAGCCAGCGCCTTGAGCGCGTGGATGATGACGACATCACCGCCCTTCATGTCCACGACTCCGGGTCCCTGCGCCCGGTCTCCCTCGCGTACGAAGCTTTGGAAGGGGCTACTGGGCTCGAACACGGTATCGAGGTGACCGATGAGCAGCAGTCGAGGCCCGCTACCCGTGCGGCGCGCGACGAGCTGGCCGGCGCGATCCCATGAGGTCCCGTCGATCCACTCAGTCTGGAAGCCCAAGGCATCGAATTCCTGGCGGAAGAGCACGCCGACCTCGCGCACGCCGTCGAAATTCATGGAGCCGCTGTTGATGTTCACTGCTCGCTCGAGCAGGTCGATGGCCTGCGCAGCGCGCGCGTCGACCTCACCCGCGATCTGCTGTTCGGCACTCGACAACGCCTGGGCCTTTACGTCCTGCGCGTGAAGTGAGGTTAGGACCGCCGCGCACAGAAGTAGGAGAGAGGCATGCTTCATGAGGCGCTACCTCGATGACGGGGGGACGATGCCGTTCAGGCGCATGTACGTGACCAGGTTGCCATAGTGCTCGAAGTTGTGCGCCGAGTTGAACGCTAGAACTCCGGATCTGGTCATGTCGTCTCCGAAGAGGCTGACCACGTCTGCGCTCGCGGCGTCTGTCATGCCGGCATATGCCTTGGTGCAGTACGCGAAGCCGCCCTCGAGCGCGGCGTTAATCTGAGCCTTTGTCGTCGCGGTCTGCTCGAAGTCCTCGGAATTCGGGTTGTCTTCACCAGCAGCGACGGAGCAGAAGGCGTATTGGGCGCCAGCGATGTGGGCCAACAACTCCCCCATCGAGCGAACCTCCTCTGCGGGGCGAAACGAAAATAGCGCCTCGTCCAGCACCTCCGCCGTTGCACTGATGTTTGTCGTTGTCATGTCGTGCAAGCTCTGTAGTGAGCGCACCACGGGACCGGCCTGGGCAGTCACTGCGAACGGGCAGGACAGCGAAAAAGCGATGGCGACGGCGAGGATGTGCTTCGTCATGTGCTTATCGGGAGCTGAAGTTCGTATGGGGTGACGGACCGGCAACGTCGGGCAAACTCGCGCCACTTTCAAGCGGGAGGAGTCGGCCAACGCTATAGGGTGATGACATCGATTCCGTTAGTCTTGTCGCTAAGCGGGGCTGCGCCGGCCCTCGCTTGCGAACGCTGGTAGCGGGCACTCTCCGGTTCTACGGCCAAGCGTCTTTGTTTCTCAGGCCCAGGTAACGAATGGCAAAGCAGGAACCGATCGAGTTAGAGGGCGTAGTGACTGAAGTGTTGCCGGACCAGAAGTTCCGTGTGCAGTTGCAGAACGACCACGTCGTGCTGGCGTATGCTGCGGGCAAGATGTCCAAATTCCGTATCCGCGTGCTGGTGGGTGACCGGGTCACACTCGAGTTGTCCCCGTACGATTTGTCGCGCGGACGTATCACTTATCGCCACAAGTCGCCGAGCTCGGGTCCGCCGCCTCCGCGTCCAGGCCAGCGTAGGAGACGTTAGTCGTGCTACCGAATAACATGGCTCGGGTACCGCTCGAGCAAATTCGAGTCGAATCCCTCGAGCTTCCAGGCTGGCACTCCGGGTCTGAGCGCCTCCCCGCAGTGGGCGAGAACGTGCATTGCATTGAGGGACTCGCCGAGGTTGTGAAGGTGCTAGGACGGACCGGCGACGGTGGTCGCTTGCTCGAGCTTTGCCTGCCAGAGCGTCCGAAAGTGCCCTTCTTCGCAGCGTCGTCCAACGTGCTCGTGAAGGTGGATCCGGCCTAGGCTACAGCACGCCTGCCTCGAGCATCACAGCTTCGCACTTTCGGCCAATTTCAGTTGCGACCTCGAATGGGTCGCCCCGCACCAGTTCCTCCCGGAACAACTCCACCGAGAGAGTCCCTTCGTAGCGCTTCTCCACCAGCTTTTGGATGATGCGTACGAGCGGGGCGATGCCGTCGCCGGGGATCAGTCTCGAATCGTTGTTGATCAGCTCGCGTGGGCCGGCGAGCAGGTCCTGAAAGTGTGCGTGGGCGAGCTCACCCGGCTCGAGCAGATCCAAGTCTTCGAACTTGCTCAGGCCCGACCAGAAGTGAAAGAAGTCGAGCATGGGGCGCACGTTGGGGTGTGCTGCTTCGCGGATCACTTCGAGCGCCGAACCCAGCGTCGCCAGGTGGGTTGATATACGTAGGAACTCGATCATCGCGGTGAGCCCATATTCGCCCGCGATGTCACCGACTTCTCGGATGCAATCCGGAGTAGCGGCGAAGTCTTCTGAGGTGACCGCTCGGCTCGTGATCGACGGACAGTAGATGTTCTGCAGGCCGAGTTGGGCGAATTGATCGCAGCGCAGCTTCCACGTCTCGAGCGAGGCGTTGCGAGCCGGCCCCGGGAGCCAGACATCTTGCCCGGACACGGGCGTCAGCCCTAGGTGAGTCATCACGCGCCCGGCGGCGGCTAGCGTGTCGTTCTCGAGGAATCCGTCGAGCACGGCATCGCTCAGCTCGACGTACTGGATTCCGGCTCTGGCCCATCCCTTGAGCGACCCGCGGTATCCGGCAGCGCTCGACGTATTCTGGTGGATGCCGAGCAGCATCTTGCCGGGCGGAGCCGCCTGCGTATCGATCAGCCGTGTCAGGGGTGCTGCCAAGGAAGCGCCGAGGAAGGTTCGTCTGGTGAGCATGGAGCCAGCTGTACGCTTCGGTTGGGGGGGGGGCCATGAGGCGGGGAGCCCCGTATCACCCGAGGATAGTCCCAGCCAGACATGCTCATGCGGAATGCCGGCGCACATCTTCACCGTGAAGATGATGCCGGCCGTGTGAGGCCGGGATCCGATGCAACACTGGACGGGAGCAAGAGCCATGTCGAGACGAGTACTCGTTCTTTCCCTGCTTACCTCAACGCTGGTGGGCACTGAGGCCCTCCAGGAGAGCAGGGCCCCCACGATGGGTGGCGAGGTGATTGCGGTTGGCCTTACACCGGCGGCCGGATATGCTGCCGCACGTTACATGCGGACCGGGCCGTTTCTCGAAGTTGCCTTAACGGCTGGCGGGGCTGAGCGAGGTGCTACGGTGGTGGCTGCAATGCTAAGGGGCGTGAGGGTTGGCGGCAGCACGGGCCGGATCTTCGGATTCGTCGGCATGTTCGGCGGTGCCGCCATCGGCGCACTGTAGTCACAGGCGGTGGTGTCGCTCCTTCTCGCTGCCGTGGCCACCGTAAGCGGCCTCGCCCTGTCCGCCACGCGACGCCTTGTGCCGAACAGCGGCGGCGGCGTTCCACGAATTGTGGAGCTCGTCGCCGTATTCGGTGCCTTGGCCGCGCCATACTCGCTCATCTTGATGCTCCTGATTGCTGTGGGGCCGCGGATCCTCTATCCGGATATGCCTCCGGTCCTGCTCGGCGCGGCCCTCGGTATGGCGTTCGGCGGAATCAAAGGAGCAGCCCTCGCTTCTGTTCACCTACTGCATTGGGGTCTCGGCCTGGAGTCCGAGTGGCGCCTGAGTTGGCGGCACGTGCTCAACGGCGCCGGGGAGCTGTGCGGGTTCGTTTTGGGTGGGGTTGTCATGGTAACTGGGATCGCCGCGGTCGGTGCGAGGTATGGCCCGCTCGCTTTATTTGCGGTCCCAGTCCTATTGGCGGCCCACCCGCTCTTCGATTTGGTGGTCATGCCTTGGGTAACCCGACTCACGCGAGTATCGCACCCCATCGGCTCACAGGATCGGTTCGGTGAACGACTTCAGGACTGGGCGCGTGAGGCTGCGGGCACTGCCGGGGTGCGCCGGGCACGCCTTGTGCTGGTTGAGACCGGGGAGGTAAATGCGTGGGCTATTCACATGCCGTTCTTCAGGCCGACCATCATGCTCAGCCGCCCACTGCTCGAGGGCTTCTCCGAGCAGGCGATACGCGCCATTCTCGCCCACGAAATTGCCCACATAACAAGAAATCACGTGCCGAGACTGACGCTGATATCCATACTCGGCGGAACTCTCTTCGGCCTCACGATTTCCACGTTGTTCGGTCTCGATCTGCCGGGCAGCCTCGCGATAGGCTCGGTGTTGGCCGGTCTAGTCGCCATTCCCTTGCTCGGCATGGGACCTGAGTGGTTCTCGAAACGATTCGAGTTCGAGGCGGATGCGATGGCGGCTTCGGTGGTTGGTGCCGACGTCATGCAGAACGCGCTGTTGGAGCTCGCCCAACATACGGGTGGGATCGATCAAGAGAGTCTGACCCATCCTCCGATCTGTGCTCGAGTCCGTCGGCTGGGTTCGGCGGACGATTGAGTTCCGAGTCGCGGCGGTGACCCTAGGCGCGGGGTTCCTCGTTGGCTCCGAGCTCGTCCCGGCCCACGCGTTCGCACCGGCCCAGCTGTCCACGCCGGCCGTGGCGCTCGATATCCCTCTCGTGCCTTTAGCACTCTGGAATCTGTCGGTGCTTGTCATGCTTCTCTCAGGACTCCTCACTGGTGGCCTAGCAGCGATCCTGACGCTCTTTGGAACAGGGTTTCAGACTGGTCTGACCGCCGCGACAGCGGTGTCGGCGGGTGTGCCGATGGGCACGGTCATCCTGCTGATCGCGCCTCATGCGCTATTGGAGGCCCCGAGCCTTCTGTTGGTCGGCTCCATCGGCCTTCGGGGATTCGCGCTCCTTCTCGGACCGGACGAGGCGGCTCAGCGTCACTACCTACCGGTCGTGGCGAGTGCGTCGCTGCTCCTGCTCATGGCTGCGTTGATTGAGGCCTTTGGCACGCCCTTTTTGTCTCGCTCTGAATGACGCAGCCAACGGACCGTCCCGCGCACCCGCACCCGCACCTGCCCGAGCACCGGCGTGGTGCCTTCGCGCTGTGCCTGGCCTTGTACACCGCGCTCAGCTTTGGAGCGATTCGGGTTGGAACGGAGAGCATTGCGCTTCAGGCACCCCCGGATGCAAGGGCAGTAGCTTCGGCCGTTGGCTGGGTCACAGGGGCACTGGTGGCTGCTTTCAACCTCGTTGTGCCCCTGGGCTGTGCCCTCTTGGCGATCTTGGCCATGGGGTTTCTATGTGGCACCGCCAAGCGTCCCTTGTTGCTATTCGACGCGTACTGGGTCGTCTTGTTTGCCGCGATGACGCCGTTGTCCGTAGTAACCCTGGACCTACTCGCTCCTGACCTCCACGGCTCCGCGGCCGGCTTCGACGCACTCGTCTGGAGAGTCCAACTCGTCAGCATTGCGGCGCTGACGATGACGGTCATCTAAATATGGGGCTTTCTCCGAGCGCGCTTCGACAAACGCGCAGGTGACGCGGCGTTGAGTACGCTCGTCGGGGTCGCAGCCGCCTACGCCTGCCTTACAGCAATCCAAGTACTCGAATCGATGTTGGGATTGCCCGGCTAGTTGCCCTCTAGCTGACAGCATCCGTCAACAAGACGATCACCACGTACTTAAGCGCCAGTCCACCCGCGCTGATCGACAGCGCCTTCAGTCGGTTATATCGCATGATCCCCGATACCAACAGCATGTTCGGTGACGAGAGGGGCAGCAGGTTCATCATGAAAATCGCCCATCCTCCCCACTTTGAGAACGTGGCCTTGAATTTCTCGAACTTCGCTCGGCTGATCAGGGAGTCGACTACGCGCTCGCTGACGACCCACCCGATCGCGAAGTCTATGGTCTGGGCGAGCAGAGCCGTCCCGACGCTCAGGCCGACCAATACGAGGGCCGAATCTCCAGCCGCCAGGTAGTACGGGACGAGCGCCTCGACGGGCATGAGCAGGAAGAACAGATAGCCCGCGAAATGGATCAGCCCGAACGAGACCAGCCCGGGCTGCCGGCCGGCCATGATTTCCCGACCTAGTGTTGACCCGACGATCGCACTGATCGCAACGAGCATAATCAGGGCGCCAATCACGCTCTTCTTGGTCAACGCCATGCGGGCGCCCTTAACAGTTGGAAATCACGGTCACTTTCTTGGCGGCGAGCGCGGCGATGTCCTCGCAGCTCACACGCGTGTCGAGCAGATTCACGGTGGCACCAGGTCCGAGCTCCGGTTTGTCGAGCAGCGGTTGTATATCGGTGAGACCTGGGTTGCCATTGAGGGAGATGGTCGAGAGGTCTTGGAGGTTCGTCAGCACACTGATATCGGTGATGGAGGTGTTGTCGAGGCCAAGGGTCGTCAGGAAGGGGTGGTTGCTCAGAGCACTGATATCGGCGATCGGGTTTTCGCCTAGGTCGAGGACGAATAGGGTGTGGAACTCTCTTAGAACGCTGATGTCCGTGATCGAATTGTTGAAGAGAATGAGGCGCTCGAGACTGGTGAGTCGGCTCAGGGGGCCGATGTCGGTGATAGAATTGCTATCGAGGCCGAGAGCCAGCAGGCTGGTGAGCCCGCTCACGGCGCCGATGTCCTCGATCGAGTTTTTGCTGAAGCCGAGGGCAGCCAGGTTCGTGAGCCCGCTCACGGCGCTGATATCCGTGATCGTGTTTTCGCTGAGGTCGAGGATCGTCAAGATGGTTGACCCGCTCAGCGGGCTCACGTCCGTGATGGAGTTGCTGGCGAGGAACAGCTCTGCCGCGCTCGTGAGGTTTTGAATTCCCGTCAAGTTCGAGATGCCGCCGAAGTTGGCGTCCAAAAACGGCAGCGACGATGCGAGGCCACAAGTGATGTCATCTTGCACGCCGAGCGAGAGCTCGTTCTTGACTGCGGCCTCCAGGTTCGCGTCCTCAAATGTCACGACCGCAGCGTCTGGTTGACCGCTGCAAAGGTCCGTGGGTTGGAGGACAGGGCCCGTCGCATCAGTGCAGCCCAAATAGAAAACGAGCAGGCTCGTTACGAGCGGAAGGCTGCCACGCTTCACGGATGCGTTGAGCCTGGGCATGGAATCGAACATCGATCGGTTCCGGTTTGGGCGGATTCAGCCGGGGTCGGTTTCTTACAAGCCCTGAGGTTGTGCGTTCCCTAGCCCCAGTGCTACCCACTCGGGTGGGTCGTCTCGACTCCCAATCGGTACGACGATGTATTGCGTTCCCTCGAACATGTACGTCATCGGCGCACCGGTGACGCCGGTAGCGAGCTCGGTCTGCCAAAGGACCTGGCCTGTTGCTTTGTCGTACGCGCGGAATCCCGGTCCCCACATGTTGGGCTGAGTACCGCCGAAAACGTCGCTTCCATCTCCAATGAAGAGGAGCGCTTTCGTCACTAGGGGCGCTGGGCGGTTGGCGAATCCAAGAGGGGGCAAATCCAGATCCTCTAACAGCGGGTGGTCACGTAGACCATCGCCGTTCGCCGCGGCCCACACATGCTCACCAGAGTTGAGATCGATCGCGGTGATACGACCCCAAGGCGGTTTCGTGAGGGGAATGCCGTCGATATATGGCGCCTCCCGGTTGGGACTCCAGTACGTCATCTCCGAACTGGAATCGGTGGCTTCCTCGAGCCGATATACTCTGGGGATCGCATGATCGAAGGCGTAGTAGAATCCGGTCTCGGGGTCGAAGGCGCCGGTGTTCCAGTTTCCTGCCCCCCACGAACCAGGCAGCATCAACGTGCCGTCCTTGCCACCCTCGGCGGTGCTTACGACGGAGGGGGGAGTGAAGATCTCACCGAACACGAAGGTATTGGCCACCTCGAGAGCCCGGCGGCGAAGCTCCGGTGTGAAGTCGATGAGGTCGTCTTCTGTTATGCCGATTTGCCCAAAGGGAGCGGGCTTGGTGGGAAAGGGTTGGGTCGGCGACGTGTACTCGCCCGGTACGTCGGACTGCGGAACTGGGCGCTCTTCGATCGGCCAAACGGGCTCGCCGGTCTCCCGGTCGAAGACATAGAGGAAGCCCGTCTTGCTGGGCTGAATGACGGCTCGGATCGTCCGGCCGTCGACGGTGATTTCACCGAGCGTGGCTGGTCCGACGGTGTCGTATTCCCAGAGGTCGTGGTGAACCATTTGAAAATGCCACACGCGCTCTCCTGTAGCGGCGTCGATCGCAACCAGGCTATTCGAAAAGAGGTTGGAGCCGGGGCGGTGGCCTCCGTAATAGGCGGCGGTCGGGGCCGTGAAGGGCACGTATACCAACCCGAGGTCCTCGTCCGCGCTCAGGCAGCACCAAGACCCCAGATCGCCAGAGTATTTCCACGAGTCGTTCTCCCATGTGTCCACCCCGACTTCGCCCTCTTCCGGCACGACGTGAAAGGCCCATAGGAGCCGTCCGCTGCGCACGTCGTAGCCGCGTACGTTCTCGGGGGCGCTTCCTCGCCATTGCATTCCGGAGTCACCGGCTCCATCCACCACCCCCCCGATCACGACGACGTCACCGACCACGATCGGGGTTGCCTGCGAGTTCGGCTCCTGGCTTCCCTGCCCCGGACCGCCGCCTATCAACGTGGGCGCCCGCAGCGAGTAGCTCCAACCCCGCGTCAGGCTCGCCACGTTCTCCGGCGTGATCTGGCTCAGCGGAGAATAGCCGGTCCCGCGCAGGTCGCCGCGATACATCGGCCAATCGACGTGGGTCGGCGCGTCGAGCCCCTGCGGGGCACAGCCGGACCCGACGAGGGCGACCGTGAGCAACGCACTCGCGCTTGCGAGCCCGAAGCGCGTGGAGCGCATGAGGCCTCCTATCTCACAGGCGGAATATTTCGACGGACCTATCCTAGGCGGCATGAACCGGAAGACAGCCAAGCCTTACACATATCCTAAGCGGGGCTCGGTCCGTTAGCGAGTCATCATGGGTTCACCATAGGAAGGCCGGCCGTAGCCCACGCGTTGAA
>Ga0209403_10006839_pt1 | contig 11438 bp, 10 predicted proteins | sample ArcticOcean_MG_C_8_FD_187440 | JGI IMG/M metagenome (GOLD analysis project Ga0209403, IMG submission 187440) | Marine microbial communities from western Arctic Ocean - ArcticOcean_MG_CB11_86 (SPAdes) (version 2) | ecosystem: Environmental > Aquatic > Marine > Oceanic | place: Arctic Ocean... | reverse complement strand
GGCCAGACTAGACTTCAAACACCGCCCAACAAAAAACCGCCTGTGGTGTAGCTCTCAGACCACCGGCGGTTTTTCTTGTTATTGCAGACACGACACTAGCGTTGTTAGATGCTCATGAGATGTCTTGATACTAGTTTTATTACCAAGAACTCCGCAATATGGACATGATTGGCCCGGCGTCCGACACCGGAGTTGGGTTTGTCGCCAGAGCGCGGTCGTGCAGTGTGGCCGCAGCTATCAGTTCCAACCCCTCTTCAGGCACACCAACATCACGCAGCCGACCCGGCAGACCCAATGACACTCGCAGGTCTTCCACCGCGTCCGCCGCCGCCATCGCTGCGTCCAAGTTGCTCATACCCGCCGTATCTACGCCCATTGCCTTGGCGATCAACGCCTGGCGGTCCGCTGAGGCTTCAGCATTAAACCGCATGGTATGCGGCAGCATGATGGCATTAGCATCTCCGTGAGGCACATCAAAGAGGCCGCCGACGTGGTGCGCGGTAGCCGTGTTAAGCCCCAAACCGCCAACGCCGGACAACGATGCCAATGATGCCGCTGTTTTGGTTTTCAACAGACAGTCCAAATCAAGGCTTGGACACTGCGGCAGGTATTCCACCAGCATTGAGATTGCATGCAGGGCCATTGAGTCAGAGATTGGGTTGTGGCGGGTTGAATAGACCGTTTCCACTGCTATCCGCATCTGCCCCATGGCGGTGGACAACAAGATGTTCATGGGAGTTGTCGCCAGGGCTTGGCCATCTATCACCACTGAACGCGGGATGGTTGAGGGATCGGCAACTACAACTTTTCGCCCAAGGTCTTTGTCGGCGAAACCAGCACCTCGGCTGAGTTCAGCACCTCCCATGGTGGTGGGCACGGTGACGATGGGCACTCGATTTGTGGACAGCTTGGGCAGTGTTATATTGTCCGGCGGTTCAAATATAACTTGGTGATCGTGAATTCTCCCACCCTCGCCTAGCAACGTGGCAATGCCCTTGGTGGTGTCGTGGGTGCTGCCGCCGCCAACACTGACCAAGATGTCTGGTTTTACGTCTGAGGCCAGTAACATCGCCTCGTCCAGCGTGTGCACGGGCGAGTGTGGTGCCACCCCGGAGAACAGACCAACAAACCGGTCTCCCAGCGCTGCTTGTACCCGTTGGATAACGTCTGATTTCTCCAGTATCGATGGGCCGCAAGTGACCATTGCCCTAGTGGCACCCAATCGGTCTAAAACACCGGGTAAACCGCTGATGGCATCAGATGCACAAATGACTTCCTGGGCCACGCTGTTGAAACTGAACGACAAGGGTTGGGCCACTGAACTACCTCCGCTATTTGTTAAATCAGATCTTGAATTCAGATTCCGCGGTCCGACCGCTCTGCCTCAACGGCAAACCACAGGGCCATACCGCCGCTGCGGTCGTCAAAACCGAAGATTGCCGGGCGGTCTAGGTACTCTCGGACGTTGTTCTGAACTCCGGTGCTCGCGCAGCCATCGACCACATTGCCAACATCGTCGACCCTTTCGGCAACGCCTTGCCAAGCCAGATCGACTGCGTCTTGGAAATCATCGGAAAGGAAACCCAATCGAATGCCGCGAGCCATCGCGTAACCCATCATGCAAGTGGCGGTGAACTCCAGGTATGAGCCCTGTACATCCAGTACGTTGTTTAGCATGCCAGACTGGTGTTGCAAACGGCGCAGCGACTCCATGAGCCGTCCGTACATCGTGGTGATAGCAGGGCGCTGTGGATGGTCTTCCGGCAGGTAGGTCAGAGTCTCGGCCAAACCCATGGCGGCAAAACCGTTACCACGACCCCAGTAGTAGGCGGCAGAGCGGCAATGCCAGAACAGTCCGTGGCTCTGTTGAATCTTGCCGTTCACCATGAAATTGGCCAGGGTATCGGCATATTTAGTGTCGCCAGTCAGCTTGAAGGCACGGCCCAATATTGCCCCGCTCATGAACATATCTTCGGTGCGGAAATCAGGGTCGCAGGGTTTAGGGGCACTGCCTTGGCCTCGAGACTCAAACCGGTCTGCCGCTTGAATGACCAGGTCGTTATAGTGAGCTTCGCCTGTGGCGTCGGCCAGTTCGTCGGCCCAGACCACCGATGCCAAAGCAGAAGGAGCCAGGTCCTCGGGCACTCCTGCCGACGTGAAGCCTTCCAGCAAACGTGCAATGTCAGGCGCTGGATTTTCACTGGTTGGTTCCAGTTGGTGCAGCCGCAGCCGGCCGCTGAGGGGCACTCCCTGTGTGTAGACAATGGGTTCAAAAGTGCGGCCATAGGCGTTCGCCAAGATCTTGGCGATCTCGACTTTGGAACGGTTGCGACGGACATCCAAAGATTTTCGCGCATCAGACGTGGTGAGCACGTCCAGTTGCCTAAGCATGCTGAACAAGCGACTCAGTTCCCGGGGAAGCTGTTCATCATTGGCGGTCAGCCGGATTCCTGGAATAGTCCCCAACCCATCCGGGTGCCCGGTGCCCAGGGCCGCAAGCAGCCCCTGTTCCCCGGTAACGGTCTTGGCAGCCAACCCAGGTGCAAGGCCCTGCCCCGCCTGGTTGACCTCCCATTGCAACGACTCACCAGAATGCAATTCCAAGACCAGATCAGGCGCTTGAAAACAGATCCAACGCCAGAGATACCGTTTCTCCGGGTCTTCAGGGTCGTAGTAGAACTTGCCTTCTGGTGGGTAGACACCGGAGGGATTACCGCCGACGCCGTTGCCCGGTGCAGCATTTAATCTAAGGCCGTCTGGGTTGGCGCAGGGCACGGCGCTGAGGGCGATCCGCAGAGAAAGAACGTCACCGCCGCCGGCAAATAGTTCCAGAGCGTGGAGCGCCATGTCCACATCGGCGTTATGACCAGACAATCCACCGATCAGCAGGATTCGAATTCTTGACGTATCCACGGAGTAGGCGTTCCGGTCAATCAATGCTGGAATCTGCCCCATGGATCTGGTGACACCGCAGGCAGTGCGACTCCAAAAGCCAGGGCGAGCCCGCAGCAGTGTGTCGATGGCGTCTTTAATGGTTTGTTCTGTCGACAAAAATACCTTCCTCTGAACCGTTAGTAGTTAATTGGAATTCTTTGCGTAATTGAGAAACCTGTCTCGTTATTTGGTAATCAACGAGAGCTTGATTAGGTCTACGGAGTCTGCCAGAGCATCCGGGTTTAATATCATGGTAATCATTTTTTCAACATTTGCTTTGGGCGTTGGGTGAACTGCGTGGGCGGCGCAGTCACGAAATTTGTCCTTCAACTGTTCTATGGAAAGGGGATTATCAGGAGAACCAAAAGGAGATTCAAGCTCCACCGCCGCTGTTTTACCACCAACACAGACAACTTCTATTTCAGCCCACCCTTTGGCCGCACCCGGTTTACTTTCGGACGTAACTAACTCTGATGCTGCCAATACTACGGGGTTGGTAAAGATATTGATCTCGTCGATTCCCACACCGCCCAAGGCCAGGGCGCAGCCGATCAGGTAGCGCACGCTGAACTGGGCTTCTACTTGGTGACTTGGCCTGGCGATGCCCGCGGATAGGTTGTAACGGGAATCGAGGGTCTCCGCGTCCATGCGGACAACCACGGACTCGATTTCGTTCTTCCCCAATTCTAGTTCGTGGTGCAGCTTTATAGCTGCGTCGATGAAAGCATGGGATGGCCGGACGCAGGGATAAGGTTTAAAGCTGATGCGGTCGCCCACGTATTCTTTCCCCAGGTCCTGGTCAATGATCGAGAGTTCGTAGCCGTCCGGTTGGTACATCGGGAAGAAACCATAGCGTCCGGCAAACACGTTTTCTGCCCCGGTAAATCCCTCTTTGGCCAAGAAGGCTGATAGCACTGCGCCGTGCGCGGCTTGGCCAGCTTGGAACCGCTTGGTGAGTGCGCCGTCGACGATGCACTGCCGGTTGCCTGCTGCCTGGCTATAGGCGATGCCAAAGGCATGGACCATCTGCTCTTGGCTCAACCCAATCAGCTTGCCTGCCGCCGCAGTGGCGCCAAAGATACCAAAGCTGGCGGTACGGTGCCAACCACGGTCATCATGAGCGGCCAAACCAAGTCGGCAGGACACGTCCAACCCCAGCGTGGCGGCCAGTATTAACTGCTCACCGGAGACGCCGCCAACTGACTCAGCAATGGCTAAACTGGCAGCAAGGACCGACGTTCCAGGATGTACGTGGCCGCCTTTGTCATAGGTGTCGTCAAAATCCAGGGCGTGCCCCATGGCTGAGTTGATCATTGCGGCATGGTGAGCTGGCATCTTGCCGCCAATAACGGCCAGGCTGGATTCTTCCAAACCGCCCCAGTGTCCGTTAACCGCCACCAGTTCATCAATGCCAGGCGCCCCACTACCGCCAAGCATGACACCAAAAGTGTCCAGTACGTCTCGTCTGGTGGCATCCAAACTCGCCTCTGGAACGTCTTTGATGCCCGTATCGATCACATGGGCAGCCAGGGTATAGGCCGGGTCAACTGTTGTTTTCTTGGCAGCCATTTTCGACGGATCTCCAATAATTATATGAAGGGTTTATGCGGGCATAAAAACGGCCCAGGGTGTTTGGTCACTCCCTGGGCCGTTCAACTGGTTCAGATTAAATCCTATTTTTGGACGATGTCCACGTTGACGGCCCGCTTAGCTGAAACCGTGAATGTCAAAGAGGCGGAACCGCCGCCATCGGTGCTGGCCATGACCTGGATGTTCTCCGGTCCCTCCAGGTAATTAATCTCGCCGTCCTCTACGCGGAAGGGGCGGTCGTGTCCTGGATAGAAAACATTGGAGGCCGCGACCATTTTCTCAACGCTCTCTTGGGCGTCAGCCACGTCCCAGAAGACGTTGTAAGGGAGGCCACGGGCGATGCTACCGCTTTCTGGCAGGGCATCACCGGCCAGCAGTACGTTCTCACCGTTGATCTCAGCCAAAATGCTCATGTGACCCTTGGTGTGGCCCGGAGTCTCAATTATTGAGACATTTTCCACAATCTTGTCGCCCTCTGATACGGTTTCGACTTTCATGTTCCGCATCATGTCGGCCATGCCAGCGGCAACTGCGAGGTCCCATTTGTTGGGGGAGCGGGCATAGTCGATCTCGGTGGGGTTGACCAGCACCTGGGCGTTGGTGAACAGGTCGGTGTTTTGGCAATGATCCCAGTGCATGTGGGTCAGGATGACAATATCAATGTCGTCGGTTTCCAGACCGTGAGCTTTCAGGGCCTTGACCAAGAAGGGCCGCCGCGATGAAGGGCCGGTGTCGATCAGGATGTTGTGGTTGCCGACTCGGAGCAGCGAGTTGGTGGAATAGCCAACCGAACCCTGGTCTGTAGCGAGTCCAAAACCATAAGTGAGTACGTCCAATGTTGCCATGTTTTAGATGTCCTTTTGGATACCAGTCATGTAACCTCAAAGTGATTTGAGATAGGCTTAATATTTAGCTTAATTTTCAGGGGCTAGCTTAGCGAAATTTGGGCATTACCTTTTCCGCAAAGAGCCTTAGCGAGCTGGAAACCTGGTCAAAATCGAGGCCGCCAGCGTCCAGATAGCTAAGGAAGTTGGTCACGTGGTTGTCTTCCAGTTCTTTGATGGCCCCGGTGACTTTCTCCGGGCTGCCGATGGCGGCCATGCCTTCTATGCCCCGCTCGGCCACTAGGTCGTGTTCGATGAACGGGTCGCGGACGTAGTTCTCATAGCCGCGCAGTCCGCCGGGGGCGTTGGCCATTTCGGAAACCGGGCGGCGCAGGAATTCTCCCATGTCACCGGCCCATTGCAGGCGCGGCGTTAGCAGGTCTATCGCTTCGTTGTCTGTGGGGGAGACGTAAACGTTGCGCACGGCGGCAATTTCGATGTCATCAGGTGCCACGCCCTCTTCAACCATCCGACGGTGGTAGAGGCTGATTAGGTTCTGGTCTGAGTCCGGCGAAGCCGGGAAGAAGCTGCTGCCGACGGTGAACAGTCCCCACCGGTTGGAGACGGCTATCTCTACAGACTCGGGGCTGTGCGTGACCGCCATCAAAATCGGGGGCGTTGGCTGCTGCACCGGTTTGGGTATGACCATGACCTCCGGAAACTGGAAGAACTGGCCGTTGTAGGAAAAGCGCTCCTCTGTCCAGGCTTTCACGGTGATATCCATCCCTTCTATGAACCGGTCTCGGGACTCGGCGATATCGATGCCGTAGATATCGAACTCCCGCTTCTGATAACCGCGCCCAATGCCAACCACAACCCGGCCACCGCTGATGATATCGATGGTCGCCAAATCTTGAGCCAGTCTCAGTGGCGCGTGCCAAGGAACGATGGTGCAGGCAACGCCAATCTGGACCCGCTTGGTTCGGGCGGCAATCGCAGCTAAAAGACTGTGGGGCGAGCTGATGATGCTGTGCTCACTGAAGGCGTGCTCGGCAATCCAGACCGAATCAAACCCAAGTTCCTCGGCTAGTTCAGCACCTTTTAGAATGTCTTGATAGACTTCCACATCGGTTCGAGTCACTGGGTTTGGATTGTCCTTCTGGTCGCTGTACTGCTCGTGTAATTGGGGACGTTGCCCTACAAAAAATGCTCCGAATTTCATGTTGTTACCCCGCTTTCTCTATCTCGGCGTAAACCGCGCCCATGCGCACTACAGAATCGTTCTCAACGTCGGTGAACCACCGCAGCAGCGATCGAGTTAATGGATCAACTGATTCGTCGACCGTGGCGGCTTCATAACGATCGCGGACGCCAGGGGTTGCCTGACGTAGTCGTGCTTCTTTCAGCCAAGCAATCTTTTCGGCATCTGAAATGTCAGACTTAACGACACGAACTTTCTCATCGAAATCCGGGTCTGATATCTCTTCGGTTTGGAAACCCAGTTCTTTAACCCGGCGGTCAAAGATATCACCGTGGCTATATTCCCGGGCCGCCACAAAAGAAAGACATTCTTTCAGGTCTTTGTTGTCGGTCTTATTCGCCCAGGCTTCGAGGTAAACCCCAGCCCGGTTCTCTTGAAGTCGGATGTCGTTTAAAAGGCTGACGTACTCAGGTTTGGAGGTCATACTGAACTGCTCCTAAGGCAGATTTAGCTTTGGACAAGAGGCCAGAAACAGGCGTGACAGCCTGGCTGCAACGTGGAGTTTAGTGCGCCTTGTTAGGGGTGTCAATCGGGCGTGGCGTAGGCACGTAACATGCTAGAATACTGATGTTCATACGCTGGCCCTATTATGGGTCTACAAAATCGCCGCAGGAGTCACGACTGATGGCAGGAAAAAACAGTAACTACGAAAAAGAAGGCCAAATAACCCGAGCCCTTGGGGATTTTGCCGCCAACTTGGATTACGAAGACCTTTCCCCAGAAGTGGTCGACCGGGCCAAGTATTTCTGCCTGGATTTTGCTGGCGTCACATTGAACGGATCGACCACCGACTCTGCAAAAGCGGTGGTGCAAGCACTGGAAAGCATCGGACGTTCCGGCCCGTCCACGGTCGTTGGCACTAGCCAGAGGGTACTGCCCGAATACGCCGCCATGGCCAACGGCACTGCCTTCCACAGCATTGAGATGGACGACGTCAACAATGAAGCCTGTCTCCACCCTGGCGTCACCGCTTTCCCGACCGCGTTGGCAATGGCCGACATTGCCCAGGTGAGCGGCAAAGAGTTCATCGCGGCAGTGGTGGCCGGCTACGACGTGATTATCCGACTTGGCCGGGCTTTGAAGGGCGCCGAGCATTACGCCAGAGGGTTTCACCCCACTGGCACCTGCGGTGCATTCGGCGCGGCTGCGGTGGCCGGGCGTTTGCTGGGATTAAAGGATGATTCCTTCGTCCACGCCTTGGGCATTGCAGGCAGTCAAACGTCCGGCAGCATGGAATACCTGGCCCAAGGTGCTTGGACCAAGCGGCTGCACCCCGGCTGGGCATCTCACAGCGGCATCTGGGCGGCGTTACTGGCCAAAGCTGGCTACACCGGCCCGACCACTATCCTGGAGGGCCGTGATGGCTTTTTACAGGCTTATTCCGGAGACCCCGACCCCAGTCTGGTGCTCGAGGATTTGGGAGTTGAATATCAGATTACGCGGACCAGTGTTAAGCCGCACACCTGCTGCCGGTTCAAGCAGGGTCCCATCGACTGCCTGATTGATCTACGAAACTCCTATGGCATCAGCCCAATGGACATTGCCGAAGTCCGAGTTGGCGTGCTCAGCGCCGGTATGAAACTGGTCTCAGACCCCATAGAAGCCAAGCGAGCACCGGTCTCAGTGGTTGATATGCAATTCAGCATGCCCTTTGGCGCGGCGGTGGCACTAACTCACGGCCGGGCCTCACTGGAAGAGTACCAACTGGGCATGCCTGATAATCCCCAGGTCAAACACATTATGGAGCGGGTTCACTGCGTTACAGACCCGGCGCTGGACGCCGCGTTCCCCAAGCAATTTAAGGCCTGGGCTGAGGTGGAAGTTGCTGACGGACGCACCCTACGCAGCGAGTTGGAATATCCCAAGGGAGACCCGGAAAACCCAGTGACTTGGGATGAGATGAAAGAAAAGTTCATTGCGCTGTCATCTACTGTAATCAGCTCAGAACGGCAGCAGGAGATCATTGCGGCAGTGGAGTCTTTGGACCAGATCAGCGATATGCGCCAGTTTTCCGCTTTATTATCTACGGAATAACAGGCTACTCAGTAACTGGCAAGAAGAACGGCCGCTCAGAAAGACCAATGATGAACCGGACTCCGTAGGCCATTTCACGGATGGCATCGACCACCACGTTTGGCCGGTCACACTGGATACAGTGCCCACTTCCCTCTGCAATGAATTGCACGCCGGTGGTGGACAGCTTGGATAGTTCCCGCTGTGAGTAGAGCCACGCACTGATTAGTTGACGACCAACACCAGGGTCAATGATATCCGGCAAATCGTGGTCTCCGGCAGTGAGTACGGTCACTGGTGTGTCCCCCAAATCCAATCCTTGCACCTGATCCAGGCTGGCCGGAATATCCACACCTTCTGGATTGGCCGTCAACGCTCTCATGAACATTGTCATTGTTGGCTCGCCAAGTATCACTCCGGCGCGGTCCAGGTTTTCCTCATGCAGACTGTCCACCAGAACCACCCCAAAGGTGTCGTCAGGGTGCTTTGCCGCATATAGCTGGGCGACCAGGCCGCCGTAGGAGTGTCCGGCCAGCAACACCTGGCCGCTAATACCTGATGCGGAAATCAGTGCGTGTAAGTCGTCGGTGGCCGTCTGGCTGGTGGGCGTGCCGTCCCTATGGTCGCTCTCGCCTAGGCCAAACCGGTCGTAGCTACAGATCTGGGTGAATTCAGAAACCTGTTTTTCCACCTCAACCCAATCATGGTTGTCGGTGGCTAGCCCAGAGATAAGAACTACGGCGGGGGTGCCATCACCAGAACACCTGATGTTGAGCTGATGCCCGTTAACATCTACCAACCGTGATCCCGGGTTGTAACCGCCACAAGCAACAGCGAGCAACAAGGCAAAGAGCGCAAATAAGTATATGGCGGAAACTCTGAAAACCCGACGATTTAGCAAATCGACCCTAAAGCAATTTCTGCTGGTTGCGAACAGTTCAAAGCACTAACGAGGGAAGAAATCAGGGCAGAGTAATCTCTGTTGCTAGGGTCTCCGGTATCCATTTACCCAACAGTTCTTCCAGGTCATCTCGGCATTCTTCCAGACGGTGCTCGGCACCTTCGTAGAGCACTAATTCCTTTGGTTCTTGCGCCATGTCGTAGATCTGCTGGCCGCAACTGAAGGACAAACGAGTGTCAGCCTTGCCGTGCACCACCAGTAATTTGCGTGGGGCCACCTGCCCGGCCATTCCGGCGCCGTAGGTCTGGGGAGACAGCGCAACCACGCCCTTGATGTGTTCGCTGTTGGCGCCCGCAGCAATGACCACCGCGCCGCCAAAGGAATGCCCCACAACAACCACCGGCTTATGGTCGGCGCTTTTCAGGTAGGCTACGCCCGCCAGCAGGTCCATAGCACACTCAAAAACATCATTGGGCAGTCGGTAGTCCAAACGCAGTGAGGTTATACCTTCGCCAACGAATCTCTCAGACATACGGGCGTAGGTTCCGGGGCCGGGGCCACCGAAACCGCCACTGGCTCCGCAGACCCAAATAACTGCCCGGTCGGTGTCCGGAGCGCGGTGCAGAATCGCGTTGAAACTGCCCCTACTGGTCCTAAAACGCAGACCTTCGCCTACGTCACCGGCCGGAAGATCAATCCCGGTGACGTCTTCTATGCGCATTAATTCTTCTTGAGACTGTGGTTGACCGTCTGGCATATCTAAACTTCCACCGACCGACCGACAAGTCGGGTTTTGAGTTTCGCGATTTAACTACGGACTATCTAGTCTAGGAAATCGTGCAGTGCTGAAATAAAGCCTTCCGGATTGTCCTCAAAGACCATGTGGGCGGCACGCTCTACATGAACCAATTTACCGTTAGGCAATATTTCGACCATTTTCTCGGCGGTCTCAAGACCTAATGTGTCGGTCTCAGAACCACGAACGATCAACACTGGGCAATTGATCTTTGGCAAGGTCAACCAAAGGTCTGGTTGCTTGGCGCCGGTGCTGTTGCGGCGTTGCTCTCTGATCTCAAGGTCGTAGCGCCAGCCAAATTTGCCGTTGGGCAATTCTCTGGTGGCGTAGGTCAAACGCCGACGGAGGACCGGCTCGGAGCAGAACCGATTCTGCTTTCTCTGGTACTCAAAGACTGCCTCAAAGGAGTCGAATTCTTCTGGAACGTCGATCATTTCCTGGGTGATACGACCGGAGCCAATGGGGTTCAGGTCGGGACCGATGTCAATGATGACCATTTTTTCTATCTTATCGGCGTTCTCGCCAGCGAAGGCCATGCTGTTGCGTCCGCCCATGGAGTGGCCAATTAATATGAACTTATCCAGGCCAACTGCGGCGCAGAACCCTTCCAAGTCCGCAACGAATGACTCGCTGGAGTAATCACCGCCCGGCGCCCAGTCACTCTCTCCCCTCCCACGTTGGTCCAGGGCGAAGATGTGGTAGTTCTGATAGAACTCTGCGGAAACGTCATCCCAAGAGTGGCGATGGCCGCGCAGTCCGTGCAGTAGCAAAACCTTGGGCTTGCCCTCAGCTCCCCAGTCCAAGTAATGCAGGTTAATGCCGTTTACGTTGACCGATTTTTCCTTGGGTTGCACAGACGTAGCCATATCAATTCTCCTTAGTAGTCAGACCAGAAGTAAGAGCAATCTGAATTGCGCCACAGTTTAGCATAAGGGTGGGATTCTGGACCGGTTCCCACCGACACCGCGATGAAGAATCCCGACTCTGGAAAACCAACATAGTGGTAAAGCATTTGGGTATGAATTTAACAATCCGGTGATCAATTGACTAACTGAATCTAAATTCTACAAAAAATCGTAGGCCAAATCACTCCCAAATTCAAGGAAAATGGTATAAAAT
>Ga0209403_10006829_pt1 | contig 11450 bp, 13 predicted proteins | sample ArcticOcean_MG_C_8_FD_187440 | JGI IMG/M metagenome (GOLD analysis project Ga0209403, IMG submission 187440) | Marine microbial communities from western Arctic Ocean - ArcticOcean_MG_CB11_86 (SPAdes) (version 2) | ecosystem: Environmental > Aquatic > Marine > Oceanic | place: Arctic Ocean... | reverse complement strand
TGGATTCGTGACCGATTGGCGCCAGTTTTCCGGTTGCCGTGTCGATGGCGAAGATGGCGATGGAATCGTGGCCGCGGTTGGAGGCGTAGAGGAAGCGCCCGTCGGCGGAGACATGCACGTCGGCGGTGCCGTTGTTGCCGTCCCAACCGTCGGGGAGGGTGGAGATCAACTGCTTGCCGGTGAGCCGCCCGGACTGGCCGTCGTAGTCGTAAACGGCCACGGTGGAGCCGATTTCGTTGAGCGCGTAGCAGTGGTCGCCGGAGGGATGGAAATCGAAGTGTCGAGGTCCGTGCCCGGGTTCGGCCTGGACGGTGAGAGATTCGTCCAGCTCAAGACGTTGATTATCGCGATCGATGCGATAGACGAGAACTTGATCCATGCCCAGGTCGCAGACGTAGGCGCGGGCATTGGATGGATCGATGTTGATGGAGTGGGCGTGGGCTTCGGTCTGGCGGTCGGGATTTATGGAAGAACCTTCGTGCTGGATGAAATGGGAGCGCTCCTGCAGGTGGCCGTCGGGGCCGATGGGAAGGGTGCAGACGCTGCCGCCGGCGTAGTTGGCGACGATGAGGTAGGAATCGGTGGCGTCGACGGCCAGGTGACACGGACCGGGGCCGCGGGTGGATTGCTTGTTCAGGAAGGTGAGGGAGCCTTCAGCGTTTATTGAGTATGCATACACGCCGCCTTCGCCTTTGACGTCTGCAATCTCGGCGACGGCGTAGAGGTGCTGGCCGGAGGGATCGATGGCGAGAAATGAGGGATCAGTAATTTCGCCGGAGACGGCAATCTGCTCTAGGGCTCCGGTGGTGGGGTCCATGTGGCAGGTGTAGATGCCGAGCGAGCCGAGGCTGGTGTAGGTGCCGATAAACAGGGTTGGTTGCGCTGCCATGGAGGTGGGTCCTTTGTAGTTTGGGGGCTAGAAGTTAATCGGGTCCGGAGCTGAAGTCGACGTCGGTCGGGGGCAGGATGGGGATTTCTTCCATGAAACGATAGAACCGGCCGGTGGGGCCGTCGTCGGGAAGGGACGCCAGCCAGAGAGAGGTGGGGACGGCGGCGGAAGCCGGGGTGTCGGCGGAGGGATTCATATCGGTGCGGATGGAACCGGGGCTCATGGCGTTGACCAGGATGTTGAACTCGTGGCCCTCGCCGGCGAGGGCCACGGTGAGGGTGTTGACGGCGGCCTTGGAGCTTGAGTAGGCGGAGGAGCCGGGCTTGCTCATGTAGGCGGAGCCGGAGCCGATGTTGACGATGCGGCCGTAGCCGCGCTGGATCATGTGGGGCAGGACGGCGTGGCAGCAGGAGTAGAGGCCGGTGACGTTGACGGCGTATACCCCGGCGAAGCGCTCGGGCGGGACATCGACGATATTGCCGGGGGCGGTGTTGATGCCGGCGTTGTTGCAGAGGATGTCGAGGCGGCCGTGGTCGCGGATGATGCCGTCGATGGTGCGACTGACGGCGGTGTGCTCGGCGACGTCCAACGGATGGACGCTGCAGGAACCGCCGGCGGCTTTGATCTGGCCGGCGACGGAGTTCAGGTTGTCGGCATCGCGGGCGGCGAGGGCGACGTGAGCGCCGGCGGCGGCGTAGCCCAGGGCGATGGCTTCGCCGATGCCCCGACTGGCACCGGTGACCAGCGCGACTCTGCCTGTGAGATCCATGGTGAGCGCCTCCTGTGGCCGGCCGTGTCTCTGAAAGTGGGCTGGAGGTTGATGTTAGCGGTTTGGGTGATTCAGGATTCGAGGATGCGCTTGAGGTTGGCGTAGTCTTTGTTGACGGAGCGCTGCACGATCCAGCGAAGGAACGGGGTGGCGATCCAGAACATGAGACCGGGCTGGCCGTTGATGTCGGCGGTGACGCGGGTGGTGGATTCGGACAGGCCTCTACGCTACGGGTGATCTGGATGGGGAAGGAGCCGCCGACGCTGGCGATGGAGATGGATTCGCCGGGGGCGAGGGCGGTGACCTCGAAGGAGGAGACGATGCGCCGTCCGAGGAATTTGGCTACCTGATCGTAGGTGGAGTCGACGTGGAGGGGTCGAAGGCGGTGATGTCGATCTGGGAATACCGGGAACACGCGGGAATTTAGGGTGGGTGACGGCGGGATGCCTGGTGAGCCGTTTGGGTGCCGGGTAGGGATTCGCTGCGGATGCTGAGCATGACCACGGACAAACTGATCATGCTGATCTGTGAATCGGTGCCGCTTGCGTGTGTGGTGGTGGAGGTGGGGACGCTGAAGGTTCACTGTGGAAACGAGGCGGCGGCGCGGTTGACGGAACGGCCCCTGGACGATCTGACCGGAAGCGGCCTGCGGGAGCTGATGGTGGACCCGGCGGAGTGGCCGGAACAGAGCGTGGAGGAATTCGAACCTGGCGAGGAGACGGAACGGGAGTTTCAGATGGTGCTTCCGGGAGGTGAGGAAGTCTGGATAACGGCCTGCAGCCGCCGGGTGGATCTGGAGGACGAGGTGTTCCTGGTGATGGTGTTGAACGATGTGGAGGAGCGCCGGCAGCTGGAAGACAGCCTGGCGGACACGGCGGTGGAGCTGGCGATGACGAGCGGCTTTCCGGAAATGAACCCGGGTCCGGTGTTCCGGTTGAGCAATAAGGGAGTGGTGATTCTGGCGAACGCGCCGGCGAGACAGGTGTTTGGCGAGGTGCGGGTTGAGGGGAAGTCCTGGCTGGAGCTGTGCCCGGGGGTGACGGAGGAATTCTGGAGCCGGGTGCTGGAGGCGCAGGTGGACCGGGAGGCCTATGTGTTTACCCACACGCACGATCGGGATCACGATTACGTTTTCGTGCATGGCACGGACCTGACGCAACAGAGGGCGGCGGGAATCGCGCATGAAATGAATAACCTGGCGGCGGCGGCGGCGCAGCGCTGCGCGGAGCAGCTGGGAGTGGTGGTGAGGCAGTTTGCGGCGACGCAGTTGAATCTGCAAGAAGTGGATCTGACGGCCGAACAACGGGATCGGATGGTGGAGATCGACTGGCGGCTACAGGATCTGCCGGGCGAGGGGATGGCGGTGGACGCGACGCTGCTGGCGGAGATGGAGGAGGAGATTGAGGGCTGGCTGCAGGATGCGGGGATCGAGGAGGCGTGAAAGATAGCGGCGGACCTGGCGGAGTCGCGAATGACGCCGGCGGACCTGGATGAGATTCGGGATGGATTCGGCGGGGATATCCTGCCCAATCTGCTGCCGTGGGTGGCGGAGACCTACCTCATATATAGCCTGGCGGACGAGGTGCGCAGCTGTAGCAATCGGGTGGCGAGACTGGTGGCGACGCTGAAGGATTACACGTATCTGGATCAGGCGCCGGTGCAGAGCGTGAACGTGGGGCGGGGCCTGGAATAGGCCATCGAACTTATGCAGACGAGGATCGGTGATGGAGTGGAAATCGTTTGCGAATTCGACCCGGAGCTGCCTTCGATCGATGCTTATGGAGGCGAGCTGAATCAGGTTTGTAGTCACCTGATAAGCAACGCGCTGGACGCGATGGGCGGGAAGGGACGGCTGGTGCTGCGGGCGGCGGAAAGTGGAGGATAACGGCTCGGGTATCCCGGAGGACATTCAGAGCCGGGTGTTCGGTCCGTTCTTCCCGACGAAGCCGCCGGGCAGCGGGCAGGGGCTGGGCTTGACGACCTCGCAAAACGTGGTGGTGGACAAGCACCGGGGAACGTTGGAGTTTGATTCGGAATCCGGAAAGACGGTGTTCGCGGTGGTGCTGTCGCAGCGGCTGGCGGTGGCGGTGGAGGACGAGCCGGCCCAGGGGTGAGGCGGCGGCTAGGCCTCCAGCAAACGGCGAAGGTTTTCCAGGTCGGCCTGGAAGACTTCGGTCCAGAGGCGCTCGTTAGGGTCTTCGCGGAGCTTGCCGGCGACGCCGTGTATGTGGTCTTCGGATTCGACGACCCAGGTGAAGTTGGTGCCGCCCTCGTCCTCTTCGTAGGGCCAGGTGCCGATGTGGGGGCCGTTGTCGCCGTCGCTGGCGAAGGTCACCTTTTCGTTCTCTTCGTACTCGGTGATCTCCCAGGTGGAGACGGCTTCGCGGCCCATCATCTTGTAGGCGGATTTGCCGACGCTGCCAAGGCCGATGGGTCCGTCGGAAATCTTCTCGGAACCGACGAGCTCGCTGCGCCAGATGGTCTCCTGGTCGGCGCTGTCGGTGAAGGCGAAAACGTCTTCGACCGGGCGGTTGATGACTATGCTGACTTCGATGCGCATGAGAAATGGCTCCTGGAAGATGCCGGTTGGATTTCGCCGATTGAGGTTGGCCTGAACGCTGCGGCGTATCGCGATTCGCGATTCGCTGTGCTGCCCCGCCGGGTTTTAGCGTTAGTGAGACGCTGCCGCGCAGGCACAGCAGGCACAGCAGGCACAGCAGGCACAGCCTGTTTATTTGCGGGTTGCAGGTTTTGTGGCGAGCGTTTGCCGGAAGCGGTTAGACGGGTGGGGAATAGGAGACCGACTGCGCTGCGGTGAGGGCTTCGACACCCTCGTCGCCGGTCATCGGTGGTTTTGATGTCGGTGGCTGCACCGCCGGCGGCTACGGTCATGACGATGGAGGCAAGGGCGACGTTGCTGGGCGCCTCGGCGATTAGCACGATGTCGGATTCGCCGAAGGTGTAATAGAGGGAGATCAGGCGGCCTCCGACGGATTCCAGCATGTTGCCGATGTGCTCGGTGCGCTGCTGCGGGTTTTGAACCAGTGCTCCCCAGGTCTCGGCGGCATATGAGGCCTGGATCATGTAGTGCGCCATGGGGTAACCCCTCTTTTGGACGTTTCGACAGGTTTAGAGGGTGCTGCCGGGGGGATTGCGTCTCAAGTTGGGGCGGGCACAGCCTGTTTAATCCGCCGGGCGCAGGTTTGGCGGGACGCAGTCGGGATGGAAGCAGACGTCACCGCGCAGGGGGAGCTCGAAGCGAATCATCTCGTGCCCGGATTCGATCATGCCGTCGTGCGGGCAGGGACCTAATTTCAGGATGGCCAGATCGTCTCTGGTGGCGGCCCAGACGTGGATCGGGTCGGCCTCGCGCTCGCGAAGATTTTGGTAAAGCTCGTCGCGAGCGCAGGGGTGCTCGCGGTCGGCGATCTCGTCGGTGGGGGGGAATTCGTGGTGGATGGGGGTGGTCCTGGTTGGGCGGCTGGTTCCTAATCGTAGCTGCTTGGCTGCGTGAAGTCATCGACCAGTAAAATGGTTGTGAGCCAGAGAGCAGGGAGAGGGTTGTCGTGACATTCGCCGAGATGGAATTGAACGAGGCGGAGCAGAAGCTCGTCGACGCCGCGCAAAAAGGTGAGATTTGCGATCTGTGATCGGGGGATGAAAAGGCAGACGATCCGGCCAACGGCGCTTCGTGGGGTGACGAGCGGACAGTTCGGGCCGACGTGATCCGGCGCCTATGTGTCGGAGCCGATCCGGATGTGAGGGTGGACTATCGGGGAGTACGTCTGGTGGGAGCCAGGATCACCGGCTTGCTGGATCTGAACGAAGCGACGTTGGACTTCCCGTTGTGGTTGGATTTCTGCCGCCTCACCGATCCGGTCTATCTCCTGAACGGGCAGATCAAGTCACTCAACATGAATGGTTCAAACGTGCCTGCGGTCGTTGGTAGCCGACTCTAATCTGAGGGAGATGTCACCTTGTCTGGTACCAATGTATCGGGGATCCGCGCCCAGGAAATGGGTAGCTTCGCCGTAGTGTTGGAAGGGGGCAACGGTAGGTGGCGTGCTGGCGTTTGACGACGGATTCAGGGCCGGTGCCGAGGTTCGGTTGACGGCGACTCGTGTTGGTTCGACTCTGATGTGCAACGGCGGAAGCTTCACCAATGGTGGCGTGGGCCGGTGGGCGCTAAATGCCGACGGGGTGCATGCGGGTCAGGGATTCTGCATGGGGGAGGGTTTGCGGCGCGAGGCGACGTGAATCTTCGGAGAGCTCAAATTACTGGTTTCCTGAATTGCTCTGGCGGGAATTTTGCGGCTAACGGTGACGTTGGTAATGCCCTGACCTGTGACGGGGTGCGCGTGTCTGGTGACGCGTTCTTGAACGAGGGGTTCAAGGCGCGCGGCGAAGTTTGACTAGTGGGGGCACTTATTGATGGCGACCTGAACTGCCGGGGTGGTGTGTTTGAACACGACGACGGCAATAGTGACGCACTCACGGTGGATCGCGCCACAGTCGGAGGTCGCGTCTTTCTCAGTGACAAGTTCGAGTCTCAGGGCCAGGTGAGGTTCGTAGGAGCGGAAGTGGGAGGGCAGGTTGTTTGCTCGGGAGGGAAATTCTCGAACGAAGGGAAATTTGCAGTCTCGTTCCAGGGGATGTCAATCGGAGATGCTCTCATCTGGTGCAAGCTCCGCAGTGCCCCGTAGGGGCATGTCAACCTGATGGCGACGACGGTGAACATTCTGGTCGACGATCCGGGTGCGTGGCCAGAAGGCGATGATGCCATCCTGCTGGAGGGCTTTCGTGATGAGCAATTTGGGGAGCCTGCTCCCCGTGAAGTGGACGTGCGGCTGACTTGGTTGGAGAGGCAACGGCAAGAGGGGGCCGACGTAGGGTTCTTGCCGCAGCCGTATGAACAACTGGCGGCGGTGTATGACCGGATGGGGCATGAGGAAGATGCCCGGAAGGTGAGGATCGCGAAACGGAAGGCGAAACGGAAGCAGAGAAACTATCAAGATTGCGTTGGTTGGAGAATTGGCTTCTGGATTGGTCGATCAGATATGGGTGGCGGCCCTGGCGACTCTTGCAGCTCGGCATTCTGTTGGCGCTCATTTGGAAGGTCGTCTTTTGGCTAGGTGAGATCCAGGGTGCGATGGTGTCGATGAACGAATTTTCGACGGCTCCCTTCCAGGCCCCGGTATACGCGTTCGACGTGTTCCTGCCCATGCTCGATTTGGGTCAGGCGTCTGCGTGGAGGCCTGACATGGATGTGTACTACTGGGGTTGGATCGCGCAGCTGTGCGTGTTGGCAGCGAAGACCATTGGATTCGGAGTGGCTACCGGGACGGGCAGCTGCTGGCGAGTGGAGATGGCGGCGGAGTGCTGCGAATCTGGGAGTTGGCGGAAGGTGGTGGATAATGGGTTGGGGGATTTAAGAAGTTGGGAGTTTGATATGGAGATGAGGGAGCTCGGGGCGACGGGATTGCTGGTGTCCAGGTTGTGTTTTGGGACGGGGTTGATGGGGAGGCTGGAACACGAATTCACGGCGGAGCGTGGCGGGGAGTTGCTGCGGTATGCGTTCGATCGGGGAGTGAACTTCTGGGATACGGCGATCAGCTACGCTTCGCATCCGCATGTGAAGGCGGGGTTGGCGGGATTGAACCGGAGCGCGGTGATCATCAATACGAAGACGCAGGCGAACGGCAAGGCGGAGGGCAAGAGGGAGATCGACCGGGCGCTGGAGGAGATGGGGACGGACTATGTGGACTCGATGATGCTGCACGCGGTGAAGAGCCGAGCGGATTTTGAGTCGAGACGAGGCTGCCTGGAGGCGTTGCTGGAGGCGAAGGCGGATGGCCGGGTGCGGCACGTGGGGGCGACGACCCACATCTACACGGGCGAGGTTTTTGAAGCGCTGATCGAGGCGCCGGATATCGAGGTGGTGCTGTCGCATCTGAACAAGGCCGGACAGGGATTGGTGGGCGGAAATCTTGAAGATCACATGGCGCTGCTGAAGCGGGTGCGTGAGGAGGGCAAGGGCCTGATGATCATGAAGATTCTGGATCAGGCGCGTAGCCCTAAGGATGAGATAGAGGAATGGATCAGGTGGGGGTTTGAGTATCCGCACGCGGACAGCGTGGATCTGGGGCTGAACGCGGAGGACAAGATCGATATGGCGGTGCGGTTGAGTTCGCCGGTGCCGGTGGTATAGGGAGCACAGGGAGCGGTGATGAGAAGGCCGGTATTACGCCGGGTGGTGAAGTGGGGAGGCGGGGCGGTGGCGGTGGTGCTGGTGATCCTGTTCGCGGCGGGCTGGTATCTGTCGGGATTGATCGGATGCCGGGGGTTTGAGGTGGTGCCGAAGGTGCAGGACATAGAGGTGATGTCGGTGGGGGACGGGGAGATCACGCTGCACGCGACGGGCGAGGCGAATGAGTGCGGGCAGGTGAGCGACGACTGGATGGAAGACGGGCCGTGGGGAATCGAATGGGATGGCGGCTACGGGCATGTGGGCGAGGTAATGAGTCTGGATGAGACCGGCGGGGTGGTGGTGCGGGAGTTCAGGGTGCTGGAGGGGAATCCGCCGGCGGGCCTGACGACGCGGCTAAAGCATCCGTATCCGGTGGACCCGGCGCGGGCGTACGGGATTGCTTTCGAAGAGATTACATACGAGATGGAGCTGGGGCCGATGCCGGCGTGGCTGACTCCGGGAGACGACGATACCTGGGTGATATTCGTTCACGGTAAAGGGTCGCAGCGGACGGAAGCGATGCGGATGCTGAAGACGGTGCACGCGGCGGGAATGTCGGGGATGGCGATCAATTATCGCAACGACCCGGGCGAGGCGGCGGACCCGACGGGCAAGTATCAATTCGGGCTGACGGAATGGCGGGACCTGGAGAGAGCGGTGGGGTATGCGCTGGACAACGGCGCGGAGGATGTGGTGCTGGTGGGATACAGCATGGGCGGGGGAATCATCTTGAGTTTCCTGTACGAGTCCTCGCTAGCCGGGAATGTGCGCGGGGCGATTCTGGATGCGCCGATGGCGGACTTCGGGGCGACGGTGGACTCTGGAATCCGTGAGTTCGGCGTGCCGGGCTTCCTGGTGCAGCTGCCGCTGGTTTTCGCTTCGGTCAGATTCGGAATCGATTGGCAGGGAATGGACTACGTGGCGAGGTTGGAGGAATTGAGGATTCCGGTCCTGCTGCTGCACGGTACGGAAGACCAGACGGTGCCGTACGGGATCGCGGAGGAGATGGTGGAGAAACGGCCGGACATGATCAGGTTTGAGTCGTTTGAAGGGGCGCGGCACGTGAAATCGTGGGGGACGGATACGGATCGCTATGAGGCGCTGGTGGGGGAATTCCTAGCGCGGGTGACGCAGTAGGGTTCAGTGTTTTTATTGAAGAATAGGCGGGAGACCGGATAATGGATCGAGAATCAATTGAGAAATAGAGGAAGCATCATGGAAATGGTGAAACTGGGAAAGACCGGGTTGATGGTGTCGCGGCTGTGTTTCGGGACGGGTGGTCTGGGCAAGATCGAAGAGAATATCTCGCCGGAGCGAGGGGCCGAGTTGCTGGTGTACGCGCTGGAAAACGGGGTGAATTTCTGGGATACGGCGCAGAGCTACGGGAGCCACGCGCACGTGCGGCTGGCGCTGGAACGGGTGGGGCGGGAGAAGGTCATTGTGAACACGAAGACTGGAGCGAAGACTCTGGAAGAGGGACGGGCGGCGATTGCCCAGGCGCTGGACGAGTTGGGGACGAACTATGTGGACTCGATGATGCTGCACGGGGTAATGAACGTGGAGGAATTCGAGGAACGTCAGGGCTGCCTGGAGGCGTTGCTGGAGGCGAAGGCGGCGGGCAAGGTGCGGCATGTGTCGGCGTCGACGCATCGGTCCAGCGGAGCGGTGATGGAAGTGATGGCGGCGGCGGGAGATATTGAAGTGGTGCTCTCGGTGCTGAATAAAACGGGAGTGGGTCTGGAGGGCGATCTGGAGACGCACAAAGGCCTGCTGCGGGCGATCCACGAGGCGGGTAAAGGGGTGATGATCATGAAGCTGATGGATGAGGGGAAGGTGCCCGATGAGCAGGCGGAGGAGTGGATCGGGTGGGGATTCGAGTATCCGCACGCGCACTGTGTGAATCTGGGATTGACGAACGAAGAGGAGATCGACATGGCGGTGCGGTTGGGCTCGCCGCTGCCGGTGGGATGAGACCGGAGGCGGAATTTGGTTGGTGAGGAAATCTACTTGCGGTTGTGGGAGGGGTAGATATAGAGTTAGCCCGCACCCCACCGGGGGTGGGGTTGAAACCAGGGATCGCAGGAAATGAGGATCGCATGGTGGAAGACATCGCGAAGACGCTGAATCGGTGGAAATCCATCGAGGGGCATGCGCGGGGGGTGGAGCAGATGATCGCGGAGGACGCCTACTGTGTGGATATTCTGAAGCAGACGCTGGCGATTCAGGGCGCCATTGAGAAGGTAAATGGGGCGATCCTGGAGCGGCATTTGAATTCGTGTGTGACGACGGCGATTCAAGGTGACGATCCGGCGGAGCGGGAACGGGTGCTGGCGGAGTTGATGGACGTGTTCCGGGGATCGGGTCATCTGAAACGAGTGGTGGCGGTGGGTGAGGTGCTGGGCGAGCTGGCGGATTCGCTGGCGGTCGGAAATGGCGCCGGAGCGGAAGAGGTAGAGGCGAAATGACAGCGGTAGAGACGAAGAAGGAATCGGGCGAGCTGAGGCAGGCGACGCTGCCGGTGATCGGGATGTCGTGCGCGTCGTGCGTGGGGCGGGTAGAGCGCTTTCTGGCGCAGGCGGAAGGCGTGACTGAGGCCACGGTCAACCTGGCAATGGAAACGGCGACGGCCACCTACGATCCGGAGCAGATCGGGGTCGATGGGCTGGTGGAGGTGGTGGTGGAGGCGGGCTACGAGGTGCCGACCGAGGTCCTAGTCATCAATATCAGCGGGATGAGTTGCGCGTCGTGCGTGGGTCGGGTGGAGAGATTCCTGGCGAAGGAAAGGGGCGTGCTGAAGGTGACGGTGAACCTGGCGACGGAGCAGGCGAGGGTCCGCTATGTGGCGGGCATGGTGAGCGCGGCCGACCTGCACCGGGTGGTGCGGGACTCGGGGTACGAGGTGCTGGTGGCGGACGGCGAGATGCGGGCGGATACAGAGGCGGGCGAGGGTGATGGTGAAAGCGCCCTGGAGCGGATGCGACGTCGCGAGCGCACGAAATTGCGGAATATGGCGGCGATGGCGATCGGGCTGGGGCTGCTGGCGTTGGGGGGTTCGCTGGACTGGATTTCGTGGCTATGGTCGCCGGAATTCTTGCAGGAGCCGTATGTCCTGCTGGGGCTGGCGATACCGGTGCAGTTCTGGGCGGGGTGGGGATTCTACCGGGGGGCGTGGGCGACGGCGCAACACTTTACGGCCGACATGAATACGCTGATCGCGGTGGGAACCAGCGCGGCGTTTTTCTACAGCCTGGTGCTCACGATCCGGCCCGAAGTCCTGGCGGGAAGCGGGGCTGAGGTCGTGTATTACTACGACACGGCGATGATCATCGTCGGACTGATCCTGCTGGGTCGATACCTGGAGGCGCGGGCGAAAGGTCAGACGTCGGCGGCGATTAAGCGATTGATGGGCCTGCGGCCGAAGACGGCGCGGATCGAGCGCGACGGAGAAGAGATCGAGGTGGCGATTGAGGACGTGGTGCCGGGCGACGTGGTGGTGATCCGGCCGGGCGAGAAGGCGCCGGTGGACGGCGTGGTTGTGGCGGGCT
>Ga0209403_10006828_pt1 | contig 11451 bp, 12 predicted proteins | sample ArcticOcean_MG_C_8_FD_187440 | JGI IMG/M metagenome (GOLD analysis project Ga0209403, IMG submission 187440) | Marine microbial communities from western Arctic Ocean - ArcticOcean_MG_CB11_86 (SPAdes) (version 2) | ecosystem: Environmental > Aquatic > Marine > Oceanic | place: Arctic Ocean... | reverse complement strand
TTTTTCTTTATCTTTTTCATAAAAAACTTCATTAGTTTCAATTGAAATATCTTCTTCTTTGTCGTTAATTAAAACATTTCCTTTAGCCTCTATGAGAGAGGTTAATTTATTATATTCAAAATATTCATCTGCAAATATTTCAATATTAGTTGAACTGGTTGCTTTGCTTTTTCCCTTTGTATAAATTTTTTCTTTATCTTTTTCATAAAAAACTTCATTAGTTTCAATTACAATATTTTGATTTGTATCAATTAATTTTACATTACCGTTAGCTTTTAATAATAAAGTTAACTTATTGTATTCAAAATTATTTGCAGTAATGACTATATTACTGTTACTTGTAACCGTACCACCATTAATGCCTTTGATTAAGTTTCCATTTTCATAAATTTGAACTTCAGTTACATTAAAGTTAAAGTCATCACTCAAAGAGTGTTGAATAAAATTTAAATTAACTATTAGCATTAAAACTATTTTTATAAGACTATTTTTCATCTAACTTTATTATAGAGGTGAAATTAATTATTGATAATATAATTAAAGGTAGGAATATTGAAAGAATTAAAGGAATTTTTTCATTAGTTCCCAAAATATTTAAAAAATAATTTATATAATAAATGATTACAGATAGGAAAATTCCCAATATAATTTTAAAAAATGAATTTTTTTGGTAGCCAATATTAAGCATAATTATGGCTGAAAAAATCGTTATTAATGTTAAGTAAATTGGGTAAGAAATAATTTTATATAAATGAGAATCGATATCTACCACAGAATAATTAAGAGATTTGTAATTTTTTCTTAATTTTAATAAATCAATCAATGTAAGTGAAGACAGATTTGAGAATAGGCTGTTAATTTTTTTTATGTTAAAATTAGATTGAAATTTTATCTCGCTAGTTTTGGTTATTATGTTTTTCTCTAAGATTTTTGGGTTAAATATTTTCCATCTCTTAGAGGAAATATTAACTTTATCACTTTGTATCATTTTTATAATTTCAAAATCTTTATTGAATTTAGTTATTGAAACATTTAATAAAAATTCATTATCAACTTTATTGGCATTAATTATATTAATATTGCTATTTATTTCATCCTTAATCCATAACCCGTTTTCAGTAATTACAGCTAAATATTTATTATCTTCTGAATATTTATTTTTGATTAATAAGTATGAATTTTTTAAAGTGGAAGAAATGTTATAAAAAATAATAACAAATATAAAACCTAACATAAATGTATATATACTTATAACTTTAACAATCTTCAGATTGTTTAAGCCGGTATATTTAAAGATTTCTAATTCATTTTTATCAATGAGATAGATAAAGAATATTTGTGTTGATAATAAGAAAATAAAAGGAAGTATCTCAAATATAATAGAAGGTGTATTTAAAAAAGATAAAAAAATAATATATAAAAAATTAAAGTTTGAATATTTAAAAAAATCAACCTGTTCCAAGATATTAGTAATCAAAATTATAGTAAAAAAAACAATAAATACTTTCAAAAAAGAAATATTAAAAAGATTTATTAAAAATTTAATATATGTTTTCATATTTTATTAGCTCTCAGTGTCCTTAAAAAATAAATATATATTATAAAAAAAAATAAGAGTGGCAAAACAGATATAAATAAATTTTGTAATAAATTTGTAGTAATGAATTTTGATGATGATTCTAAAAAGATAATAAATAAAAAACCAAAAGAATAAATTTTAAAATTATTATTCTTAAATGTATGATCTTTTTTGGATTTTAATATAAGTAGCAGGGAAATTGTTATTAGAAAAGTAACGTATAAAGGTTTTATTAATCTTGAGTATAATTCTTCATAAATATTTTCTAAATTATTAAATAAGCAGTTACTGATGGTTTTTTTTGATTCTCTATTTTCAGAATTCTCTCTTAAACTATCCGAAATTAATAAGCATCTTATTAGGTCAGCGGTCGAGTTCTCTTGTGTTTTTTGAGATGTAGTAGTTTTTGTGTCAAATTTCGAAATATTAAAATTAGTTTTAGAAAATTGAAATTCAGAAATTGTTCCATTTTTATTATTAATTGTCCAACCATTGTACAATACCAGTATTTTTTTATCATCACGTAGTTCAAAGATACCTTTTTTAGCAAATGTTGTTTGTGATTCATTTGAACTTGACTTGTCATTAAGAAATATATTTTTTAATTCACCATTTTTTCCTCTTTCATCAAAATAAATTGTCAAGTGTTTCACAATATCTACAAATTTTTTTGGCTTTAATATACTTTCAAAAAAATCTAAATCAGATGAACGTATGAAAGATCTAGCTTTATCTTGTGTCAATGGAGTAATTACAGCATTCAACAATAAACTTAAGAGTACAAACCAGAATGAAAGTTTTATAAAAAAATTAATAAAATGAATTTTTGTTATTCCAAAATTCCAAAATATAACTAACTCATTTTTATCTTCATATTTTAGTAATATATATGAAAAAGCTATAAATATTGCGAAAGGATAAATCCTACTAAATATTTTTGGAAAACTGAGCAGCGTATAGTTGAAGTAAACTAAAAAACCATGACCATCTTCAATAACAAAATCTAAGTAATTAACTGCCTGCAAAACCCAAATAATTATACTAATAGTAAATATAGTTAATAAGAAAAATGCCGTACAATCTTTAGCTATTTTTCTATAAATAATTTTTTTCATTGAAATGTGATAATTTTACTCATATATAGCATTCAACTCTTAGAGTGTGTATTTAAAATTTATGTCTATTAAAATTAATTATTCTAATAATTTGAGTGATAAATCCTCAACTAATCTTATCTTATTTACTGAAGAAAATTTCAATATTAGCGCTTTAAAAAAATATATTTCTAATGCAGAATTTTCTTACATAAATGATTTATTAAAAAGCAGTGATTTAAAAAAGAATCTACTTATTTTTGAAGTTAATTCTAAAAAAACGATATTTTTGATATCTATTAAAAAAAAATTAGAAACTTCTGACATAGAAAGTCTGGGAGCAGAATTTCATGGTTATATAAATTATAATAAGAAGAATGAGTATTTTGTAAACTTGGATAGCATAAATACAATATCTGAAAGTTTTTTAGGCTACTTCTTGCATGGTTTAAAACTAAAATCTTATGCATTTAATATTTATAAGTCAAAAAAAGATAAAAAGATTATTTCAATAAATATAATTGGAAATAAAAATAAAAAGATAACTCAGAATAAATTGAGATTTAAGGCGATAGAAGAAGGTACTTTTTTTGCAAGAGACCTTGTTTCTGAACCACCTAACGTTCTCAATCCAAAAGAGTACGCAAACAGACTATTAAAATTAAGAAAATTAGGAATTAAAGTTACTGTTTATAATGAGCCTCAAATGAAAAAGTTAGGAATGCATTCTTTGTTGGGAGTTGGAAGGGGCAGTGTAAATGAATCATTTCTTGTAACTCTAGAATGGAATGGAAATAAAAAAGATAAAAAAGCACCCTTATCTTTTGTAGGAAAAGGTGTTTGTTTTGATACGGGTGGTATTTCATTAAAACCAGCTAAATTTATGGAAGAAATGAAATATGATATGGCTGGTTCAGCTGTTGTAGCAGGATTAATACAAACTTTAGCTATAAGAAAAGCAAAAGTAAATGCGGTTGGTGTAGTTGGTTTAGTCGAAAATATGCCAGGTGGAAATGCTCAAAGACCTGGAGATATAGTTAAAGCTTATAATGGTAAAACTATTGAAGTATTAAATACAGATGCTGAAGGTAGATTGGTGCTAGCGGATGCTTTAAGTTTTACAGAAGCAAAATTTAAACCAAGATTTATGATAGATCTTGCAACTTTAACAGGTGCAATAATAATGGCATTAGGAGAAGAATATGCTGGTTTATTTTCTAATAATGATGATTTATCAAATAAATTATTTAAAGTAGGAGAAAAAGTTAAAGAAAAAGTTTGGAGACTTCCATTGCATGAGAATTATGACAAGTTAATAAATTCACCAATAGCAGATATTCAAAATATAAACTATTCAGGTGGAGCAGGATCAATTACTGCAGCTCAATTTTTACAAAGATTTGTAACAAATAAAACACCATGGGCACATTTAGATATAGCGGGTATGGCTTTTTCCAAAAAAGCAGCAAATTTAAACCCAGGTGGTGCTACAGGTTTTGGGGTAAGATTATTAAATCAACTAATAGAAGAATATTATGAGTAATATAGAACAAACGTTATCAATTATTAAGCCAGATGCAGTTGAGAGAAATTTAGATAATGAAATAAAAGATATGTTTAAAAATAAAGGATTCAATATTGTTAAAGATAAAAAAATCCAAATAGTAAAATCTGAAGCGGAACAGTTTTACAAGGTTCATGAAACAAAGCCTTTTTATAATGATTTATGTGCATACCTATCATCAGGACCAATAGTTGTAATGGTGCTTGAAAAAGAAAATGCGGTATTGGGAAATAGAGAACTTATGGGAGCAACAAAACCAGAGGATGCCGCAGAAGGAACTATAAGAAAGAAATATGGAATTTCTATAGATAAAAATTCTGTTCATGGCTCTGATAGTGTTGAAAATGCTAAAATAGAAATTGATTTCTTTTTTAAAGACTAGGTAAAAATTTTGATAATAGCAGCTGGGTACAATTTGTGCTCTAGCTTTAAAACTTTTTTTGCTAAAGAGGTTATATTATCTATAGAGGCTATTTTAATTTTTTTTTGCATTATTATTTTCCCAGAATCTAGTTTTTCAGTTACGTAGTGAACGGTACATCCAGCAAACTTATCTTCATTTTTAATAGCTCTACCATGCGTATTAAGACCCTTGTATTTTGGAAGTAGAGAGGGGTGTATATTAATTATTCTTCCATCAAATTTTTTTATAAAATCTTTGGATAAAATTTTCATAAAACCAGCCAGGCAAATAAATTTTATATTTTCTTTTTTTAGTAATGTTAATATTTTTTTTTCAGCAATCTTAATATTTTTAAAATTGAATATTTTGTTCATAATGACAAATTGGTAAGCATATCTCAAGCCTTTTGCTTCACTGGTATTTGAAATTATTAAATCTATTGAAACTGGTGATTTCTTTGTTTTGGAAAATTTTATTATACTATTTAAATTGCTACCAGTTCCCGAAATAAAAACAGCAGTTTTTATCTTTTTAAGACCAGTCAATTTTTCCATTAAGTTTAACTTTATTTTTTCCAGAAATTACTTTTCCAATAACATAGGGTTTAAATTCTTTAGTAAAAAATTTTGTAATTTTATTTAAATTTTTTGAGTTAACTATTAAACAAAAACCAACTCCACAATTAAATGTTTTTAACATTTCTTTGTCTTCTATATTATTTTGCTTCAACCATTTAAAAATTTTTTTAGTTTTAACTTTATTCAAATTAATATCTGCAACTAACCCATCTGGAATTATTCTTTTAATGTTATCCGCTAGTCCACCACCTGTGATATTTGCACATCCATTTATAAGATTATTGTTAATTAGATTTAAAACCTCTTTCACATAAATTTTAGTAGGTTTTAACAGTTCCTTTTCTAAAAATTTATTTTTTTTTAAATTAATTTTTCCTTTTTTTAAAACATATCTTACTAAAGAATAACCATTCGCGTGTACTCCATTTGAGGGTATAGCTAGCACCAAATCATTTTCTTTAATATTCTTTTTATCTAGAATTTTTTTTTCATCTACTACGCCTACAGCAAAACCAGCTATATCAAATTTGTCCTTCTCATAGGTGCCTGGCATTTCCGCAGTTTCTCCACCAACTAATTCACAATTTGAAATCTTACAGCCTTTTAATATTCCTTTAAGAATGGATTTTAATTTATTTAAATCAATTTTATTAATTGATATATAATCTAAAAATAATAATGGCCTTGCTCCTTGAACAATTAAGTCGTTTACACTCATGGCAACTAAATCAATACCAATTGTGTCATATTTGTTAAGCACATTTGCTATCTCCACTTTTGTTCCAACACCATCAGTGCAAGCCACAATTTTGGGGTTTTTTAAATTTTTTGGAATACTAGAAATTGAACCAAAACCACCAATGTTATTAAACTTTTTTTTGCCTTTATTATTTGATGAAATTAAAGATATGAATTTAACAAAATTATCAGCAGCACTTATGTTTACACCACTTTTTTCATAGGTAAATTTTTCTTTTTTCATTAGTATAAAATATGCAAATTATTAATAAATTATTTAGATTACGAAAAGTATATATATTTTTTGTTTCATTGGTTCTATTTATAATAATTTTTTCCACAACTTATTTGTATGCAAATAATTTTAAAGTGTCTGATGTTGAAATTTCATCTCCATTTGAGCTTAATTTTAAGAAAAGTAGTGCAATAGATGAAGGGTTTAAGAATTCATTTTCAAATTTGCTTTCTATGATTACAACCTCTGGTGATAAAAATAAAATTAAAAATATTTCAATAAAAGAGCTCAAAGGTATGATTGATTCTTTCACAATTAGTGATGAAAAATTTATTAATAATGAGTATTTTGCAAAACTTGAAACTACATTTAATAAAAAAAAGATTTTAAACTTTTTAGAGAAAAAAAACATATTTCCATCAATACCAATAAGAAATAAAGTTTTATTAGTGCCTATATTAGTAGATATAGAAACTGACAATATTTATCTATTTAATGATAATATTTTTTACAAAAGATGGAATGATGTAAAAAAAAATTATCAATTGTTAGATTACTTGCTACCAAGTGAGGATCTTGAAGATTTAAATAAAATTCAAGAGATGTCCAATTCTATTGAAACATATGATTTTATAAATTTAATAACAAAATATGATTTAAAAGATTACATAATTTCAATAATATATAAAAATAAAAATGAAATTAAGATACTTTCAAAGATTAATTTAAACAATTCTCTTAAAATAAATAATCAAAAATATTCTAAAATTAATTTAAACGATGAAAAAGATCTTAATAAAATTTTAGAAAATTTAAAAAATGTTTATGAAAATCAATGGAAAAAAAATAATGAGATCAACACTTCTATAAAACTTCCTTTAACTATATCTATAAATTCAAAAAATTATAAAAGAATAATGAATTTAGAATTTGCACTTAGTAGTATTGATTTGATATCAAATTTTTATATATTAAAATTTAATAATGAACGCACTCAATATAGAATAATTTATAATAGCTCCCCTAAAACCTTTTTTAATAATATGCGTAATCATAACTTTAATTTAACAATGAAAAATAACGTTTGGACAATTGAATGAAAAGCTTAAATCAATTATTGTTAGATTTTAATTATGAGCAAAACTTTAGAGATGATGATTTTTATGTAGGGCAAAGTAATTTTTATCCTTTTGAACTAATAAATAAGTGGCCCAAATGGGAAAAGAATTTTTTAAATATAAGTGGAGAGAAATTTTCTGGCAAAACTCATTTAACTAATATTTTTTTAAAAAAATTTAATGGTATTAGAGTTGAATCAAAATTACTCAACAATGAAAATTTAAAAGGAATTAAACCTTACCAGAACATCATTTTAGAGGATTTAGATTTAGATATAAACGAAAAACTTATCTACACTCTTTTTAATATAATAGACCAAGATAATAAATTTTTAATAATTACATCTTCAGAACCAATAGCTGAAATTAATTTTAAGCTTGAAGATCTTAAATCAAGAACTAAAAACTGTCTTTTAGCAAAAATTGAAAATCCGGATGATGAATTGATGTTTGCTCTTATATTGAAAAACTTAGCTGACAGACAGATTACTCTAGACAAAAAATTGATTAATTTTATTATTAAAAGAATTGAGAGATCGTATGGAAAAATATTTGAATTCATATATAAAATTGACGAGATTAGCTTAAAAAAAAAAAATCAATTGATTTTAGAATTATTAATGAGGCATTAGAGGAATAGGTGAATAAATATAGAACACATACTTGTAACGAATTAACCCAAGATAATAGTGGGCAAGAAATTGTATTATCAGGCTGGATTAATAAAAAAAGAGACCATGGAAATCTTTTATTTATTGATTTAAGAGACAATTATGGAATCACTCAATGCATAATTGATAAAAGTAATGAGAACTTTAAATTATTAGAAAGAATTCAGTTAGAGAGTGTAATTAAGGTAAATGGAAAAGTTGTTAAGAGAAGTGTAGATACCATTAACTCTGAACTTCAAACAGGTGAAATAGAAGTTAACATTGATAAGTTCGATGTGCTTGGTACATGCAAAGAACTTCCAATGCCCGTATTTAGTGATCAAGAATATGCTGAAGAAATTAGACTTAAATATAGATTTTTGGATCTAAGAAGAAAAAAAATTCATGATAATATTATATTAAGATCCAAGGTTGTTTCATTTATTAGAAATGAAATGTTCAAATTAGACTTTTTGGAATTTCAAACTCCAATACTAACATCTTCAAGTCCAGAAGGTGCTAGAGATTTTTTGGTTCCTAGTAGATTAAACCCTGGAAAATTTTATGCTCTACCGCAGGCACCTCAGCAATTTAAACAATTAATAATGGTGTCTGGATTTGATAAATATTTTCAAATTGCCCCATGTTTTAGAGATGAAGATGCTAGAGCAGATAGAAGTCCAGGTGAATTCTACCAACTTGACTTAGAAATGTCATTTGTTGAGCAAGAGGATGTTTTTCAAGTTGTTGAAAAATTGATGGTCAATGTGTTCAAAAATTTTTCTTCAAAGAAATTAATGTACAAAAAATTTCCAATAATACCTTACGATGAATCAATGCTTAAATATGGATCAGATAAACCTGACTTGAGAAATCCATTAATAATTTCAGATTTATCAGACATATTTACACGTGATGATGTTACATTTGAAATATTTAAAAAACTTGTAAAAGCTGGCTCCAAAGTAAGATGTATAGTAACTAAAAATACAAAAGAAAAACCCAGAAGTTTTTTTGATAATATTGATAAATGGGCAAAGGAACAGGGTGCATCGGGTTTAGCTTATTTTACAATTGAAAAAAATGAAAATATTTCAGCTAAAGGACCTGTTGGCAAATTTTTTTCAAAAGAAGTGCTAGAAAAAATTATGAAAATCACGGGAGCAGAAATTGGTGACAGTATATTTCTTGCATGTGGAAAAATAAATGATGTTGAGAAAATAACTGCTCAAGCTAGAGATAAAATTGCTAAAGATTTAGACTTAATTGATGAAAATGTTTTTGCATTTTGTTGGATTGTTGATTACCCAATGTTTGAAAAAAATGAAGTAACTAATAAAATTGAATTTAGTCACAACCCATTTTCAATGCCTCAAGGTGATATTAAAAACATTGATTTTGATAATCCTCTTAATATTAAAGCTTACCAATATGACATTGTTTGTAATGGAATAGAGTTATCTTCTGGTGCAATTAGAAATCACGTACCCGAACTAATGTATAAATTATTCTCAACTGCCGGTTATCAAAAGGAACAAGTTGATGAGAAATTTAGTGGCATGATTAATGCTCTTAGTTATGGAGCACCACCTCATGGAGGTATAGCACCAGGAATAGATAGAATTGTAATGCTTTTAGCTAATGAGAAGAATATTAGAGAAGTTACGATGTTCCCAATGAATCAAAATGCTCAAGACTTAATGATGAATGCTCCTTCAGAGGTTAATGAAAAACAACTTAAAGAACTTGGATTAGCTTTAAAATTTAAAAAATAATACTATTTTTTTCCTTTTAAGCTTATTTTAACATCAGACAAATCAACAAGATTTTTTTTGTAATTATTTCTAACAAAGCCTTTGCTAGTAATATCTTTTACAATTTTAAGTAATTGATTTTGATCTTCAGTATTTTCTTCTTCTGATGAAGATCTATCTGACCCACCAATTGCTGGAGTATGTGCTAGATCCTCTCTACTTTGGTAGGAGATAGCCAATTCTCTAAAAATATAATCCAATATTGAAGAGGCACTCATTATTCTGTCGTTACCATGTACTTTTCCAGATGGTTCAAATTTAGTATCAACATAAGCGCTAATAAATTCATCTAAAGGAACACCATACTGAAGACCTAGTGATATCGCTATTGCAAAATTATTCATTAAAGCTTTTACTAGTTCTCCCTCTTTGCTTGTATCAATAAAAATTTCACCTATTTTTCCATCTTCATATTCACCTGTGTGCAAATAAACTTTATGGTCACCAATAGTAGCTTTTTGAATGTAACCTTTTCTTCTATCAGGCATACTGAATCTCTTGCCGACACCTTCATTAATTTTCTTAACAAATGTAGTATTATTTTCTTTTGAAATTATTTTTGGTTGGCTTTGCTCAGTTATAATATCTAATTTTTTAGTTTCTGTTAGCTTATTATTTGGGTCCAGGCTTTTAGTTTTTCTTGTATCAAGTTTAACGTCTAAAACTTCAAATTTACCATCATCACGCTTTTCTAGATTCGCTAATTCTGCCTCATTAACATCATCTAGATAATGATTAACTTTAAAGCTACAAGTGTAATAAGTTTCTACTAAATATTTTGCCATTTTTCCTTTAATTAATTTTTATTTTGAATCATGAGATAATTAATTTATATACAAATCCTTACTTTAGTCTAATTTAAATTATACAATTTTAGATTGAAGAAAAAAAAATTATATGTTGACATTTGTAAAAAAATTTTTCATTTGGTGGGATCAAGAAACACTTGGAACTAAATTAAAAACACTTTTTTCTGGCAAATTTGTTGGAAGAGATTCAGCTGGTAATAAATACTATCAAAATAAAGCTGGCAAAAGATGGGTGATTTATAGTGAAGAGATTGATGCATCAAAAATACCTAGCGAATGGTATTCATGGATTCATTTCACTAATAATAGGATTGAAAACATTCATGATTTAAAAAAATATGATTGGCAAAAACCCCATCAATCAAATCAAACTGGCACAGAAAATGCCTATCATCCAAATAGAAATAATGAACAAATTAAAAAAAAATATACTACTTGGAAAATTTAATTTTATATTAATTTTAACTTATTTTTTTTTAGCCAATCCATTATCTCCTTTAATTGCCATAGAAAATTCTAATGGACGGTTTATTGAAATTAAAATTTTAGATAAAGTTAGTTCTAAAACCAATCTTTTAAAATTAAAAATAGGTGTAGAAAAAAAATTTCAAAATTTATTAATTAAGACTATGAAATGTAAAAATTCAGAGTTTGATGACAACCCAGAAATAACGGCTTACATTCAGGTTCAAGACCTAACAAACAAAGATAATAATGAAGTTTTTATATTTAATGGATGGACTTTTTCATCAAGTCCAGCAATCAACCCATTTGATCATCCAGTTTATGATATTTGGCTTACTAAATGTTATTAAATAACTTTTTCGTTATCTAACCAACCCACATTAAAATCTGACTCAATAAACTTT
>Ga0209403_10006817_pt1 | contig 11461 bp, 10 predicted proteins | sample ArcticOcean_MG_C_8_FD_187440 | JGI IMG/M metagenome (GOLD analysis project Ga0209403, IMG submission 187440) | Marine microbial communities from western Arctic Ocean - ArcticOcean_MG_CB11_86 (SPAdes) (version 2) | ecosystem: Environmental > Aquatic > Marine > Oceanic | place: Arctic Ocean... | reverse complement strand
GCACGCTGAGACGCTGCCCATCTTCGTCGACACCCGCAATCAGCAGATCTGCCCGTCCATCGCCGTCATAGTCTGCCCAGACCGTTGGGCCGCCACTGAGGCCTTCGATCTCTTCTTCGAGCGAAACGCCACTGAGAGAACCATTGCGATTCTCCAATACGAGGGCGCGATGGTCGGAAAGGATCGTCCGCCCGGCGATGGCCAGGTCTGCGTCCCCGTCATTGTCGTAGTCAATCCAATGCGCACCGCCATCGACGCGCTGGAAGATGTTCAGAGAAAAATCGCCGTCCTCACTTAGTGTTCCTGCGGGACGATTGCGGAAGATCTTCAACACCGCATAAAGAGAGGCATCGCGACCGGACAGGGCGAGATCGAGATTGCCATCGCCGTCAAAATCTGACCAGGACAACGATCCGCGTTTGACCTTGTTGGCCAGTCCCGTATTCGCGTCGCCCCCGAGATCGATGCCTGGTTCAAGGGTCAACGTGCCGGGGGGATCATTCGTGTAGAATTCAGTGACTGCCGCCAGCCCACCGTCAGCGATGATATTTTCGCCAGACAAGGACAGATCGATGTCGCCATCATTGTCGATATCGGCCCAGGCGAGGTCGCCATTGGAGACATTCAGCAGCGCTTCGCTGTTGAACTCATCCAGGGTAAGACGGCCACGATCATTCGAATACAGCCGCGTGAGGGACGTGCCACCGGCCGTCATCCCTGACACGACCAGATCGAGGTCACCGTCGTGATCTGGGTCTCCCCATGCCAGGTCGGCATACCGAACACCCGTCAGGCTGGCATCCCCGAGATCATCTACCTGGGTCAGATCGAGATTCAGCAGCCGGTCGGTGGGGCTGGCACCTTCTTCATTTGTGTAGATCTGAAGACTCTCATCTCCATCCTCGTCCCACCCGGCAATGGCCAGGTCGAGATCTCCATCCCCGTCGGCATCGGCCCATCCAGCTTCGCCAAAATAGACACCCACGAGGCGATCACTCTGAGCTACATCCTCAACGAGCAAGCCGTCGTCGTTGCGCAGGACACGGGCAATGCGACGACAAGTCCCATCATCGGAGCGGATCTCGCCGATCAGCAGCAGATCCTGGTCACCGTCGCGATCATAATCGCCCCAGGTGGCATCCCCGGCCCACACACCTGGTAATTCGAGACCAGAGTCCTGCAAATTTTGCGCACCAACCGGTGAAAGAGCCGGTGCGACGGTCATTGCCGCGCTCAGGCCCAGTGCCAACCATCCTGGCCGCGGCACAAACCGAAGCCAGCGGTTGGCCGACGTCGAATCGTGCTGGCCCCTTGGGCTCGATGTCGGCCAAGGTCTGTTGGTGAGTGGGGTCGTCATTGATACCTGATCGGGGGTGTTACGGATGGTCGCGAAAGATAATACAGTCAACGCCCCCCTGCCAACGCCTAGCTGACTTCTCGCAGCCGCGCCAGAAGATCGGTCGTGGACGTGTGTTGCACATGCTCGGTGATCACGACAGACCCACCGGCAGCCTGCACGGCATCTGCACCCACTACGTCGGCGACATCATAGTCTCCGCCCTTGACCAACACATCTGGAAGTACCTGCCGCACCAGTGATTCCACACTCGTGTCACAGAACACGGTGAGCCAGGAGACGCAGCTCAGGGCACCGACCACGACGATACGGTCCTGCAGCGTCTGCAGGGGGCGTCCGGGGCCCTTCAGTTGTCGAATGCTTGTATCGTCATTGAGGCCGACAACGAGGATATCTGCAAGACTTCGTGCCGCCTCGAGGCAATGAACGTGTCCTGCGTGCAGCAGATCGAAGCAGCCGTTGGTAAAGGCGACCTTCTTGCCCTGCTGACGCCAAATTGCGCGCTGATGCAGCAGTTTATCCGTCTTGAGAAGTTTTGGGTGGATTTCAGGACTCATTTTCGACGGATTCCGGTAGCATTCGATGGCATTTGGTCTCTACAGGCATCTTGCCCGATAGGTTATACAGCAACGGCCCTCTGATCCAAAAAGATCAAAGGGCCGCTGACAAGACGATATGGGGTGAGTGACGGGGCTCGAACCCGCGACCTCCAGGACCACAACCTAGCGCTCTAACCAGACTGAGCTACACCCACCACACAATCGAAAACCATACTACAAAGTCGGGCGGAAATGGCGTGCCCAGCAGGACTCGAACCTGCGACATTCTGCTTAGAAGGCAGATGCTCTATCCAGCTGAGCTATGGGCACAAATCTCGACAGCGGCGATCATGTTGAGACCACCGGCGGACGGCTCGCTGAAGTCACTGGGCGGCGCTGGCGAAATGCATTCGCCAGCACAAGACAGTAAAGAAACGGGCTGCCTCAAACTTGCGCAACAGATCGGCGTCTTCAGCGGACGCGAACCAGTCTCACGCTCACTTGTAGAAAAACCCCCGCCACCGAAGCGATGGCGGGGGTTCAATAGTGGTCGGGGTGAGAGGATTCGAACCTCCGACCCCCTGCTCCCAAAGCAGGCGCGCTAACCGGACTGCGCTACACCCCGACTCGAAGTGCGAAGACTTGAAGTGCGAAGACGTGAAATGCGAACATCATTAATCTGCTGACGTAATTGCTGGGTTGCGGCACGGGCCGCTTCAGGATAATCGCCGCCCGCAGAGGCAAAGATAATCGATCGCGACGAATTAACGTAGACTCCTTGTCCATCGTCGCGTAATCCGTCCCCTACGGCATGCTCGAGATCGCCGCCCTGGCTGCCAACTCCTGGCACCAGGAAGGGGAGGTCGGGGGCAAGGCTGCGCATGCGGATCATACTGTCTGCCTGGGTCGCCCCAACGACGAGCCCACAGTTTCCGTGGTCGTTCCACTCTACCGCTTTGCGAGCGACATGTTCGTAGACAGGCCCCTCAGGCGTATCGAGCCGTTCAAAGTCGGCGGCACCGGGATTTGATGTGTGACAGACGAAGAAGACGCCTCGATCTGCGTAGGACAGAAATGGATCGAGGGCGTCCTTGCCCATATAGGGATTCACTGTCACGGCATCTGCACCGATCTTATCGAAAATCATGTGCGCCCACTGCTCGGCTGTGGAACCGATGTCACCGACCTTCGCGTCGAGCAGGACGGGAATATCGTCGGGAATCGCTTCAAGCGTTTTGGCCAGCGTATCCCACGCATCGGCGCCGAGGGCGCCATAGAAGGCGTAGTTTGGCTTGTACACAGAGACCAGATCGGACGTCGCTTCGATCAAACGCTGATTGAATTCGATGACGCCTGCAGCATTCTGACCAAGACCTGCCGGCAGCCGGTTCAGAACCGGATCAAGACCAACACACACGAGGCTGTCGTTCTTCTCCACAGTGGCGGCAAGTTTGTGAACAAAGTTGGTCATGAATCCAGGTCTGTTTCCCTAATTGAAGCCAAGTGAATCCGTTGGTACCGTGCCCATCAGCGTATCAAGAAGCGTGAGGGCTGTGTCGACGACCGCCTCGGGACGTGGTCCGACGACGAAGATCACTCTGCATTCGGTGAGGAAGTCGCCTTCGCTATCTGACATCTTGATGCGCGTTCCAGCGTCACGGCTCACCACGACATCACTGTTGTACAAGCCATCGGCACGAATGGCCGTCACGACTTTCGGATGTGAGTTCTCACCACCGATTCTCGTATTGATCACGGCCGCTGGCAAGTCCCGTTCGTAGCCAACAACACCGGTGCTCAATGCGTATTGACGATCTACGTGAGTCGCACTGTAGATCACCCGACCTGTCTCGTCGATGATTCTCGGCGACAAGCTGGGTTGCAGAGACGTGCCGCGTGCATCGATGATGAGTCCTGTGTAGGGCTTATCCGGCACGAAGACGATCAGCGAATCTGAGACGGGCAATTCAGCCGCTACCGCATCGAGGGATGAAATTGAATCGGGCAAAACAGCGGCTGCGAGGCCATCCAGCAAACGCAACTGCAAATCGAGCAAATATAGTCCATCTTCCTGCCGACGACTTCCTGAGACCACCGTGGCACCTCGCACGAGTCCCTCGACGGTGGCTCGCACTGTGTCACTGGCAACCATCGACATACTTACCGTCGTGCGGGCGTCGACCTGAACGCCACCGACGACTTCTAGCAATTTCCGGTAGGCGGTGACCTTTGCGGCACGGAAGCCAAGAAGACGCTGCTGCACGGGATTGGTGATATTCTCCGGCGCGACGCCCTCGCCTGTGACGATGAGGACACCATCCGTCCAATCAAGTTGTCCCTCAACGAAGTCGCCCTGAGGCGTTTGGGTGGACACCGTCCGGATGACGCGACTTGCAACGGCACGACCGAAAGGTTGCGACTCTGCGGACACAAGGGTGCACAAAAGCCCTACGAGCACAAGGGTGCACGAGAGCACGGCGCAGAGTCGTTTGTTGAGGAATCGGAACACGATGTGCGACGGCTCCAGACTGGCCGAGAGGGTGCCCACCGACAAAGGATGAGCGAAAGATTAAGTCTGAAGTGGTCCTGTAAGCCGAGTTCTGTCAGCACACGTCAACGGCCAGGCCGATGGCGTGCACACAATGAGCATTCATCTGGGACAACAGTTACCTGCTGCCTCATGCAGCCTACCCGGGAGTCAGACGAGGCGGGCCACCTCTCCTCCCCTATTTGGCCTTGCTCCGGGTGAGGTTTACCATGCCGCCTCCGTCACCGGAAGACGCGGTGAGCTCTTACCTCACCATTTCACCCTTACCCGCCACCGGGTATGACCCCTCATGACGGGCGGTTTGTTTTCTGTTGCACTGTCTGTGGGGTTACCCCCCCTGGGCGTTACCCAGCACCCTGCCCTGTGGAGCTCGGACTTTCCTCACCGGTCGAAACCAGCGCGCTCATCCGGACCACTTCAGTTCTATCGCAATTTCAGCGTCTAGGCCGACTCATCATCCCAGACGATGATTGCACCACAACTCTCACAGATGATGACCTCTTGAGCACGGCGGACAGTGCTCTTCATCTGCGCCGGCAACTGTCGATAACAAGAGCCACATGAGCCCTTGCGCACAGCTGCCACGGTGAGACCGCGAAGTCGCTTGACCGTCTCGTATGTGCGCAGCAGGCTGGGCTCAATGCCCTTGGCGGCCTTCGCACGACGTGTCTCAATACTGTCGACCTTGCCCTGGAGGGAATCGAGATTGGCCTGCAGATCGTCGATGTGTGTCTGTTGTTCCTGACGCACTTCTTCGGTATCTACTTTTTCTAACTCAACCTGCTCGCCCGTCTTTTCGGAACTCTCGATGAGTTCGAGAATCTGCGACTCGTACTCCGACATCTTCGCCTTTGCCGCCTCGACCTCGATCTGCAGCGCATCATATTCTCGATTGGTCTTCACCTCGGAGAAGCGTGCTTCCAGCTTCTTCAGCTGGTCTTTGGCCTCCTCCAACTCGCGCTCGTAATGACGCTGACCCCGTTCGGACTCTGCGAGTCGTTCCGTCAGTTCCTTCAGAGAACTTTCGGCGCGCTCGATTTCTGCCTGACGTTGAGTGATTTCGGAGGGGTATTGGCTCTTGGCCGCCTCGAGACTGCGGAGCTCAAGATCGACCTCCTGCACCTGCAACAACTGCATCAATCCGTCCTTCAAGGACACTCGCTCTCTCCCGTGCTGGTAGCGGGGGACTTGGCTCTAGTCATCGCGCCAAAAGAAAAGTGCACGGCAGGGTGCACTTTTTCATGCAGGGCGGATCAAAAAAAGCCCTCGTCCATGACCAAAGAACATAAATGCAGGTTGAGCCGGCGGCAACCCTGAAACTCATCGGTGAGATGATCCGTCGGACGCCAGCATTCTCTTTGCAGCCGCAGCCATATGATGTGGCGTAAGCTGGTGTTTCTCCAAAAGATCATCGTTTTCGGCCGACTCACCGAAGACGTCGTCGATCCCCATGCGTTGTACACGAGTTGGCAGATGCTCTGAAAGGGTCTCGGCAACGGCGCTGCCGAGACCGCCGATGATCGTGTGATCTTCACCGGTGATCACCATTGTTGTATGGGCCGCGGCGACGATGGCGTCCACATCGAGTGGTTTGACGGTGGGCACATGCAGCACATACGCGGAGATTCCATCAGCGTATAGCAATTGCGCCGCTTGCAGGGCGCGAACACTCTGCTCACCCGTTGCGATAAAGGTGATGTCATCGCCTTCTCGCAAGACTCGGGCCTTGCCGATCTTGAATCCGTGGTCCGGATCATCCTCGTGTGCAGCATCGAAGATCAGCGGCTGTGGGTCGCGCGTAAGCCGTAGATATACGGGACCCTCGTGAGCATTGGCGGCGATCATGGCCGAATGCGTTTCGACGCCATCTGCCGGTGCCAGCACGGTCATTCCCGGCATGGCTCGCATGACGCTGATGTCGGAAACGTCTTGATGGGTCTTGCCAGTCTTGCCCGTCAGTAGACCCGTATAGCTACCAGCTATTTTCACATTCAAACCAGGTTGAGCGACGACGACGCGAACCTGATCCAGATCGCGATTCACGAGAAATACGGCGAAACTCGACAACCACGGGATCAAGCCGCAGGAGGCCATGCCGGCCGCGACACCCATCATATTCTGCTCGGCGATCCCCATCTGCAGAAAGTGCTCGGGGCGCTGGCGGGCGACGATATCGGCTTTCGTCGAATTGGCCAGGTCCCCATCAAGGACAAACACACGCGGGTCCTTGTCGATCAGTTCAACCAGGGTCTGTCCAAAGACATCTCGTTGGGCGACCAGTTCAGGGCGAACCTCGTAGGAGGGGCTCATAGGGCTGCCTCCTGCTGCGCAAGTTCCTCGCGTGCGATTCGCAGGTCCTCATCTGTCAGCGGCTTCGAGTGCCAACTGTAGTCATTCTCCATATAGGAGATGCCCTTGCCTTTCACCGTCTGCGCAATGATGAGCGTGGGGCCTTCGGTGTATGCACGGGCGGTACTGCAGGCGGTGAGAATTTGCTCGAAGTCATGACCATCGATTTCGAGCACGTGCCAGCCAAAAGCCGACCAGCGTTGAGCCGGATTGTCCTGTGGTCGTTGACGGGCATCGACTTCATAGCCGGCATCGGTTGCCCAGCCGAACTGTTGCAAACCATTCAAGTCGAGGATCGCTGTCAGATTGTCGAGTCCATAGCGCTGAGCGACGAAGGCCGCTTCCCAGATCTGGCCTTCCTGGGAATCGCCATCACCCAGCATGACCCACGTGTGGTAGTCATGCCCCTGGATTCTGGCGGCCAGTGCCATGCCAATTCCCGGCGACAGGCCCTGACCCAGTGAACCGGTGGACATATCGATTCCCGGCAGGACGGACATATCCGGATGACCCTGAAGCCGCGAGTCTACGGCATCGAATGTCTTGAGTTCCTCTTCCGGGAAATATCCTCGTGCAGCAAGGGTCGCATACAAACCGATGGAGCAATGACCCTTCGACAGGATAAAGCGATCACGACCTGGATCATCAGGTTGCTGCGGATCGATGTTCATCACCTCGAAATACAGCGCCGTCAGAAGCTCCGTCGCAGACATGGGGCCACCGAGATGCCCCGCGCCAGCATGGTGTACCGACTCGACGACGCCGCGACGAATCTGGATGGCCGTATGGCGCAACTGCCGATAGCGTTCGACGGATGGAATGGCTGGCTCCATTGGTTATGGCTCCCTCAAAGCGCTGGCATCTTCGCTGCGTCCAAGCAGGTCAAGGACATGCGTAAGATCTTTGACGGTGCGAGCCACATCGGGATGATCCGGCCCCACCAGCTGGCGTTGGTAGTCCAAAACGCTGCGAAATTGTGTTTCTGCTTCGCTGTATTTCTGTCCCACATATAATCCGTAGGCCTGGGCATACTGACGCAGTCCCGTCGCGCGCGCACCCATGGCTGATGCTGCCAAACTGTCACCCTGCGCGAGAAGGACGCGCGCCTGGCCGGCAAGCACAAGTGACAGATGTGGGCGCTGCGGAGTCAGATCGATCCAGCCCTCGTCGGCAAGGGACATGAGCTGCACAAAATATGCTTCGGCACGATCCAGCTGATTCGTACTCAGGCAGATATCCCCTAGGGTACCGATCGTCGTCAGCAGATCATCGGCGGCGACGCCCGTTGTGCGCAGGCTGTCCAGTTGCAGAGCGAGGATCGACTGAAATAATCTGTTTGCTTCGGCGAGGTCGCCACGACCCGCTGCCTGATGTGCGAGCCCTTCCAGCGATCGAACCACCAATCTCAGTCTGCCGTCTGCCCGAGCCAGATCTGCTGCCGTCTCGTAGTGACGCTCAGCTGCTGCGATATCCTTGCTTTCAAGGGCGCCGCGCGCCGCCTCCATCTGTGCCGCCCATGCGACCATGGCTGTGTCGGGCGCCTGCTCTGGAGCGCAGTGCCACGTCAGCGATACCGACAACAGAGCTATGGCCAAAGAATGGCGTTTCAACCGTCCCCGGGGATGGTATTGAGGCTTTTTTGAATCATCTCAGTGATTTGACTGTCGCCAGCCAATTCCAATCCGGCTTCCAGGATCCTGCGAGCTTCTTCTGGCATACCGGCGCTATGCAGTGTGATGCCGTAGTAATAGTGTACCTGCGGATTCTCCGGTGCGCGCTCAAGGGCCCGCTTATACAAGGGCAGTGCCTGTTCGGCCTTGCCCTGCATGGCGAACAGGGATCCTGCGTTCAACAACGGCGTCGCGTCCTTCGGATCGATATCAGCTGCCTGCAGGTAAAAGGGCAGGGCGTCGTCTAATTGTTCGCTACGCGTCAACAGACCACCAATGTGATTGAACAAGCGGGCATCATCTGGCTGCAAGTGGGTGGTACGTTGCAGTTTGTTGAGGGCTGGCTCCCAGAGGGATTGCGTGAGGAGAAAGGCTCCCAGGTGGTAGTGGTTCGCTGGATCCTCAGGCGACGACAGGATCGCCCGTCGCAGTTGTCCAAATTGCGCGGCAATCTGTGGATCGAGGTCCTGAAATTTCTCGAGGCTCGCCGATGCGGTGGCGACCAATTCTGTATCAATCTGGTCGCCGACCACGCGGATCCGCTCCCATGCTTCGACCATACTTGGATCGAGCTCGGTTGCGCGCTGGTATGCTTCCACCGCCTGGGCGACTGCGCCCGCCTGTTCGAGGGACACGCCCAGTAGGTAGGCGAAGGCCGCTTCCTGTGGCAGGAGCTCGCTGGCACGTCGGATCGATTCGACGGCTTTTTCAGGACGCTGTGTGGTTCGATAGAGATCGGCCAGTCGTCGATGCAGCGAAGGCTGATTCGAGTCCAGTTCGACGGCAAGCAACAAGTGTGTCTCGGTGTTCTCGAATTGTTGCAAACGGAAGTAAATCCCGCCAAGATTCAGATGGGCAAGGGCGAAGTCTGGATGATGTCGAAGGGCCCGTTGTGCGGCCTCAATGGCGTCACCATTCTGTCCCTGAATGGCCAGGGCTGTGGCGAGAAGATTGTTGAGCTCCGCATGGGTCGAGTCGAGGGTCAGTCCCTGGCGGGCGAAGTTGGTTGCCTGCGTCGCCTGCCCCGTGGCAAGGGCGCCGCGGGCACGCTCGAGTAGGGTCGGCAGGTCGGCTGCAGTCTCGACGGGCTGACTCTCTACTGCGGCGGGCACCGCTTCATTTGCGGGGCGCTCACAAGCAGTGAGCGCGGCGATCGCACAAACGGCGAGGACGTAGAAGGGTCCAGACTTGCCGTCTGACATAGGAACAGGCTCCCTGAGATGGGCATCATGTTGGGCGAGAATCTATCGTCGGCGCCCGCGGGATGCATGTCAAGAAACGCGGAGCCGTACAGCGACAGCGGCCACCTCTGCTGGAAGGCTTCACAGCGGCCGCTACCCCATTGATCATCGTCGATCTTTGCATGTAGAGATGAGGTGACCCATGGGGAGGATTCGTCATGGGAGACGAAAAAACCCCGGTCGCGACAAGTCGGCCGGGGTGAAAGATGAATGGTGGGCGATGCTGGATTTGAACCAGCGACCTCCGGTATGTGAAACCGGCGCTCTAACCAACTGAGCTAATCGCCCTTCACGCAATCGTTACGACTGCTTTGAATGGTGGGCCCACCAGGACTCGAACCTGGGACCAACGGATTATGAGTCCGGCGCTCTAACCAACTGAGCTATAGGCCCGACACTCTGGAAACCACTCGAAATAGTTCGTAACTCGTTGAAACATTGAAACTTAAGTATTTCCAATGTTCTCCAATGTGCTCCAAGCCTCTCGACACGTTTTGCACATCAGGTGACACAAACGTGGCACAAAAACCATTTTGTGTCATATCGTCGGTGTGGTAACTTCATGGGTAGGAGATCAACGGACTACAGGAGAACCCATGAAACAAGCTACCGCAATCGACATTGAGGGCCTCGTCAGAGGCTACCTCCGAGGCACCGCCTGGCATTGCACGTTCTACACACCAGCTGGTCGCCAACGTCTCAAGCTCAGCACAAAGAATAAACGGCAAGCTGAAAGACGTGCAAGAGAGATCGCTGACTTAATCCAGCGCGAGGACTGGGAAGGGCTCTCAACACTAGACTGGAAACCGATGGCCAAGGCCGGGACGTTCGCCATCTTCGTGCGTGATGAATTCCTACCGACATACTGCACCTGGAGCGAACGAACCAGGAAAGGCGAGGAGGCACGCCTCCGGATTCTGTGTGGAGAGTTCGGGGCCCTGCCCTTGTCGGGGGTCACCGCTTCTTCTATCAAGTCATGGCTGGCCAAGCGTGGAGCCGAGGGGCTCAGTCCTGCTAGTCAGAACCGATACCTGGCGGCGATGAAGAGTATCTACAAGGCTGCGATGACGTACGGCTTCTGCAAGATGAACCCAGCAGCGGTCGTGACGATGAAGAAAGAGGAAGTGAAAATCAAGGACGTGCTCGACGATGCTGAGTTCGAACGACTCTTGATCGAACTGCCGGAATATTCACGGCGCATTGTCCTGGCTGCCGCAGAGACGGGCATGCGGCGCGGCGAGATCCGCCGACTTAAATGGGAAGACGTCGATATGGTTGCCGGCGAACTGCGGGTTGCCGTTGCGAAGAACAAAGAATTCAGGGTCGTACCACTGACAAACCGAATACGAGACATGCTTGAGGCAATGAAGGTCGAGGTGGTACCACATCCCACGGCACCTGTATTCGAGGGTGTTGAAATCAAGAAAGGCCTGGCAGCTGCGTTGAAGCGTGCTGGAATCGAGAAACACATCAGCCTTCACAGCTTCCGCCATCAGTTCGCGACCCGGGCCTTGGAAGCCGGGGTGTCGTCGTTCCATTTACAGGCCATCGGTGGGTGGAAGTCGCCCGTCATGCTCCAGCGCTACGGCAAGGTGCGCAACAAGGCTCTGCACGAGCAGATGGCGAAGCTGAACGCAAATGCGGCAATAGTTTGACCAAGTATCCTGATCACCGCAGGCATACTTTTCAATCCTCTCCTGCCTGTATCCCTTCCAGAGGTTCTCTGGGTTCCCATAGATCTGGTAGGAGCCTTCTTG
>Ga0209403_10006813_pt1 | contig 11466 bp, 10 predicted proteins | sample ArcticOcean_MG_C_8_FD_187440 | JGI IMG/M metagenome (GOLD analysis project Ga0209403, IMG submission 187440) | Marine microbial communities from western Arctic Ocean - ArcticOcean_MG_CB11_86 (SPAdes) (version 2) | ecosystem: Environmental > Aquatic > Marine > Oceanic | place: Arctic Ocean... | reverse complement strand
ATTCATCGGCGCGGTCTTGGGAGGTGCAGCGGGCTATTTCGGCGGCTGGGTCGATCACCTTGTGGTTTGGCTTTACACGACATTCTCGTCAATTCCAAGAATCGTCTTGCTCGTAGTGGTGGCCTACGCATTCACGGCTTCCGATTCGGATGCCAAAGATACGTTGTTACCGGTTTACATCGCCTTTTGTGCGACGTTTTGGATTGGCACATGCCGGGTGATTCGCGGTGAGACGATGAAGCTCAAGGAGCTCGAATACATCCAAGCGGCTCGCACGGCCGGTTTTGGAAATATGCGAGTACTGTTTCGGCACGTCCTGCCGAACACTTCGCACCTGATGCTAATCAACTTCTCATTGTTGCTGATTGGTGCCATAAAATCGGAAGTGATCCTCAGCTTTCTGGGCTTGGGTGTGAAATCTCAGCCAAGCTGGGGAATCATGATCCGTGATGCGGGCAATAACGGCGACGTAATGACAGGCTTCTTCTGGCAGATCGGCACGGCTACGTTTTTTATGTTCTTCCTCGTACTGGCTTTCAATATTCTATCTGACGCATTGCAAGATGCATTTGATCCCAAGCATCTTTAGGTCGGTATGTCCCAAACGCAGCCACTTCTCGAAGTTAAGAACCTCAAGGTCGGGTTTCGTACCGATCGTGGGAATGTGACGGCTATTGAAGATGTTTCGTTTCAGGTGAGGGCGGGCGAGATATTGGGTATTGTTGGCGAATCGGGCTGCGGTAAATCGGTGACCAGCCGCAGCATCATGCGACTTTTACCCGAGCGAAATAGCTTTATCGATCCCGGCAGCGAAATCCTTTTCGACGGCAAGAATTTGGCGCAAGCCGACGAACGAACGATGCGCACCATCCGCGGCAACCGCATTGCAATGATTTTTCAAGAACCAATGACGGCGCTCAATCCAGTATTTACCATCGGCTGGCAGCTTGACGAAGCGCTCAAGTATCACACCACGATGAACAAAACCGAGCGCCGCAACCATGCGGTCGAGATGCTCCGTTCGGTTGAAATTCCGAATCCCGAGCAGCGTTATCGCGAGTATCCACACCAGCTCTCCGGCGGCATGCGGCAGCGCGTGGTGATATCTCTGGCACTCTGTTGTGACCCAGAGCTCTTGATTGCCGACGAACCGACGACCGCCCTGGATGTCACCATTCAGGCGCAGATATTACGACTCATGGACAAGTTGCGTCAAAAAAACGATACAGCCGTGGTACTGATTACGCACGACTTAGGAGTCATTGCTCAGATTTGCGATCGTGTGATTGTGATGTATGCAGGGCAAATCGTAGAAACGTCGGAGGTCAACGCATTGTTCAGCCGGCCCCAGCATCCCTATACCAAAGCACTGCTCGAATCGATTCCCCAGCCAGGACCCGCCCACCACCAGACACGACTACCGACGATCGACGGCGTCGTGCCCAGTCTGTTTGAATTGCCAGCCGGCTGCCGATTTCAAGACCGGTGTGCTTTCGAAGAGGACCAATGCGCACGTGAGAAACCTGCTCTGAGTAAAGAAGCCAACTCACGAACGGTCCGCTGTTTTTTTCCAAGGAACGAGTCCTGAAAAATGCCATTGGTTGAAGTTTCTAACCTAGTGAAGTATTTCCCAGTACGAGGCGGACTCATGAACCGCATCCTTCGTCAAGTGCATGCGGTGAACGGCGTGAGCTTTGCGATTGAGAAGGGTGAGATACTGGGAGTAGTGGGCGAGTCGGGATGTGGCAAGTCGACGCTCGGCAAGTTGATTATTCATCTGCTCGAGGCGACCGCGGGCGAGATTCTGTACCAAGGCCAGGATATCAGTCAGCTCAGTTCCAGGGAATTGATGCCCTATCGCCGCCAAATGCAGATGATCTTCCAAGACCCGCATTCGTCACTGAATCCGCGCATGACCGCGGGTAACGCCGTCCGTGAAATGCTTGCGTTCCATAAAATTGTGCCCAAGAGTGAGCTGCCTGCCGCCGTAGATACGCTCTTCGCCAAAGTCGGTATTCACGCCGACGCCAAGGATAAATACCCCCATGAATTTTCCGGCGGGCAAAAACAGCGAGTCGGTATTGCCCGAGCGCTCGCCGTGAACCCCGAATTCATCATTGCCGACGAGCCGGTTTCGGCACTCGACGTGTCGATTCAGGCACAAGTGCTCAATTTGTTAATGGAGCTGAAAGACGACTTCGATCTGACGATGCTGTTCATTTCGCACGATCTCAAGGTTATCGATCATTTCTGCGACCGAATGCTCGTGATGTACCTCGGCACCCTTGTGGAGGAAATGCCCTGCCGCGACATTCAAGCGGATGCGCTTCACCCCTACACACAAGCACTTCTAGGCGCCAACCCGCTGCCAGACCCCACGCAGCGGCACGAACTAACGGTGTTATCGGGCGAAGTCCCCAGCTCCTACGATTTGCCGCAGGGCTGTCCATTCGTCGCACGTTGCCCGCTCGTCACCGAGCAATGCCACGCCGAAATGCCGCCACTACTCGAGACAGAGCCCGGGCACAGGGTCGCTTGCTGGGAACTGTAGAAGAATTGGTTCTTCCGGGATTTTAATGGCTAAACGAAAAGCAATGAGACGGTCCAGGATACTAAGCATATTGCTGTCGTGATATACGCTAAGGATTCGGCTGAATTGTCCTGAAATCGGCAAATTCGCCGCAAACCCTGTCTGCTCTACGACGCACTTTCAAGTCATGGCCAAAACGACTTCGGTGGGCCACACCGAAGGGAGCAAACCCGTATCCTAAAATAGCTTAGAACGAGGTGTCCTGTGTTAAATAGCCGCCTCGCTCGGTTAGCAAAGTGCGGATCGTACGGGGAGTTATCCCATCCGTCGGTACCCGGCTCTTTTTTCGTACAACGGTCGGCTTAGCCTATTTGGTTCCGGCATGGGCCGCGCTGTGTTTAACGAGAATCACTTCGCTCCGCAGCAGTACCACGTCCTGTCGATGTCGCCCAGGGGCGTGCTGGTCATTGGCATTCAAGAACATGTGATCTTCGCAGTCATTGCTGACACATTGCCTGCGGTAGCGGGCGCTGAGATCCTGGTAGAGAATATTTTGTCCGCAACCGCCGTGATTGGCGCTCTGAAATCCGGCAACCGAAAAGCTCGGAGCGTCGGCCAGCAGCGGGGCGCGACCGCTTCGATCAAATTTTACACGATGATACTCGCCTGCAGCGTTCACGTAGCCAATCCGATAGGCGAAGCTGCCCGACATGCGTTTCCGGTATTGCTGCCGTACCGTTTCTGACGCGGTTGCCAACTCATCTCGAGTGGGGACACGCATCACAACTCGACCGGCGAACACGTCATCGGCCAATGGTGTAGACGGGCAGACGAGCAATTCTTGGAGCTCTGCGCGGGTGAGCAGACCTCGATCGGCCAATTCGATGACAAAAACGCCTGCGTTTTCGCCAGGTCTAATCTTTGGCAGTTGGCCACCCAATTGCTCTGCGTAGTCTCCGAGTGCGGCTCCCAGATCGCGTAAGTTATTCTGGCACCTGAGCTGGCGAGCCGCTTCGCGGCTTTCGCCGAGCGCTGGCAACGCGAGCATCACGAGTGCCAGGAAGATGCCGCCGCCCACCGCGATGTCGGCCCGTGACCAACGCCGGCGGCTGCTAGAAGGATCTTGCGATTCGGTCAAAGATGCCGGCGCCACTTGAGGAGTCGTCGATGCATCGGGAACATTTTCCACCGCTTTTTGAACGAAAGAGCAAGTACGATTTACTAAGTCTTCGGGGGGGCAAGCCTCGGGATCAACTTCGTAGGCTTTCATGCATTGGCGCAAGCGATTGAGCTCATGCTGCCAAATTGGGTCGCTCTCGAGGCGGGCCTCAACGCGGGAGCGTTGCTCGGCACTGAGGTCATTGAGCAAATAGCCCAGCAACTCGTCTCTCATCGCGCCGCCCTTTCGCCAAGAAGGCGAATAGCTCTACAAACTACAAGCCCGCCAAAAAAGATGGCGGGCTTGTAGGTGTCAATCAATAAAGTTGCCTGTTTCGTATCGCCAGCACGAAGGTCGCCAGCACGAATGTTACGGCCGGCCGCCAACATGGAAATCACGCCAGGATTGGCCGAGGCGTGCGATGGCCGCGTGCAGCCGGCTCTTGACGGTTCCCACAGGTATTGACATGAGCTTAGCGGCATCACGGTATTTCATCCTCTGGAAATAAACCAATTTGACTGCGTTTTGCAAAGGATCAGGTAAGTTGCAAACAGCGCCACGTACCCACTCTGCCCGTTCGCTACTGGCGAACGCGTCATCGGGGCCTGCTTCAGCGGAAGTGACCACCTCCAAAAGGTTGCCCAAATCTTCGCCGTTGGCGCGGTTCGTTTGGTCTAGGCTCAACCGGCGGTGACGGCGGTTACGGCGCTGCGCGTCAATCGCTTGGTTGGTTGCGATCGTGTAAAGCCAGGGACGAAACTTGCGACCCGACTCGAATAGTTCGCACTTCAAATGAATTTGTAGGAAAGTAGCCTGGAATACGTCCTCGGCCAACGTGCCATCGCCGAGAAATCGTCGTAGGTAATTGTATAACTCACGTTCGTAGCGTGAGACCAACTCGGTAAACACCGAGGAATTTTCTGTCGTGCGATATTCGAGCAACAGTTCTTCGTCACTCCGCTGTCCGTGCTGGACCTGCATTGCGGTGGCGCTGGTGGAATTCTTGCCAGCCTCAACTACTCGTCCAACGTCACATTTCGTAGCTTCCCTTTTCTGGGCATCCTTGTGCTTGGTTAACATATTCTACGAACTCCTCATTCCGAGAGTTCGACGCTTCCAGGAGAAAATCCTTTCTCCCTGCCGTCCAAATTGGAATCCGCTACCCTCGCAGCAACACAGGTGCGAGTCCTTGGGTGGCGGATTTGCCGGCTTTTTGCCGGCCTGACAACCGTTACTGGCCCGTTGATAAGACGCCCGATCGAAGGGAATCCTTACCGGGGAGACCAACTTGCGATTGTTGATTTTAATAGTTGCAAGTCTTATGCCGCTGTATGGGTAGTCCGTCCCTCTTTACCCAGCTATCGGCATCGCAACTGCAAACAAGCTAAGCGTTTACGTATCCACCAGCAATATGGGTTCGCGCAATTCTCTAGGTAATACCCACAAGCCGTTTTTGCAGATTCTTCCATAAACTTGGCAGTCAACGGTCTCAGTTTCGGAGATAAATGTGATCAATTCTGCCACAGTTGAGCTATTACGATAACCTTCTGTAGAGGGGGGGTAGCTTTGGGGAAGCAAGTTTATACCCGCGCCACACGATTGCCGCCGACGCGGCGGACGAGGCTGCGCATCTCGAGGACGCTGATCGTGGAGAGGACGCGATGAACCGGTAGACCGCTCGTCTTGGTGATCTCGTCGATGAGAGAGCCTGCGGTTTGAATCGCTTGGAGCACCTGGGTCTCGACGTCATTGAGTTTGACTTCGGCGGGCATGCGCACCGTGGTTCCATCCGGCCGCTCGGCTGTGTGGGCTAGCGGGCCGAGTTCTTCCAGTACGTCGTCGATCGATGTCACCAGTTTTGCACCGTCGCGAATCAAGCGATGCGGGCCGACGGACATGCGGCTGTCGATCGGGCCAGGAACGGCAAAGACTTCCCGGTTTTGTTCCCAGGCATGACGCGCCGTGATGAGCGCACCCGAACGTTCGGCGGCTTCGACGACGATGGTCCCCAGCGAGATTCCGCTGATAATTCGATTGCGCTGCGGAAACATGCCGCTTACGGGCGGCATAGTGGGAGGGGATTCGCCGAGCACGCAGCCTTGAGCAGAAATTCGCTTGGCCAATTCTGCGTTCTCTGGCGGATACGGTTTCAAGACGCCATTTGCCAATACAGCGATCGTGCGTCCACCAGCGGCGAGCGCCGCTTGGTGGGCCGCGGTGTCGATGCCGCGGGCCAGGCCGCTGACGACGGTAATACCGGCTTGGGCCAAACTAGTCGCCAAGCGGCTAGCTTGTTGCTTGCCATAATGGGTTGCGTGTCGCGTGCCTACGATTGCTATCGAGAGCCGGTCCACTGCTTGCAACTCTCCTCGCGCAAACAACACGCCAGGCGGATCATCAATTTCTCGGAGCAAAGGTGGATAGTCACTATGCGACTCATGGTAAATAGCAACACAGTTATCACGTGCAAGCTTAATCTGCGCATCGACATCAATCTCGGTTCTGGCTTGCACAATGGCTTGCGCCAATTTCGCGCCAACGCCCTGCACACTTTGCAATTCGCCACTGCTTGCTCGAAACACATTTTCTGGCGAGTCGAATTGCGCTAACAACCGCAGTCGCATTAGCGGTCCCACTCCCGGAACCAATGCTAGGCGAAGTTGCCCGTGGAGTTCACTTTTGTCAGTGCTATTTGGTTCGACCACAGATCAGAGTTGTGTTGAGAGTTCTGCGAAATAGGTTGTTTGGCAGCACCACTATAGCAACTCCGTGAACTGATTACGCGGAATCCGCAGTTCTCCTGTTGCAAGAGCGGAATCTATGGGAATTGTCCAAGGCTTTTGCTACTATGCGCTAAGGGTGCTACGGCGGGGATTGCCTAATCGTTATGACTGCGCGTCGGCTGGAATTAAGTGACAGCTTTCTACCCCGCCCTTATCCCGCCCCCTACAGATTAATTGCAGTTCGCGCGGCTCGTCCGGGGCCTGCTGATTTCCAGCAGGTGGTTCGCGGGGATTAGCCAACGTCCGGATCGGGCCTTCCCATAGGCCACAATGTCGCAGGATTTTCTTAATTACCGAGCGTTGATCGCGCTCAAAAAAGCTGATGATTTCCATCTCACCACCGCATTTGGCGCATTCCAGCGGATCGACTTCGTAGATCCGTTTGATCAGTCTGGCCACGATCGGATGGGCGTTTCATGCCTATGCGGACCCATTCAACGCGGCGATAGAAGCTGGAAAACTGGCGGGAAAGGCCCAGGAAGCGGTCTCTCTTACACCAACCGACCCAACCGCAATCGAAACGCTGGCCGCGGCGCAGACGGCGTTCGAACAAGCGAATGAAGCCACGGGATTCGGCGGCACGGCGGTCTTGATTGGCCTCTTGGCGTTCATCGCATCGCACGCATTCGGCCAGGGTGCCGTCATTTGGGCATTTCTCAGCGAAATCTTCCCGAATCGAGTCCGCGCCCGCGGCTTGGCGCTTGGTTGCTTTACCCACTGGGTCATGACGGCCGCGATCTATGCCGGGTTAATGGTATTGCAGCTGTTGTGGTTGCTGTTCAAGATGCCGGAGACGAAGGGTGTGCCGCTGGAGAAGATTCAGAAAGTGTCGGGGATTTCATAGCGGGTATATTGGTTTTTTAAAGATCGTTTCATTGGCAATAGCTGTTATACCCTTCCACGATGCCTGATATCTTATGTCGCTTCAATCCATATCCGAATTGATGTCCGATGCTCGCCACCACAATTTTGCGGTGGGTTACTTTGAAAGCTGGGATCTAGCCTCACTGCAGGGCGTGATCGACGCGGCCGAATCGGAGCGGTCACCCGTAATCATCGGGTTCAATGGAGAATTTCTTAGTCAAGACGGAAGAATCACCGCGGAACGGCTTTCGTGGTACGGGGCCCTGGGCAAGGAGGCTGCGGAATCTGCCAGTGTGCCATGTGGATTCATTTTTAATGAATGCCCGAACGACGATTGGGTGCGCCAAGCGGTTACATCCGGTTTTAACCTCGTGATGCCCGCTGACCCGGAGGCGGCACTGGACGACTACACACACCGCGTGGCGGAGCTGACAGATTATGCTCATCAACACGACGTAGCCGTTGAAGCTGAAATCGGTGAGTTGCCAATGGGCGAGAGCGGCCATGTCGAACTTGGAGGCTCGTCAACAGATCCTGCCGCGGCCGCCCAATTTGTGGAACAGACGGGGATCGATTTGTTAGCGGTTAGCGTCGGCAACATTCACATCTTGATCCGTGGTCAACAGGGCTTGGATCTAACCAGGTTGAAAAATATCGCCGAATCCGTTCCCGTCCCGCTTGTTCTCCATGGCGGTACCGGAATTGAGGAAAAGAGTTTACGCGACGCGATCGAGATTGGCGTCGCTAAGGTTAACTACGGCACGATCCTCAAGCAGCGATACTTGGAAGCTTTACGAAATTCCTTGGACACCGATGACGAAAACCCACATCACCTGCTAGGCTACGGAGGCGATGCGGACATCATGACCGCCGGGCGGCTGGCGGTGAGAACCGCGGTTGTAGAAAAAATGGCAATTTTAGGATCAAGTCAAAGGGCCTAAGGATCAAATCAAAGGGCGTAGTCGGATGTTTGAAGTAGGTTGTGCGGGGATCGTGGTGGCGGACACATTCTGCGGGCCGTTGGCGTCGATTCCGGCCGCGGGTCAGTTGTTGGCTGTTGACGAAATGTTATCAACGGTTGGCGGCTGCGCGGCGAATGTCGCCAGCGCGTTGGGCCGGCAAAACGTGAAGGCCGGGGTCGTTGGATGCGTCGGCGACGACCATGGGGCGAAAATAATTTTCGGCGAATTGGAGTCCCGCGGAGTCGATTTTACTCAGCTGAAAATGACCGGTGATTATCCAACTTCGCAAACCGTGGTGCTGGTCGTTGAAGGAGAAGACCGCCGTTTCATCCACGTCTTCGGCGCGAACCGCGCGTTTTCGGTGGACCAAATCGACCGCGATTGGGTCGCGACGTTGAAGGCACTCTATATTGGAGGCCTTTTTCTCATGCCCAGTTTTAATTGCGAACCGCTGGCCGACTTGTTTTCGTTTTGCCGTAAAAGGGGCGTCGTGACGATCCTTGACGTGGTCGTTCCGCAAGATATGCTGGAATTTCCAGGTCTGCAACTGTGTCTCGCCGAAACGGACTATTTCATGCCCAACGACGATGAATCGGCGGTGATGACCGGCAAGACCGACCCGGTTCAGCAGGCGCGTTGTTTTCAGAAGATGGGCGTCGGTACCACGATCATCACACTGGGCGAAAAAGGGGCGATTGCCTTGCAAGGCAATCACCTTTGGCGAAGCGGCGTGTATGGCATTTCTGCGGTTGACCAGTCTGGATGTGGCGACGCGTTCACCGGCGGTTTCATTGCCGCGATGTTGGGTGGCGCGGACGTTCCCCAAATGTTAAGGCATGCCAGTGCTGTGGGAGCGTCGTGTGCCAGGGCCGTTGGATGTTATGAGGGAATCTTCACCGCAGCCGAAGCTGAGGCGTTTGTCGGCGAAAATCAAATTGACTTGGAGCATCAGACGCTATGAAGGACGTAGAAATCCGAGTCCCGGATGTCGGCACAACGACCGACGAAATTGAGGTCGTCGAGTGGCTGGTTCGCGTTGGGGAACAAGTCACGCTTGGCCAACCATTACTTGTAGTTGAGACCGACAAAGCGTTGATGGAAATTGAATCCGTGGCGGCCGGCACGCTCAAACAAATCATCGCTGAGCCGGGACAGGAGATGGCGACCGGAGAAGTTCTGGCGATCGTAGCGAGCGAAGGTGCGGCCCAGCTTGCGATGACGACCTCGTCGACAACCCCAGCTTCGACAAACACAGCGCCCGCTCCCAGCGTGCAAAAACAAGCGGCCGGCCAATTCGACAACGCGCTGGCGATACCCGATGTGGATATCGACAGCTACGACCGTGATTTTCTGCTATCGCTCTATGAGCGCATGGCCTTGATCCGCACCTTCGAAGATCGCGTCAAGTTGCTGTTCCTTGAAGGGTCAATGCCGGGCACCATCCATCAATGCCAGGGTCAAGAGGCATGTGCGGTGGGCGTGTGTGCCGCGTTGAATCAAGATGATTTTATTACCTCAACATTTCGTGGCCACGGCCATGCTTTGGCGAAGGGAGTAACGGTCGAAGGGCTTTTGTATGAGCTTTTTGGGGCACTGTCGGGTTGCTGCAAAGGCAAGGGCGGATCGATGCACGTCGGCGATATGCGTATCGGAATGGTTCCCGGTATCGCGATCGTGGGCGGTGGCGTGCCGTTGGCGGCCGGAATGGGGCTGGCGTTCAAGATGCAGAAGTCGTCGCAGGTAGTCGCCAGTTTTTTAGGCGACGGTGCAATCGCGGAAGGTGCGTTTCATGAGGGAATTAACCTCGCGGCGATCTGGGATCTGCCGGTCGTCTACGTCTGCGAAAATAATCATTACGGAGCTTCGACGCGGGTGGACAAGGTAATGCGGAACCAGCGCATCTCCGAACGTGCCGCGACGTATGGCATTCCCGCCCAAACCATCGACGGAAACGACGTGTTGGCTGTTTACGAGACTACCCGCAAGGCAGTGGAACTCTGCCGCGACGCACAAGGCCCAGTGTTTTTGGAACTACTGACCTATCGCCGCACAGGGCACTCGCGACGCGACGCCTGTCACTATCAACCAAGCGAGGAACGTGATTACTGGATGAGCCGAGATCCGATCACCTTGCTGGGCGTTCAGCTCGTCGAGCGGCGTGGCGTACCACAAAACAAATTGGATGAACTCCAAACGAAAGTCAATCAACAATTCGACGACGCGCTCTCCGCCGTGCCGGACCAGCCGATGCCAACCGTCGACGATTTAACAACCGATTTATGGGCCTAATACAATGAATGAGACAGAGAGCACATGCCGCATCTAAGCATCGCCGAATCACTTCGCGCAGGTATCACCGAAGAAATGCAGCGCGACGAGCGCGTCTTTTGCATGGGCGAGGATATCGCCATTCCCGGAGGTTGGGGCGGTGCGTTCACTGTGACGCTCGACCTGGAAAAACAATTCCCTGACCGCATGATCAACACCCCTATCGCCGAACTCGGCTTCTTTGGCGCGGGTGTGGGAGCGGCGATGATGGGGATGCGGCCGATTGTTGACGTCCAATACAGCGACTTTTTATTCCTGGCAATGGATCAAATCGTGAACAACGCCGCCAAAATGCGGTATATGTCTGGAGGGACCATCACGGTCCCGTTGGTGATGCGAGCACCCGTAGGTGCGACCGGCCGTGGTTCGCAACATGCTCAGAATATGGAGCGATATTTCACGGGCGTGCCCGGCATAAAAGTCGTCGCGGTCTCCACGGCCTACGACGCAAAAGGAGTCCTCAAAGCAGCTGTGCGCGATGACAATCCGGTGATGATCTTTGAACACAAACTGCTGTACGGTTCGAAAGGTGCCCGCGCGGAATCGGGGACCGTGGATGGATCGAGCGACGTGCCCGACGAAGATTACACGGTACCACTTGACCGGGCAGCCGTCCGCCGCGAGGGCGCCGAGATAACGATCCTTGGCTGGCTCTTAACGGCACATCTCGCCAGCCAGGCGGCTGACCAACTGGCCACCGAAGGCATCGACGCCGAGGTGATCGACGTTCGCAGCCTCAGCCCTTTTGATTACGATACGATCGGCGCTTCGGTACGAAAAACGGGGCGGGTCGTGATCGTGGAAGAAGGCCCAAAAACGGGCGGCGTGAGCGCTGAGTTA
>Ga0209403_10006806_pt1 | contig 11470 bp, 8 predicted proteins | sample ArcticOcean_MG_C_8_FD_187440 | JGI IMG/M metagenome (GOLD analysis project Ga0209403, IMG submission 187440) | Marine microbial communities from western Arctic Ocean - ArcticOcean_MG_CB11_86 (SPAdes) (version 2) | ecosystem: Environmental > Aquatic > Marine > Oceanic | place: Arctic Ocean... | reverse complement strand
CCCGCAACGAGGCCGCGTTGCCCTCTCCGGCGCTCCACACCGGCGTGCGCCCGCTCTCCCTCATCAACCGTGCCACGATGGACGCTGCGGCGGTCGCGAAGCCACGCCCACGCCACGGCTCCAGCGTCGAGACACCTATGTCCGCATGACGCTCTGTAACCGCGCTGACATGAGCCAGCCCCACCAATTTGCCATCGACTACCGCGCCCGCAGCCATGGTCTCGAATCCCTCTGAACCGGCCCACGTCGGCGTTCCCATGTACCTCGCCATGAGGGGCTCGTCACCTGTTTTCAGCCTCCGCACCTCCGCCGCCCGGAAGCTCGCCGCCGCCCTCGCTAGCGTGTAATAGACATCGCCGTAATTGTGCGCACGTCCCTTCGTCTCACGCTCCAGCACCACACCCAGCGGTCGTGCCAATGCGCCTGACACGTTGACCGTCCACCAGCCTGTGGCATTTTCGAGAAGTCGCCAGATGACCTCAGCGTCTCCAAAAGCCCACGGCTCCTCCATCACGGATGTCGACTGAACCACCGCGCCGACAGGCTTTTCAACGTTCCCTGAAATCCAGGCATGGCACAGCCCCTGTCTCAGCAAGTGAATGGGAATTACACTCTCCGGCGAGTCGCCCAGAAAGTCGGCCAGCAAAAGACACTGAGCCCTGTCGAGCCGATTAGTCATTCAACCACCAACACATACCAAGCCAATACCGCAAAGGGCTGCCGTGTGCCATTTGATCTGGTGTGCACGTGCCCCGCCCCCAAAGCCCCGACGCAGTCGGCGGTAGGGTTAGCCTATTTTTTCTAGTGGGGCGAAGCTTAGCAGCAACCGCTTGATCCCTTGGCCATCCGAAAACGCCACCGTGACCTCGGTGTCTGTCCCGGAGAGCTTCGTGCTCATGACCATGCCCTCGCCGAACTTAGGGTGCCGGATCTTGTCTCCGGTCTTGAGAGCGGCAGGCTGTGGCTTCGGCGGACCAGATGACCCGGCCCGACGGCGCACAACCTTTGGTGCCTCCTGGGCCTTCCCATTCCCTGTCCGTCCCGTCTGAACCTTGCTTCCAGGTGTTGCAGGACGAGACGGGCCGGAAGGCCAGGCGCCCGCACCCGTACCCGCTGAGCCGGATCGAGTAGCCGAACGGGTCACGATCAACTCCTCAGGGATGTCGTCCAGGAACTGTGAGGGACCACTCGGTTCGATACCGCCCCGGAAGCCACGTCGGAACGCCCTGGTCAGATACAGCCGCTCCTTCGCCCTGGTCATGCCCACATAGCACAGCCGCCGCTCCTCCTCCATCTGCTCCTCGTCTTCCATTGAGCGGCGGTGGGGCAGAATGCCGTCCTCCATGCCGACCATGAACACCACCCGGAACTCCAGCCCCTTGGCCTGGTGCAGCGTAATCAGTGTGACTGCGTTGGCCTTGTCCTCCATGTTGTCGGTGTCGCTCACCAACGTAACAGACTCCAGGAACGCCGCCAGCGTATCGTCCCGGTCCACCTCAGCAAAATCCTTGATGAACGCGCTTGCGCCGCTCTTGAACTCCTGGATGTTCTCCCACCGTTCCTCGCCGCGCTCCGCCTCATCTTGGACGTGCCGCCCGTACCCTGTTCGCTCCAACACCAGGTCGATCAGATCCACCAGATCCAATTCTGACCTGTCCGCGATTAGCCCTTGGATCAACTCGCGGAAATTGGTCAGGGCTCGGACAGACCGCGCGGCCAGGGGAGCCACAGCAGCGCTCGGAGACACCTCACCAGTATTGGACAACATATCGATGGCAGAGAACATGGAAATCCCTGCGTCACGTGCGGTCCGCATAAGCTCGTCCAGCGTTCGCTGCCCGATCCCACGTGGTGGCACATTTACCACACGGCCCAGGCTGACATCGTCGTCGGGATTCACCAGGAGCTTCAGGTACGCGGCGACGTCCTTGATCTCCTGCCTCTGATAAAAGCGGAGGTTTCCCACCAGCTGGTAGGGAATGCCATACCGCATGCAAGTCTCTTCAAGGGCGCGCGACTGGGCATTCATGCGGTACATGACCGCGACTTCGCCGCGAGCGTAGCCCTCCGACTTTACGAGCCGCTCCATCTCCTTGACGACATACTGAGCCTCTTCTTGCTCGTTGTACCCCTCCACAGTCACAATCGGCACGCCCTTGCCGTTCTGCGTGAACAGCTCTTTATCGATCCGCTGCTCGTTAGACGAGATCAACTTCCTCGCGGCGTCCACGATGGTCTGGGTCGAGCGATAATTCTCTTCCAGGGCTATGCTCTTCGCCTCTGGGAAGTCCTTCTGGAAGCTCAGAATGTTCCTGATGTCGGCGTTGCGCCACGAGTAGATCGACTGGTCTGGGTCGCCCACGACGCAGACATTGCGAGTCCTTTCGCCGATCAGTTTGGCAATGGCGTACTGGGCGACGTTCGTGTCCTGGAATTCGTCCACCATCAGGTGGGAGTAGCGCTCCTGGTACTTCGTAGCGATATCAGGCCGGTCGCGCAGCATGAAGTGAACCTTGAACAGCAGATCGTCGAAATCCACCGCTGAGTTTCGCGCCATCAGAAGCTGGTACCTCTCGTACACCCTGTGCACGATCTCGTCCCAGTAGTTTCCGCTGGCTTTGCCGAACTGCTCGGCGTCGATGAGCTGGCTCTTCGCGCCGGAGATGGCCGACTGTATCGACCTTATGGGGAACTGCTTCGGGTCAACGTTGACCTCCGACAAGCATCGCTTGAACAGCGCTTGCTGATCGGAATCGTCGTATATCGTAAACTCCGGGCTGAGCCCGATCTGCTCCCCCTCGCGCCGCAGCAACATCGCGCAGAAGGCGTGGAACGTGGAGGCGGTCATGTCCTTGACGGCAGGCCCGAGGAGGTCGTGCAACCGCTCCTTCATCTCCTTGGCGGCCTTGTTGGTGAACGTCACAGCCGCTATCCGGTACGGGGATACGCCGACTACGTTGACGAGGTAAGCGATGCGGTGTGTGATGACGCGTGTCTTGCCGGAGCCTGGGCCGGCGACGATCAGCAACGGCCCGTCGATAGTCTCGACGGCCTCGCGCTGCCTGGCATTCAACCCTTCAAGTATCTTTTTTTGTTGCATAGGTGTATGAGCAAAAATTATAGCATTGCGGGTTCAACTCTTCCTCCCAATTCGAACCGATTTGATCGAAAGAGGAACGTTTGATTCGCTCGACGGTCAGGACGATATTTCGTCGGCTCCGCCTTCGCCAACAATTTCCACTGTGACGCACGAGGCTGTGGCCGCTCGCGCCTTCTTTGGGCGCGGAACCTACGGATGGGTAAATTTGGAGCGTGCGCGAGATCTTGACCTGGTTGCATTATTGGAGCTTGGCACTACGTCCAACAGGTCAGCCGTACTCGACCATATAGAAAAGCGGTGGGGTGGGCAACTTGTTGAATCGGATCTGGAACTGCTACCTAGTAACAAGGAGCCTCGATGGCGGAAGAATTACCAATGGGGATTCTATTATCTGGAGAAGGAAGGGTTCACCAGGAGGCCAGGCGAGGGATACAGGAACTTACCGATGCGGGCAGGAGTCGAGCTGAAGATCGTAGGAAAAGCCTGTCACCGGGAGATTAATTGTTCTACGTCACAAAAAGCGGGTTCGCCTTCGTAATCACGCGCGTCTCATCGGCCATCGCCTTACGGAGGTACTTCGGCAGAGCAAACATGCCCTCGTGGGTCGTCCCGTCGTAGTGGCGCAACGAACCCGAAACGCGCTCCTTGAGTAGCTGATCTATCTCCGGTGCCTCCATCGACGCAGGGTCGCGGCCCAGCGAGCCCACAACGAATCCCCAGGTAGAGCCGAAGGAAGGCACAAACGCCTCGTACGCACTGACACTATCGAACACGCTGCCTATCGTACTGGCGACCGCCGAGAAACACTGCTCGTAGAACGCCGGGCCCGTCGGGCCAGACTGCGCTACGAAAATTCCCCCAGGTCCCAGCCGGTCACGCAGCAACTCGTAGAACTCTCGTGTGTACAGAATATATGCTGGGCCGTCTTCAAGAGGATCTGGAACATCGATGATCGCGACGTCGAAGGGCTCCGCCGTGTCCTGCAGGTATGCCAGCGCATCCACGTGCAGCAGCTCCAGACGAGGGTCGTCGAAGGCGCCTCGGTGGAAGCTAGGCAAGTACTTGCGACATGCCTCTACCACCTCGCGGTCGATGTCCGCCATCACCACGTGCTCGACGCTTTCGTGTGCGAGGATCTCTCGAATTGTGGCGCCCTCGCCACCCCCGGCGACGAAGACACGTTTCGGAACGGGGTGGGCCAGCATGGACGGCTGGACCAGCGACTCGTGGTAGACGAACTCGTCTAGCTCCGTCGACTGAGTCTTGTCGTCGAGGACCAGTGAGCGCCCGAAACAGGCGGTATCCTGAATCACCATCGATTGGTATTGAGTGCGGGCTGAATAAATGACCCGGTCCACGCGCTCAGCTTGAAGCAGGTCCGGGGTAATGTGCTCGTAGTGCCAGTTGCCATCGGAGGGCGGAGATATACCCTCGATCATCCGATTGCGGCCGTCGTCGCTTCGGTGACCGGCCCGCGCGACATCCTCTTGATAGTGGGAGAGGAACACCCCAGGCGCTCGATAATCAGCTCAGCGGCCTTTTCGGGATTGAACCCCTTGCCGCAGGTGAATATGTCGGCCGCCGCATAGCCGTGCTCCGGCCACGTGTGGATGCAAAGGTGCGACTCGGAGATGGCCACAATTCCTGTGACACCACGCGGGTCGAACTTGTGGAAGGACTTCCCGACTATCGTGGCCCCGGCCTCGGCCGCAGCGCTGATCATCGCGTCCTGTATATAGTCGATGTCGTCAAGAAGGGCCTCATCACACTTGCCAAGCTCCAGCAGCAAGTGGGTTCCTAGAGCGTCCAATCAGCGTTCCTCCACAAGGTATCCAGATGAGTCAGCAGGCCACAAATTATACATTAAAGAGACGTGTCCGGAATACCCACGTCGCCCTACGACGGCTTCACCGCAAGGACGACCATTTTGTACGGGACGCCGGTCTTCATGGGGTTTGCAGCGGACCCAGTGACGGTCTTCGGCTCCCGCACCTCCTGGATAAACAACCCGTTCCTGCCGCAGGCGTTCAGATACGACCCGAAAGGCCGTGAGTACATGTTCAGGTCCTCACGGCCCGACCAGGGGCTGTAGGTACTTACCTGCTTTTCGATGAGATAGTCCTCACACTCGCCCACAGTATCGACTTCATAGGCATCAATCGCCTTGTAGGCCACGTACCTCAAAGGGTGGTCCATCGAGAACACGAACCTGCCTCCAGGCTTCAGGAGCGCGTGGACTCCTTTCGCGAGGGCATCGAGGTCCGCGACGAGGTGGATGGCCATGTTCATGACCACCAGGTCGAAGCGAGCCCTAGGCATTCCGTCGAATTGAGCGGCTTCATGCACCGAGTACGTTATCCCCGTAGACGGGTACTCGCTCTCAGCCAGGGCGACCATCTCCTCCGAGATGTCAGACGCCCACACCTCGTCAGCGCCCTCGCGGACCATGCGGCGGGAGATGTAGCCGTTCCCGCAGCCGACGTCGTACACGACCTGGCCGGCCACGTCGCCGGCCAGATCAAGCAGCGGCGGATCGATCGTGCGCTGATGGGCGAAGTCGCCGGTGTCGCCGACAGAATCGTTGTAGATGTTCGCGAACGCCCCGAAGGACGTATCGAAAGCCGTGCCTGAGTCTCGACTCATGTTGCTCTCCACCAGATCACCCCGCTAACGATAGGATCAAGACTTGCAAAGGGCCGGGCCCTTCTGTACTCACCGTGTAGGGCCAGTCGTTGACACCCCTCGCACCCCACAGATACACTCGCGCCAGTCTGAGGGTAACATGCAATACGAGGCGGTGATAGGATGACCGGCGTTGGTCTGCTGGGGTGCGGGGCGATGGGTGGCGAGGTCGCCGCTGCCGTGCGCGACAGCAAAGCTGGCGATGCACGCCTCATGGCACTCTTCGACCAGACCCCCGGCGCAGCTTCAACCCTCGCCGAGTCGCTGGGAGTAGAAGTTCAGGTAACAGACTCCATAGAGGTCTTCCTGGCCAACCCCGACATAGAACTCGTAGTGGAAAGCGCATCCCCGAATGCAGTTCGGGCCCATGCAGAAGCAGTACTGTCCGCAGGCAAAGATCTGCTCCTCATGAGCTCCGGGGCACTCACAGACCCGGAACTCTTCCTTCGCATAACCACACTGGCCGTCGAAGGCAACCGGCGAGTGATAGTGCCCTCAGGTGCGCTGGGCGGCATCGACGCAATCCGAGCAGTTAGCGACCGCCTCGATGAAGTAACCCTAACCACCACCAAGCCACCCAGAGCCCTATGTGGAGCACCGGGGTTCCAAAAATGGGAATTGAAAAACCTAACTGAGCCCACCGTCATATTCGAAGGCGCCGCCCTAGAAGCCGTACGCCTCTTCCCCGCCAACGTCAATGTAGCCGCAACCCTCAGCCTCGCAGGCATCGGCCCCGCCAGGACCACAGTCAAAGTAATCGCAGACCCGCAATCCGCTTCCAACCGTCACGAAATCATGGCCTCCGGAGATTTCGGCACGTTCAGGTTCGAGATGGAACTCCACCCCCACGGCCGCAACCCCAAAACCAGTTTCCTCGCCGTAGTCTCCGCCATCGAAGCCCTGCGGTCCGCCTGTTCCTCAGGAATCCGCATAGGGACCTAACGACGAGGGACCACACGGAAAAGCGCCTTTCTTGAGTGGGCAACTGTCATGCTGAGGGGTCTCCGACGAAGTATCTGGGGTGGTGTTCTTTCTGAATTGGGGAGTAATGCGTGTTGCCCACCGCCCCAGAACCTTCGCGTCCGCTCAGGGGGACATAGGAAACGCGCGTCGGCCACAGCATCACGCGCCGGGACCCACAATGCCTGTGCGCTTCCGCAGTCGAGGATCAGATAACCGTGAGGCTGTGCGTACAGATTGACATAACCCTCACTTGAGACGGGATGATCTTCACGCCCATTTGATGTCTGTGCGAGAGACTAGAGATGGAGATCAAACGAAAGGAGGTGCTGACTGGACTTAGTACTCTGGCAACATAGTTGGAAGTTTCCTCAAGGCATCCCTGCAGGCTCCGAAGGGATCGACAAGAGCCTTGCCGGGGAGACGAACAGACATGAGGTCCCTCGAATAGGAACACATCTCGAGTACCCTGCAATAACGGACAACGAGCCTTTCGGCACAACGCCGAAGATCATGAGGGGCCTAGCGGAGGAAACACAGATTCTAAGAGGCGGGCTTGGCTAACTACCACGGTCGCCTCTTACTATTATCGGATTCGGTGCTCTTCTTATTCGCTGATCTGTGCAGGCTAGAGCGGGTACCCCCACCGCCGAGCAGAGCGCCGACCATTGTCGGCTGAAACGACGTGCAAACCAGCTATTTCCTCAACGAATGGGGAGATTCCTACTCTGCCGCCGCGCCACCCGCCCCAAATTTCACCGCCAGCTTGTTCCACCGCTTCACAACCATCACCTCATCATCTGCAGGCTCATAGAGCGTGTCCATAGGTAGGACAGTAATACGGATATCCGACATCAACGGACGGCCAGCGGTCTCCCACGCCAGGACATGCTCGACCAGGCGTTCGGCGACACCCTCGTCTGGCCCGTAGCCCCTGACGATAAGCTCAATCGGCTGTGCGTCGCCGCCTTCCTGATGGAACACAGCGATTCCGTGCACCCCAACAATCCCGTCTGTCCAACAGATGGTCTTGTCCGCGTTTTGAGACTGAAAAAAGGGCGGAACGATCCGACCCGGTCCCTCTGTATCGTTGAACTCGCACGCTCGCGGCTCCCGCGCCGACAGCCAAGTCTGCAGGCCGTACAACTCGTCCCACGTCACCGACACACCGGTAGCCGTATCCACGAACTTGCCGGTCAACAGCTCGTAAATCGTCTCGGCGTCCATGTCGATCTGATCGCCGCCGACAGACGCCTCAGTCCCCGAACCAATGGGCATCTTGATCGTGGGGCCGGCAAATGCGCCACGAAGGGGTATGAACCCCGTGGGCCTTATTTTGCCGCTGGTGAGCCGATCTCCCTCGTTGTCGAAGGAGACAATGCCCTGTTTGCCGCCTCTGATTGACAGCGGGAGCACCAGTCGACCACCAGGCTTGAGCTGCTCTCGCCATGCCGGGGGAATGTCCCATGCGCCCGTCGTCGCGATGATACGGTCGTACGGCGCGTCGTCCAGATACCCGTGGCCGCCGTCGGCCGATATCGCCTTCACACGCCCATACCCCGCAGCAAACAGATGTCGGCGAGCGTCCTCCACAACGTCGGACTCAATGTCCACTGTGACCACATGCCCGGACTCGCCGACCATAGGAGCCATGAGGGCAGCGTTATAGCCAGTCGCAGCGCCGATCTCCAGCACCCCGTGTCCTGGCTGGAGGTCGAGATGCTGGAGCATGTACGCCATCGGTCCCGGCCCCGTGGAGGAGCTGAGCGTTATGCCGTCCCCGATTTTCGTGATGAAGCCCTGGTCCTCATACACACTGGCAACAGGAAACTGCGGCAAGAATACGTGTCGCGGCACAGTCCTGAAGGCGGCCTCAATCGCCACATCTTTGATCAGCCCCCTGCTCTTGAGCCCGTCAACCAGCGCATTACGGAGTACAGAAGGAGAGCCAACGTCGTTGGGGTAGTCAAGTAGCGGGTCGTCTATATGGGGAGAGGTATCCACGATCACAGATCATACGAAAACACGAAATTAAGCGACAGCATGGGACCACCCACAGAACGAGCCAAGGCCGTGTCCGCTGCCGTTGCTAACGAAAAATTGCGTCGATCCAGACCATGGCCTTTGGTGCAAAGCCACCCCAGGCCCAAGAGCGTGACCGAGTCACCGAGTCACCACCCCCAACCCCGCTAAATGTGACCGCGTCTCTGGGCGTCACCACCCCCGCCCCCCAAACGGTGGCCGCGCCACCTCACCCTGCGATGTCTTCTACCATTACTTTGCGTAGGTCGGTGATCTGGTCGCGGAGGAGGGCTGCCTTCTCGAACTCCAGGTTCTTGGACGACGTCTTCATCTGCCGCTCTAGGTCCTTGATCAGCCGCAGGATATCCTCCTTTGGCAGATCACCGGACGTGATGTAAGGTGTCTTCGTCTCGGCGATCTCCATCACCCGTTCCGTGATATCGTGGACCGCCTTGCGGATCCCCTGGGGTGTGATGCCATGCTCTGCGTTGTACGCCTCTTGGAGGTGGCGACGACGATCGGTCTCGTCGATAGCCCGTCGCATCGAATCCGTGATCCTGTCCGCGTACATAATCACTTTGCCGTCGAGGTGGCGCGCCGCACGACCAATCGTCTGCGTCAGCGACGTCGTAGAGCGCAGGTAGCCCTCCTTGTCGGCGTCCAGAATCGCGACAAGGCTCACCTCGGGCAGGTCCAGCCCTTCCCTGAGCAGGTTAATGCCCACCACCACCTCGTACACGCCCAGCCGCAAGTCCCTGAGCACCTCGCTGCGCTCCAGCGTGTCGATCTCCGAGTGCAGATGCTGCGTTCGGATACCAGCCTCGCGCAGGTAGTCGGCCAGCTCTTCGGCCATGCGCTTGGTCAGCGTCGTCACCAGGCAGCGCTCGCCCCGCTCGGTGCGTAGCCTTATCTGGTAGAGCAGGTCGTCGATCTGGCCGGTGGTCGGCTTGACCTCGATCTCGGGGTCCGAAAGCCCGGTGGGCCGGATGACCTGCTCGACCATCTGCTGAGAGTGCTCGTATTCATACGGCCCCGGCGTGGCGGACACAAACACCACCTGCCGGGCCCGCTCCTCGAACTCGCCGAAGCTCAGCGGCCGGTTGTCCAGTGCCGAGGGCAGCCGGAAGCCGTAGTCGACCAGCACGTTCTTCCGGGACTGGTCACCGCCATACATCGCCCGGACCTGCGGCAGCGTCATGTGAGACTCGTCGATGAACAGCAGGTAGTCCTCAGGGAAGTAGTCCATCAGCGTATAAGGGGTAGAACCCGCAGTACGACCCGAAAGGTGCCGCGAGTAGTTCTCCACACCCTGGCAGTAGCCCGTCTCTTGCAGCATCTCCAGGTCGTAGTTGGTACGCGATTCGAGGCGCTGCGCCTCCAGAAGCTTACCCTGTGTCTTCAGGCTCTCCAGCTCCTCCTGCAGCTCGATCTCGATGTCTACGACGGCCGTCTTCAGCCTCTCCTCGGAGGTCACGAAGTGCTTGGCCGGGTATATCTCGATCTCGTCGCGCTCGCCCAGTATCTCCCCGGTCAGCGGGTCGACCTGTACGATGCGCTCGATCTCGTCACCCCAGAATTCGATGCGGACGGCGACGTCCTCCTCATAGGCAGGCAATAGTTCTAGGGTGTCGCCGCGCACCCGGAAACGACCCCGGGCCAGATCGTAGTCGTTGCGCTCGTACTGCATATCGATGAGCTGGCGCACCAGGATGTTGCGACTGCGGGTCTCGCCTTTGCGTACAAGGGCCACGAAGCCCTGGTACTCCTCCGGCGACCCCAGGCCAAATATGCAGGAGACCGAAGCCACGATCAGCACGTCGCGTCGGGTGAGCAGCGACCGTGTGGCCGAGTGGCGTAGCTTGTCGAGCTGCTCGTTCACGTCCGAGTCCTTCTCGATGTAGGTGTCGGTACGCGGGATGTATGCCTCGGGCTGGTAGTAGTCGTAATAGCTTACGAAGTACTCGACGGCGTTGTTGGGAAAGAACTCCCTGAACTCCGTAGCGAGCTGCGCCGCTAGTGTCTTGTTGTGGGCGATCACCAGCGTAGGTCGCTGAAGCCTTTCGGCGACGCATGCCATCGTGAATGTCTTGCCGGAACCCGTGACGCCCAACAGCGACTGGTGCCTCAGTCCGCGCTCGACGCCTTTCACTAGGCCGTTAATGGCCTCCGGCTGGTCGCCGGTGGGTTTGAAGTCTGCGTGGATCTCAAAGTTGGGCATAATAGACTCATTATGCCTCAGACGGAGCCAAAATGAATGATTCTGTCGAACATGTCATGCTGAGGGCCCCGAGGCATCAGGGGAGTGTTCCCTGTCAGCCGCTAAGCTAGAACTCAAAATCGCCGTCCCAGAAAATTCTCCCAGTCAGGATATAGGCGTGTACATCCGCCGCTGTGACTTGGAAAAGGTCTGGGTGATGCTGGGCAAAGCGTTCCACGTCGCGAACGTAGTTGTCCACCGTGTGAGGCTTCAATCCCTCGACTGTGAGAGCCAGCCTGAAACCGCGAATGAGTACCGACGAACCGACCGCTGTAAACATGATTCCCTCCCTTGATTGGGAGAGACGATGAAGCGGCTAAACACCTGTATATAGGCATTGCCGGAGTTGATGGTGGGCCCGACAGGGTTCGAACCTGTGACCAATCGGTTATGAGCCGACCGCTCTACCACTGAGCTACGGGCCCGCAAGAGGAGTGGTTCCAGCCTAG
>Ga0209403_10006804_pt1 | contig 11471 bp, 9 predicted proteins | sample ArcticOcean_MG_C_8_FD_187440 | JGI IMG/M metagenome (GOLD analysis project Ga0209403, IMG submission 187440) | Marine microbial communities from western Arctic Ocean - ArcticOcean_MG_CB11_86 (SPAdes) (version 2) | ecosystem: Environmental > Aquatic > Marine > Oceanic | place: Arctic Ocean... | reverse complement strand
GAGATCGCCGACGAAATCTGGGGCGGCTAAATCGCCAGGTCGAGGCGCGGCTTCCAGAACGGCCGGAACAGCTCGATCTTCGGACACCGGTTCATGACGACTTTCAGGCCTGCCGCTTCTTCATGACGACTTTCAGGCCTGCCGCTTCCGCCAGCTGCGCCGCGTCGTCATTGCGCACGCCGATCTGCATCCAGATCACCTTGGCGCCGATGCCGATCGCCTCTTCGGTGACGCCGTACGCGGCCTCGGACGTCCGGAAAACCTGCACCATGTCGACCGGGCGTTCGATCGACGCCAGCGACTGATGGCACGGCAGCCCGCGGATTTCCGCCCCGGCTTCGCGCGGATTGACCGGGATCATGTCATAGCTGGTTTCATGCAGCACGCGCAGCACCCCGTAGCTGAACTTGGTCGGATCCGAGCTGGCGCCGACCATGGCGATGGTTTTTACTTCCTTCAGAATCCCGGCAAGATAATCCGCCGGATACTCTTCGTCGTGGTTCATCCTGTGTCCTCCACGGGCTTCGGGTCGCGGCGGAGGCCGGGTTTGAGTTCTTCCGGTCTGAGCGGGCTTTGGAACGGGTTTCGGTACAGCGTGTCGTGGCTGTCGACGCCGACATCGAACGTGCAGTCGCTGAGTGGCCGCGCCACGCAGAGCAGCACATAGCCATCGCCGAGCTGTCGGCCGTTGAGGGCGACGCCGGCGCTCTGATCGACCGTCCCCGACAGCAACTTGGCCGCGCAGGAGATGCAGCCGCCATAGCGGCAGCCATAGGGCAGCGATACACCGTAATTCTCCAACGCGTCGAGCAGCGTCGCGCGGGTTCCGACGTCAAACGATCGCCCGTCCCGGTTGGCGAGTGTGATGGTGAACGATCCTGTCCCGCCGTCCGTCGGTCCGGTGTTCATCGGCTGGTTCATGCGGATCTACAGCCAGATGTCCGACGTGCAGTCGCCGCCCGGATACCGCGTCTCGTGACAGCGCGCCGGTCCGTTCGGCTCGGCGCCGAAATCGACGAAGAAATCGGGGTTGATCGACATGCCGCCGGTTTCGGCATCGCAATCGACCATCAGCATGCAGCCGCCGTTTTCGCGGATTTCGGGATAGAACTGGTTGTCCCAGGTCGAGAACAGCGACGTCGTCACAAACAGCCGCGTGCCGTCGAGCGACAGCTGGATCATCTGCGGTCCGCCGGTGATTTTATGACCGTTCACGGCGGGCGCCTTGCCCAGCAGCCCGCCCATCCAGACCTGGCCGGTCAGCCTTGGGTTGGACGGATCCGTAATATCGTATTGGCGCAGATCGCCGTGCAGCCAGTTGGACAGATAGAGAAACCGGTCATCCATGGACAGCAGGATCACGCTGATCAGGCCGGGCACCGGTATCGGCCAGTCCGGGTGCTTTTCGTTTTCGACGTCGATGATCTTTTCGACGAGCCACGCATCGTCCTGCTTGTACCAGTGGATCACGTTCGATGAGAGCGCGGCGCCGACGAAACCGTGACTGGATTCGGGGTTGTGATGAAACCGGACCTCAAGCGGGACCAGACCGTCTTCGCCGAGATAGACCGTGTTCTCGACGCTCTTTTTCTCGAAATCCCAGAAATGGATCTCGCGGCCGTATTTCAGCAGGCCGACCTCCTCGAGATCGAAACCCGGCATGAAGGTGTTGGGCGCGGCCCATTCGCTGGACACCATGACGTTGTGGCGTGGCTGGTACCAGAAATCGTAATTGAACTTCATACCGCCGAGATCGTTCTCCCAGCGCCCGACGATGTCGAAATCCTCGTTGAGCAGCAGGAAACCGCCGGGCGCCTCGCCCGTCGCGTCGCCGAGCATGGAAATGATGATGTCCGAGCCAAGGCAATGCACGGTATGCGGCGCCGACAGATTGGTTTTTGCCTTGATCTCCGCGCCCTCGATCACCTTGTGCAGCTGCGGGTTCCGCGGGTCGGTCACGCAGTCCACGATATGGATGTTGGAGCTGCGCACGCCGGGCACGATCAGATAGCGCCGCTCCTTGGTGGAATCGCCATGACAGGACGAACACGCGTTCCATCCCATGTGGTGCAGTTCATCGCCAATCCCCGGCATCTCAAGCCGGCTGATGACCTGCGAATAGGTCGGACTTTCGGGGTCGGCATCGATGGTCGCCAGATAGTCGGGCTTCTGGATGCCGGTGCCGATATACAGCGCGACCGTATAGAGCAGCTTTTCGGCCGGGGCCTGCATCGCGTCGGCCGGCGACGCGTAGCCCGGGCCGCAACATGCCAAATCGCCGTTTTCGGACACGTCTTTCCTCCCAATTCAGGGTGATGGAAATTACACCGGCCGTTCAGAAGCCGAACATATGATCGAGGCTGAAACCGCCATCGCTGTGCACCAGCCCGTGATAGCCGAACAGCCGGCAGGTTGTGTCGCGAACGATAATATAGGCCCGATTTCCGGCCCGTATGCGTGTCGCGGCGTCGAACATGTCCGAATAGCGCCAGAACCGCGAGCCGCCGCACGGGATGGCGAGCCGGGTGGTGGCGATTTCCGCGCCGCTGGAATCGTGCAGCCCAATATCGGTCTTCGAGGTGCCGTGCCACGGTGTCGAGGCCGGATAGATCAGATGGCACATGGTTTCCAGCGGCCCCGACCCGGTCTCCGTTCCCATATCGCCGCCGAGCCGCAGGAACAATCGCGTGCTCAGCCCCGGCGCCTGCCCGGTATAGGATTGCGGCTCGTTGCGGTAGGTCAGCACGGTGTTGAAAATATGCGCGCCGAAACTGGTTTCCGCGGCGTTGCCGGTGGCGCGGTTCTCATAGCGGAACAGCGCGTGAAGCCAGCCGTCGGCGTCGCCGCCATCGGCAAAATCGTAAATCAGTTCCATATGGCCGTAGCCGCCGGCGAGGCTGCGCGCCGCGTCGATTTCTGCCGCCGGATCGATCGCGCGGGTATGGTCCCGGGGCAGCCGGCCGAGCGCCACGCGTCCCGCCTCGCGGCCCTCGGCATCGATCGCGATCAGCGCGACCGGCAGCTCGATCTGGCAACTTGACATCGGCGTCGGCAGGGCGATGGATGTCCAGATATCGGCGGGCAGGATCGGCGCCGGCAGGATATAGCCCTTGCCCATCAGGTTGCCAATCTCGGCAATGCCGGGATCGGGTTTGAGGTCGACGCGCTCCACGTTGGGATGGGCGATCCGGCGGTCGCCCGACGCCGTCGTGATCTCGTAGCGCGGGCGGACGAAATGCTTGCCCGCCGAAATCTCGATCTGCTGCGGCCAGGCGGCGTCGGGCAGCACGTCGCGCACCCGCACCGGCACGGTGGCATAGGGACCGACATCGCCGTCGATTGTCGCCGCAAGCCCGTTGCCCATGATTTTCAGCCCGATCTCGCCGGCCGGGATCGTGCAGGGATGCGAATTCTGCACCCACAGGACCACGTCCTCGCCGTCGCGCGGCGCCGGCAGCCCGGCATACAGATCGGCGGGCCAGGCATTGGCGTCATGGGTGCAGGACAGGGCATCGGACGACGCGCCATAGGTGTCGAGCGCGTATTTGACGGCGTCGTGCCCGGTGGCGCCGACGGCGTGGATGAAAAGCTGGCCGGCGAAATCGCCGAGCCCGAACCGGTCGCGCAATTCGGCGCTGTCGATGACGATGGAATGTCCATCGCCGCTGACATCTTCCGTCCAGTCGGCGAGCACCGCGCCGTCGCCGTCGAACAGCCGCAGCCACAGGCGGATGTGGGGTGCGCCGTAGCGCGCCCAGTAATTGGCCGTGACCAGGCGGGTGTGGCTGTCCCCGTCGTCGCGGAAAAACGCGAAATTGGTCGCGAAATTCATCGGGTCGAGATAGCGCTTCGCATTGGTCAGCATATCGGGCGGCAGGCGCAGCGCATCCAGGCTGACTACGTCGCAGCCCGGCGGCACCAGGTGGCGGATATGATCGATCGGCTTTTCCGCGTCGAACGCGGTCACGAAGACGATGGCGGCATCCGCGCCGGCGAGGTCGGTGACCGGCTGGGTCCGGCAGCCAAGGACCGTCTCGCCGATCTTCGCGACATCCTGGACGTAGACCCCCCGGATATCGGCGCCGTCGAGCGGATGGAACGCGGCAAAGCCTTCGGCGTAGCCGAACGGATCGTATATCGCGATGCCGTCCGCAGCGTCGAGCCGCGCGACCAGGTTCGCCGCGGCGCCGGCGGCGGCCGGATGGCTGACCGCCTTGTAATAGCCGCTGCCGCCGGTGCGGTTGTCGAAGGTGTCAATCTTCAGCGCCATATACGCGCTTTCATGTTGGCAAGGTGCCGGTTGCGTCGGGCCGCATTATGGAAGGGACGGCGCCGAATCTCCATGATTGCCACACGATTGCCATAGGGTTATCCGCCGAGCCGCTTGAAAAACGCCGAGATTGCATGGCGGCGGCGTTCGCGCCGGGCGAATTTGTCGCTGGTCACCCAGTTGAGCTGCAGCACCCGGCGCTTTCCCTCGAACGGCTGGTGACCGTGAAACGAAATGTCGCTGCGCCGGAACGCCAGTAGCGTGCCTTCGTCGGGCGGGACTTCGGCAGCGAAATCCTCGAGATCGCCCGCTGAGCGCAGCACCCGAAGCCGGCCGCCGCTGTCTTCCCATTCCGGGTTCATATAGACCAGCACAGTGATGATTTTTTCGGCTGAATCGGGGTGGATACGCCCGTCCTTTTTCTGGCACTGGCCGCGCACGGTGATTGTCGTCGGGCGGCCAGTCAGGTCGACATCGAACACCTGTTCGATCGCCGCGCGCATTTCGGGTCCCTGCAATTCGTCGAGCAGGGACGAAAACGCCGGCCCGCAATCGAGCGATTGATAGGGAAAACTGCCGGGGTTCCGGATATCGGGATAGGTATCATGAATAGCGGGCAGGGCGTCGCGGCGCACAAACCCGGGCACGATCACGTGGTCATAGGGATCGTGCAGGCACGGCGTGCCGGCAAGCGCCGCCGTGTCGAGCGCCGCGGGGCTGGAAGTCTGTGTATCCACGGGTTGAGATGTATCGCGGTGCTTGCGTGAATTCAACGCCGGATCGACCCCGGCAGTGAATTTCCCACTATCTACTCCCCCGGCACAGGGGCGAGGGAATAAAGAGAGGGAGGGGCGATGGCAAAATACGTGGACCGTTTCCGCCATCGTCCGATTTAATTATAATTGTCATCCCGGCCCCCGAGCCGGGATCCATCTAACCGCCTCGCCGGCGTTGACATGGACCCCCGCCGAAGGCGTGAAGCGCAAGAGGGTCGGGGGTGACAATTTGTGTGTGCGGCCGGCGCCTGGGAAGTGCCGGTTCCCGCCACCTGTCGTCCTAACTTCGCAGGATGTCATTCCCGCCCTCATCCCGAGAAGCGCGCTAGCGCGCGTCTCGAAGGACCGCAACCGTGTTACCCCCGCCGCCGCACCACCTCCGCCGCGACCCGGGCGGTGTCGTCGGGCGGCGCGTAGGTCCAGCTGTCCAAGCTGCCGTCGAAGGGCCGGGTGATGCCGGCGGCGCGCAACCCGTCGTGGAACCGCGTAAATTTGGCCGAGCCGCCGTCCAAATCGATCACGTAGACCGGTTTGCCGGTGGCGCAGGCCTCCGACGCCATCGACACCGAATCCGCCGTCACCACGATCGCATCGGCGAGGCCGAGCAGGCCGAAATACGGGTTGTCGCCGGTGCCGTCCCAGAGGAAGGCCGGGCAGTCGGCGAGCGCGGCGCGCAGGATCGCCTCATTGGCCGCGCCGGTCCGGCGTGACGCCGTCACGGCAAGCCCGGCGCCGTGATGGCCGCACAGCGCCTTCAGGTTTGCCGCCAGTTTCCGGGTGACGGCCTCGGTCATCCGGTACTGCTTGTTGGTCCCCCCAATCAGCACTGCGACCAGCGGGCGCGGTAGGCGGGCGAGGACGGCACGAAAATTTTCCGCCTCGGCCGCCAGCTTCTCCGCCGTCACGCGGTGCAGCGCCCCCCGGCATTCAATGACGTTCGGGCCCGGTACCCGGTCATGGACGGGGATCGCCAGCAGGTCGAACCGGTCGTGTCCGATTGTCGGGTTCTGAATCTGGATGCAGAAGGTTTTGCCGCCGCTGGCTCGTTTGATCGCCAGCGCCGGGGCGACGGTCTGGCGGCCGGTAGCTATCAGGATGTCGGGCCATGGCGGGGCGAGCGCGTCGCCCGCCGGTCCGGGCGCGCGCAGCGGGGCGGGCCAGAATTGCGGCGGCAGCACCGACCACGGGAAGCGCGGCGCAATCCGCTTGATAACGGGCGTCGCACCGAGCGCCTCGGCGAGCCCGAGACACTGGTTTTCCATACCGGGCTTGCCGTCGGTCAGCACCCAGACCGTTGCGTCCGATACCGGTGTCATGGCGCGGGCGCCTCAGGGGTTTGAAATATTATTACCATTCTTTAAAATATAATTTCGTCCGGACACTGCGTTCGGTCAGGATAAGTCTCAAATTAGCGGAAATTACGCCAATGGCCAGAATCAAGCTCGATAAGATAGATCTGAAAATCCTGCGCGACCTGCAGGATAACGGCCGCATGACGAATGTCGAGCTGGCGCGGAATGCCGGCATCTCGCCGCCGCCCTGCCTGCGCCGGATGCGGGCGCTCGAAGAAACCGGCTGTATCCGCGGCTATCATGCCGATCTCGACGCCGAAGCGCTCGGTTTCGGCGTGACCGTGTTTGCCAATGTCGGGCTGAACAGCCAGGCCGAGGCCGATCTGGTCGCGTTCGAGCAACGCGTGTCCGGGTTCGATGAGGTGCGCGAGTGCCATATGCTGGCCGGCGAAACCGATTTCGTGCTCAAGATCGTCGCCACCGACTGGGACGCCTACCAGAAATTCCTCACGTCGAAATTGACACCGGCGCCGAATGTCAGCGTCGTGAAATCGGCCCTTGCGATCCGCACCGCCAAACGTGCCTTCGGCGTGCCGGTGAAGGTGGACGCGGCGGGGTAGGGTGTTCCCTCGGTCACTACCGGTTGTCACCCCGGATTTATTCCAGGGTCCAGTGTAGGGCATGAAAAGCTCTGGATCCCGGCACATGGCCGGGATGACATTCGGTGAAGTTAGAACGACACCGAAGCGGACGATTCGCACCTGGGCGGTGCTTTACCTACCTCCCCCGGCAGACTACTTGTATTTCACCGTCATGATTTCATACGACTTGGTGCCGCCAGGTGTCGTCACCTCGACCGAATCGCTGACCGTTTTGCCGATCATCGCGCGCGCCAGCGGCGACGTGACGGATAACAGGCCCGATTTTATATTGGCCTCGTGCTCGCCGACGATCTGGTAGGTGCTTTTTTCGTCGGTGTCCTCGTCTGCGACGCGGACCGTCGCGCCGAACTTGATCACCTTGCCCTTGATCGCGGACACGTCGATCACCTCGGCGCGGCTCAGCAGGTCCTCGATAATGCCGACCCGGCCCTCGACGAATGCCTGGCGCTCGCGCGCGGCATGATATTCGGCGTTCTCCGACAGATCGCCGTGTTCGCGCGCCACCGCGATCGCCTTGATGATATCGGGGCGTTCCTGGGTTTTAAGGCGCCTCAGTTCTGTGTCCAGATCTTCGTGGCCCTTTGCCGTCATTGGCGCTTTATCCATCGTCCTTACCTTCCTCGCACAAAACGACCTTGCCCGCGGAGAACCGGTTTGAAGCCGGATCGAAACCACCTGCGGTCACTGGTCGGGTTTTCGCTAAATTGGCAGCGTAAAATAAGACTGGAGCGGCGCAACTTCAAGCTCACCGGCGCGCATCGCCGAAATGGCTTCCACAGCGGCTTTCGCGCCGGCGACAGTGGTGTAATAGGGAATTTTACGGACCAGGGCCGACCGCCGGAGGGCATATGAATCGGAGATTGCCTTGGCGCCCTCGGTCGTGTTGAACACCAACTGGACGTCGCCGCTGATCATTGAATCGACGATATGGGGCCGTCCTTCGTGGACTTTCTTGACCAGTTCGGTCTCGACGCCGGCCGCGTTCAGCACCTCGGCCGTGCCGCCGGTCGCCACCAGGGTAAAGCCCATCCCGGTCAGCCGGCGGCCGACATCGATCATTGCTTCCTTGTCGTGGTCGCGGACCGAAATAAACACCCGGCCCTCGACCGGCACAGTCGCGCCGCTGCCGAGCTGCGATTTGGCGAAGGCGCGCCCGAAATCCGTGTCGAGGCCCATCACCTCGCCGGTCGATTTCATTTCCGGGCCGAGAATGATGTCGACGCCGGGGAACCGCGCGAACGGGAACACCGCTTCTTTGACCGCGATGTGTTCGCCGACCATCGTGCTGGAATAGATCTTGAGCAGGTCGGCGAGCTTCTCGCCGGCCATCGCGCGGGCCGCGACCTTGGCGATCGGCACGCCGGCCGCCTTGGCGACGAACGGCACGGTGCGGCTCGCCCGTGGATTGACCTCAAGGATATAGACCGTCTCGCCCTTGATCGCGTATTGCACGTTCATCAGCCCGACAACGTTGAGCCCGCGGGCGAGCTCGGCGGTCTGGCGGCGCAGTTCTTCGAGGATGTGATCGGGCAGCGAATAGGGCGGCAGCGAGCATGCCGAATCGCCGGAATGAATGCCCGCCTCCTCGATATGTTCCATGATGCCGGCGACGAAGACCTCATCGGCGGTGTCGCGAATCGCATCGACATCGACCTCGATCGCGTCCGACAGATAGGAATCGACCAGCACCGGTGTGTCGCCGGAAACCTGAACCGCGTTTTCGATGTAGCGGACGAGCCCGGCTTCGTCATGGACGATTTCCATCGCCCGGCCGCCGAGCACATAGGACGGGCGGATCACCACCGGATAGCCGATTTCAGTCGCCACCCGGATCGCTTCGGCGCCGCTGCGCGCGGTGCCATTGGCCGGCTGCAGCAGCTTGAGATCCTGCAGCAGCCTCTGGAACCGTTCGCGGTCTTCGGCGAGATCGATCGCATCCGGCGATGTGCCGAGGATCGGCACGCCCGCGGCTTCGAGATCGGCGGCAAGCTTCAGCGGCGTCTGGCCGCCGAATTGAAGGATCAGCCCGACGACTTCGCCGGCCTCTTCTTCCTTGCGGACGATCTCGATCACGTCCTCGCCGGTCAGCGGTTCGAAATACAACCGGTCCGACGTGTCGTAATCGGTCGACACGGTTTCCGGGTTGCAATTGATCATGATGGTCTCGAACCCGGCTTCCTCCAGCGCGTAGACCGCGTGGACGCAGCAATAGTCGAACTCGATGCCCTGGCCGATCCGGTTCGGTCCGCCGCCGAGGATGATGACCTTGCGCCGGTCGGTCGGTTCGGCCTCGCATTCGGCCGGCGCGAAGCCTGCATTCTCGTATGTCGAATACATATAAGGTGTCTGCGATGCGAATTCGGCGGCGCAGGTATCGATGCGCTTGTAGACCGGGCGCACGTCCAGCGAAATACGTTCGGCGGTCACGTCGGCGGTTTTCGATCCGGCCAGTTCGGCCAGCCGCTCGTCCGAAAAACCCATCGCTTTCAGCCGGTGCAGATCGCGCGTCGTGTCCGGCAACCCGGCCGCACGAACGCCGTTTTCAGCCTCGACGATGCCGCGCAACTGGGCGATGAACCACGGATCGAACCCGGACGCATCGTGGATCGCATCGATCGACAGGCCGTGGCGCAGCGCCTGGGTGACCACCAGTATCCGGTCGGGCGACGGCCGGTTGAGAGCGGCGAGAACGGCGCTTTCGTCGATGCTGCCGTCTTCTTTGGACACTGCGCCGTCGATATCGACTTCGTTGAGCCCGGTGAGCCCGGTTTCCATCGACCGCATCGCCTTTTGCAGCGATTCCTGGAAGGTGCGGCCGATCGCCATCGCCTCGCCGACCGATTTCATCTGGGTATTGAGGATCTGCTCGGTGCCGGGAAATTTCTCGAACGTAAAGCGCGGCACCTTGGTGATCACGTAATCGATCGTCGGCTCGAACGATGCCGGGGTGACGCCGGTGATGTCGTTGTCGAGCTCGTCCAGCGTGTAGCCGACGGCGAGCTTGGCGGCGATCTTGGCGATCGGGAACCCGGTCGCTTTCGATGCCAGCGCCGACGACCGCGACACCCGCGGGTTCATCTCGATAATCACCAGCCGGCCGTCCGCCGGATTGACCGCGAACTGCACGTTGGAGCCGCCGGTATCGACCCCGATTTCGCGCAGCACCGCGATCGAGGCGTTGCGCATGATCTGGTATTCCTTGTCGGTCAGGGTCAGCGCCGGCGCGACGGTGATCGAATCGCCGGTATGCACGCCCATCGGATCGACGTTCTCGATCGAACAGATGATGATGCAGTTATCCGCGCGGTCGCGGACCACCTCCATCTCGTATTCCTTCCAGCCGATGATCGATTCCTCGACCAGCACCTCGCCGGTGGGCGACGCGTCGAGCCCGCGGCGGATGATCTCCTCGAACTCGTCGCGGTTATAGGCGACGCCGCCGCCGGTGCCGCCCATCGTGAAGGACGGCCGGATGATCGCCGGCAGCCCGGTTTCCTCGAGAATCTCGTGTGCTGTTTCCATCGAGCGCGCAATCCGGCCACGCGGCGATTCGAGCCCGATCCGGCTCATCGCCTGCTGGAACAGCTCGCGGTCCTCGGCCTTGTCGATGGCTTCGCGCGACGCGCCGATCAGTTCGACCCCGAACGCGTCGAGCACGCCCATCTTGGCGAGCGACAGCGCCGTGTTCAGCCCGGTCTGGCCGCCCATGGTCGGCAGCAGCGCATCGGGCCGTTCGCGCTCGATGATCTTGGCGACCATTTCAGGGGTCACCGGCTCGATATAGGTGGCGTCGGCGAATTCCGGGTCGGTCATGATCGTCGCCGGATTCGAATTGACCAGGATGACGCGGTAGCCCTCTTCCATGAGCGCCTTGCACGCCTGGGTGCCCGAATAATCGAACTCGCATGCCTGGCCGATCACGATCGGTCCGGCGCCGATGATCAGGATGGATTTTATGTCGGTGCGTTTGGGCATGGTTCAGGCTTCTGGGCGCCGCCGGGCCGAAGATGTTCGGTCAGGCGGGCAGGTGAAAACGGGCGGCTCAAGACATGAATTTGGACGGGATAGTGTTTCCCACAACTCACAGCCATGTGCAAGCGGGGAGTGGGGAAAACGGGGAGAAAATAGGCCCTGTCGGTTTCCCGGGACGGTCAGGTGCGCGGCGGTTGCCGGCGTCCGGCGCGCCACAGACAGGTGACGACCGCGATGCCGAGCAGCGGCCAGGCGGCGGGGGCGGGAATTGCGGCCGTGGCGGCAAGGGTCCAGTCGACGCCCGATGCCGATCCGACCGAAAATTCCGACTGCGCAACGCCGCCGATGGTGACGCCTGAAATGCCGCCCCAGACGAGCGTGTTGGAGAAATCGGCGGCGGCGATGTTGGTGCCGAACGAGGTCTGCGACGACGTCATCGCCACCGCCATCATCTTGATCACGAACTCGTCGGGCTTGCCGACGACGAAGCCGACCGTGA
>Ga0209403_10006799_pt1 | contig 11478 bp, 10 predicted proteins | sample ArcticOcean_MG_C_8_FD_187440 | JGI IMG/M metagenome (GOLD analysis project Ga0209403, IMG submission 187440) | Marine microbial communities from western Arctic Ocean - ArcticOcean_MG_CB11_86 (SPAdes) (version 2) | ecosystem: Environmental > Aquatic > Marine > Oceanic | place: Arctic Ocean... | reverse complement strand
CCATCTACTTCTTCTTCTCTAGGTTTTCTAGTAGTTACTGAAACAGAAAAATTCCAATCTTTATTATTCTTTATTAATTCTTTACATATCGTACTTTTACCTGTGCCTGAAGGTGCAGCAAGAATAACTAATAAACCTTTTTTCATATAATATTTTGTACCTGTTCTCTAATTTTTTCTAAATTAGTTTTAAAATCTACAACTAAATGATTAATTGTTTGATTATTTGATTTCGATCCTATTGTATTTATTTCTCTAAAAATCTCTTGGCATAAAAAATTAATTTTTTTACCTGGAAATTTTTCATTTTTTAAGTCTAATTCAAATTGACTTAAATGATAATTAATTCTTGTTGATTCCTCTGATAAATCATATTTATCAGATATAATAGCTAGTTCTTTATATAAACTTTTATCATCTATATTACTACTATTATCATCGATTAGGAGATTAATTCTTTTTTTTAAATTTTCAAAATGTTCTTTTTTATTTATTCCTTCTAATTTAATTATTTCTTTATTAGTTTTTTTTAAAGACTTTATATAAATATTTATATCTTTTTCAATTTTTTTTCCTTCAGAATTTCTTGATTTCAATAAATCTTTTAATGCTAAATTGAATGCAGATAAAATTAAATTTTTATGACTATTAGTCAATTCAGAGCTATTTTCTAAATTAGTTAAATTATTTTGTATGTAATCAAATGAAAGATTGAAGTTAAATATTGTGTTCTTAAACTTCTTTTCAATAGGAAATAATGAATTATAAAAATTATCTAATCTATCTTTATCAATAATAAATTTATTTGTTTCTTTATTATTAGGTTTAATTTTACAGTAAACTTGAATATTCCCTCTTTTACAATTTTCTTTTAAATTATTAAATATTTCGTTTTCAATCATTGAAAAAGAATTAGGAAGTTTAATTTTACAGTCAAAAAATCTACTATTTACAGATTTTATATTAAACTCAATATCAAAATCTTTACCTTTTTTTTCACCTATTCCAAAACCTGTCATACTTGCTATCATTATTAAATCCTATCTAAAGGGGACTAATATTACATATCAATTAAGAAAAGTGCAATATCTATCCTTTTAATTTCTTAAAAATATTTTTATTAATCCCAATCATTATTTTTTGCGTAGTTCCTAATTCCTCATACTTCGGTAGAACAAAGTAATATCCAATATTAAAATTAGATAAATTTATCATTGCTCCTAAATATATTTTTTCAAAACTTGAATTAGATAATTGAAATGAGATATCATTATTATATTGATACTCTAAGCCTAAATAATATTCTGAATTTATTATATTATAATCATAACTAAAAAATAATGATTTATAATTAAAATTTGATCCAAATATTATTGACATTTTTTCATGATTAATTGTATTAGACGTCCAATAAGAATATGATAATAAATCTTTAATTAATATTCCAAAATTAAAATTATTATTCGATTTATAATAGCCTAAATCAAATGCATGTTTAAATGAATTTTCACCTAAAACTGACCCTATAGAAAATTTAGAATTAATCCCAAAATTTAATTTTTTTATAATAAATGGTTTTGAAATAATAACACCTAAATTTGTATGGTTAAAGGTATTAATTTTATTATAATCAATCTCATTAATATCAACTATACCATCTCCATCATCTATCCAAGCATTAGTTGTATTATAGATATCATCTATTGAAGATTTTAACACAGCTATATTTAATTGATTAAATTTTTCTGTGTTTAGACTAAATATAATTTGCTCATTGTTTAAAACTCCATTAAAATGCTTCCCAATAGATGAGTATATATAATCATTAGTACCCATATTACAAGCAGGGTTTGAAAAATTATAAAAATTATTATTAAAATTACTAGAACCCACATAGTTTAGAGAAGGAATCTTAAAATCTCTAATATGATTAAATATACTATAGCTGAATAATGCATTTATAAAAACTAATATTATTATTTTATTTAACATGTTTATCTATAATTTTACTAAGGAGATTTAATGCTTCAATTGGAGATATACTATTTATATTTATATTTTTTAAGGATTCTAATAAATCATTATCTGTATTTAAATTTATTTTAGAAATAATTTCATCAATCTGTTTATTATTAGATGTTGATATTTTATTATTTGCTGTTAAAAGTTCTAGATGAATTTTTGCTTTTATAATTATTTCTAATGGTAAGCCAGCCATCTTTGCAACATAAATACCATAACTTTTATCTGTTCCTCCTTCTACTATTTTCCTTAGAAAAACAATATCAGATTTATTAGAAGATTCCTCTACTTGAATATTAAGGTTATTACTATTATTTAATTTTTCTCCTAATTGAACAAGCTCGTGATAATGTGTTGCAAATAATGTTTTTGCTTTTATTTTATTATGAATATGCTCTGTTACAGACCAAGCTATTGATAACCCATCATAAGTTGAAGTCCCCCTACCAATTTCATCAAGTAAAATCAAACTATTTTTAGTTGCATTATTAATAATATTTGCAGTTTCTTGCATTTCAACTAAAAATGTAGATTCTCCTTCTGATAAATTATCACTAGCTCCAACTCTAGTAAACAATTTATCAACTAATCCAATTTTGGCATATTCTGCAGGAACAAAAGATCCAATTTGAGCCATAATTACTATAATTCCAGTTTGTCTAAGATAAGTACTTTTACCTGCCATATTTGGACCGGTTATAATTGATAAGAAATTATCTTTAACTAAATTTGTATCATTTCCAATAAAGTCATCACTATCTTCAATTAATTGCTCAACAACTGGATGACGACCATTTCGAATTTCTAAATTATAATTATTATCAATAATTGGTCTAATATAATCATTGTCTTTAGCTAATAAGGCCAAAGAACTGAAAATATCTATTTTAGAAATAATTTCTGCATTTAATTGAATAGAATGAGCTTCTTGAATAATATTAACACAAAGTGCATCAAAATATTTGTTTTCTAAATCTAAAATTTTATGATTAGCATTTAAAATTTGATCTTCAAACTCTTTTAAATCCTCAGTAAAAAATCTTTCATTATTAACAAGAGTTTGTTTTTTTAAAAAAAAATCAGGCACTTTATGAACATGTGTTTTAGTAACATCAATATAATATCCAAAAATTCTATTATAGCCAATTTTTAAACTTGAAATATTTGTTTCTTTTCTTAAGCTTTGTTGATAGTCTAACATCCATTTATTTGCATCGCTTGATATATTTCTTAATTGATCTAATTCTTTTGAAAAACCATCTTTAATAAAATTACCTTTTTTAATATTAGGTGATGCATTTATTGAAATAGTATTATCAATTAATGAAATTATTAAAGTTAAATTAGTATAACTTTTAAATAACTTTATAATATTTTTTGAGGATGTTGGAATAATTGACTTAAAAAATTGTAAAAATTTTAATGAATTGCTAAGATTTAATAAATCTACAGCATTAGCTTTATTACAAGAGACCTTAGATATAATTCTATAAATATCATAAGTGCTTTTTAAATTGATTCTTGTTTGTTCTAAAAATAAATCATCCTTAAAAAAATCATCTACATTACTTAATCTTATATTAATTAATTTACTATTAATTAAAGGACGAGACAGCCAATTTTTAAGTAATCTACTTCCTGAGGAAGTTACAGTTTTATCTATAGCTGATAGTAAAGTTCCCTTTTTATTGTTATGTGACAGAGGATTAAATAATTCTAAATTTCTAATAGTGAAGGAATCTAATTGCATAACATTATCATATGGCATCAACTTCAAACTGTTAATATGCTTTACTTTAGATTTAAGATTTTCGTTTATATAATGCATGATAATACCTGAAGATATAATCGGAATATCCTTTTTATTAAAGCCAAATCCTTTTAATGTTTTCACTTTAAATTGATTACATAAAATTTCATAAGCATAATTGTAATCATTTACCCAATCAGGTATGTAATTAATTAATATATTTTTACTGGATTTAAAACTATTAAAAATCTCTTTTTGTGATTCTAAAATTAAAATTTCTGATATATCGTATTTAGAAAAAATATTATCAAAATCATTAGATAATATTTTATTAGTGAAAAATTCTCCTGTTGAATGATCAAGAAGTGTTATGCCAATATGATGACTATTATAAAAAGCAGAGCATAAATAATTATTCTTATTATTATTTAAAAAATTTTCTGATAAAGTTGTGCCTGGGCTAACAATTTCTACGACTTCTCTTTTAACTATACCCTTTGATAATTTAGCATCTTCAACTTGTTCACATATCGCTACTCTATGTCCTGCTTTTAATAGCTTATATAAATATTGCTCTATTGAATGATAAGGAAAGCCTGCTAACGCAACTGATGAAGCTGCTCCATTTGACCGCTTAGTTAATGCTATGCCTAGTATGTCTGATGTTAGCTTGGCATCTGTATCAAAAGTTTCATAAAAGTCCCCCATTCTAAACAATAATATTGAATTAGGATGCTTATCTTTAATATCCCAAAATTGTTTCATTACAGGCGTAATATTTTTACTTTTAGCATTCATTCTTTGATTAACTTTCTTTCATTACCCACTCTATAGGTAAAATTTATTTTATCTAAATATTCAAATATTGGAATTGCATATTTTCTTGATGTATTTACTAAATTTTTAAACTCAGAAACATTTATTGCTGATTTCTTATTAAAAAATAATACTAATGTTTCTTTTAATAAATTTATATTTGAAGTTGTTATATAAATAAATGAATTAATTTTAACTACTAAACCTTCTGCTTGGCATAATTTTAACATATTAATAATAATCTTTGTTTCTTTCACTAAGAATTTTTTGGATAAATCTTCCATTGATGAAGTATTATATTTTTCTGAATCTAAAGTTTGCATTATTAATTGTTTAATTTTTATTTCATTTGTTGATAAAGAAACTACATAATTATAAATTCTCCAACCTTCATCTTTTTTTTCAATTTTTTTTATACTATTCAAATTATTAAGTATATAATCAACAAAATCAATTTCCATATTTAATTTATTACTAATCACTTCTTTTGTTAAGTTTGTTATATATTGGTTATTATCAAAATATTGCTTTATAAAATTAAAAACTAGATCCATTAAATTTGTTTTTTGTTTTTTAGTTAAAATCCATGTTTTATATAAATGAGTTATACTTATTATATTACTATATGTTGATAATAGTTCCATTATTTGAGTTTTTAATATTCCTAAATTAAAGCATAATTTTTCAATTGAGATAGGTTCTTGATTATGATTTTCAACAATAAATTCTATATAATCATTATTATCAATTTTATTTAACTCTTTGATTAATTTACCAACTTCATTTAATTTCATTTTATTATTATTTATAAAATTATTTTTAGCACTAGCTTGTAAAATTATTTCTCCACCTCCTAAAGTAAAAACAGGAGAATAATGTCTAATAATAATTTTATCTTTATAATTAGCTATAAGAGGGGACTCTAGATGAATTAATACAAATGATTTTTTTTCTGACGATATACTATTTCTATCTAAAATAAATATTTTACCTATTACCTCTGATGTTCCTATTTGAATTCTAACTCTTTGGTTTTTTTTAATTGTTTTATTTATATCTGAAAGTATCTCAATTTTTATGATTATAGAATTAGAACCTTTAAAATAATTATTACTAACAACCTGAAACCCTCGTTTGATTTTTGTTTTATCAAAATTCTGTATATTTATGGCAGCCCTTTGTCCAATATAAATTTTATCTGTTTTATTATTATGACTATTTAAGCCTCTAACTTTAACAACTTCATTAATAGGTTGAATTGAAACCGAATCTCCAACTTTTATCTCTCCTGATATAACTAATCCCGTAATTACGGTTCCAAAACCTTTAATTGAAAAAACTCTATCAATTGGCATCCTAAATGGTCCACTTGTATCTTTAGGTAATAAATTATGATAATGATTTTCTAGCAATTTTTTTAACGCATCAATTCCAATATTATCTTTAGTAGATATATCTAGAATTTCAAAGTTTACAAAGTTTATACTTTCTAATAAATCTAAAATTTCTAATTTTACCACTTCAATAATTTCATTATCAACTAAATCAATCTTATTTACAACTATAATAAGTTTTGATATATTTAATAATTTAAAAATATTTAAATGCTCAATTGTCTGAGGCATAACTCCATCATCAGCAGCAATCACCAATAATCCAATATCTACACCATGTATACCAGAAATCATATTTTTAACAAAATTTTCATGGCCAGGAACATCTATTAAAGTGATATGCTTATTTAAAAAAGCAATACCTAAATCAATAGTCATTCCTCTTTTTAAATCTTCTTTCAATGTACCAGAAAATTCACTTGTTAATGACTTAATTAATGATGTTTTACCGTGATCAATGTGACCAGCTAAACCTACAATAATCTCTTTCATATATTAATTTTTTCTATAGATTCAACTAATAAATTAATTTGATCATCGGGTACTGCTTTTAGATCAATATGAAAAATATTATTTTTTATGTAACCAATTAGAGGATTCTCTAAGGAAAGAAATGCCTTTTGAATTTTATTTGAAGATATTTCCTCTGATGAAAATAGTAATACAATACTTGGAATTTTTTCTGTAGGAAGAGAACCACTCCCCGCTTCAACAAAAGAATTATCATAACAAATATTAAAGGTATTAACTGTTTTTTTAGAAAGTTTATTTAATATTATCTCAGCATTATTCTTAAGGGAATCAATAGATCTTAAAAAAAGTTTTATAGTTAAATTTTTATCAGAAATATTTTTAGAAGAATAATATGTTCTTAAAATATTCTCTAGAATTGAAATTCTAATTTTATCACATCTAACAGCTCTATAAATAGAATTATTTTTTATTTTGGTAATTAATTTTTTACTTCCTGAAATAATACCTGCTTGAGGTCCTCCAAGTAATTTATCTCCACTAAAAGTTACTATATCTGATCCTAAATCAAAATATTTTTTAACCATTTTTTCCATTGGCAAACCAAATGATTTTAAATCTGCTATTGAACCACTTCCTAAGTCTACAATTAAAGGAATATTATATTTTTTAGCTACTTTAGATAAATCAGCTATAGAAACTTCACTAGTGAATCCAATGACTTTATAATTACTAGTGTGCACATATAAAATAGCAGCCGTATTTGAACTTATTCCATTTTCATAATCTTGAATATGAGTTTTATTTGTAGTTCCAATTTCCAACATTTTACATTGTGATTTTGATATAACATCAGGGATTCTAAAAGAACCTCCTATTTCAACCTGTTGCCCTCTACTAATAATAACTTCTTTATCATTACAAAGACTATTTAAAACTAGCATTACTGCAGCTGCATTATTATTTACAACGATGGATTCTTCAGTATTGCATATACTACTAATTAAATTAGAGATATGTTCATTTCTATCCCCTCTTTGACCATCTTTAATATTAATTTCTAAATTAGAGTATGGATAATTTTGAATTATAGCATCAATAAGAATTTCTTTTTCAATAGGAGCTCTACCAAGTCCAGTATGTAAGATTATTCCCGTACCATTAATAACAGGCCTTAAACTTTTATAATTAATTTTATTATATAAATCTAAAATTATATTATCAATATGAAGTTTAGGCTTATCTATGAATAATTCATTTTTGAAGTCAACCCTTATTGAATCTAACTCTTTATTTATATGATATTTAAAAAATTCTAAAGGAACTTCAATTGATTGATTCTTATTAAATAATTTTAATATTTCATCAATCGAAGGGATTAATTTGAGAGCCTCACGGACTTTATTAGTATTATTTTTCAAAATAAATAACTCATGTATCTAACTCAGTAATTCTTTTTCATTAATTTCATCTACTTGATTTGGATCAAGATTATCTTTAGCATACTGTAAATATAATTTTTTTGTTATAAATAAACTAAATAAATCAGAATCTATTTCGCCATCTTTAACCATATACTTTAAAATATTTAAAGCCTTTGAAAGTTTATAGGGCTCTTTATAAGGACGATCTGGAGCAGTTAAACCTTCAAACACATCAGCTATAGCTATAATTCTAGCTTGTAATGGTAATTGATCTCCAGAATATCCATTCGGATATCCCTTTCCATTAATTTTTTCATGATGGCACCCAGCATAAAAAGGTACTTGACTTAAATGATCTGGATAAGGCAATTTATCTAATAATTGATAAGTTAAAGAAACATGATTTTCCATAATTTCTCTATCTTTCTTTGATAATGTTCCTTTAGAAATAGTTAAAAACTCTACTTCACCTTTAGATAATATAGACTTCTTTTTATTCTCTAAAATAATAGTTTGTTGTGCTATCTCATGAACTCTTTCCTGTGATTTATCTGACATAAATTCACCACCTACATTTGATTTTTCTAAAAAGGAAAAATCATCTTTAATCTTTTGTAATTTTATATTAATTAAATTTTTATCAACTATATTTTTATCAATTTTTCTCTTATAATAATCTAATTCTACATCTCTCTTTAAAATTTCAAATCTTAAATAGATATTATCAATCTTATCATATAACCCTTGTAACTTTGTTGACTTGTTCATAATGTGATCAGGAGTCGCAACTTTTCCAAAATCATGTAGCCATCCAGAAACAGATAACTCATCCATTTCATCCTCTGAAAAAGAAAAATCTTTATATTTACCTGTTTTATCAGAATTAACATGTTCAGCAAATATCATAGTTAAAAGTGGTACTCTGTTACAATGTCCCCCAGTTACCGCATCTTTATTTTCTAAAGCATCAACAACTAACTTAATAAAAGATCTAAATAATATTTTTTGTTCGTCAATTAGTAATTGATTTGTTAATGCTAATGAGGCTTGAGAGCTTAATGCTTCAACTAATTCAACTAATTCATCTGAAAAATTAATTATCTTATCATTTTTTTTTGCATTTAGTAGTTGAAGAACACCTATAACCTTATCTTTATGGTTTTTTAATGGTATTGTTAAAAAAGATTTAGAACGATAATTATGTTTTTTGTCAAAACCTTTAGATCCAGAAAAATCATACTGTTTATTAGTATATGCATCTTCTATATTAATTACTTTTCCTCTTAATGCACATACTGCAGAAACATTATTTAAATTTTCATTTCCATTTTCATTATATAGTTTTACTGGATAAAAATAGTCTGGTACTGGATCAGCTGAACCTCCAAATTTAATATTTAAAGATTCAGTATGCATAATTTTAAAATTTAATTTATTATCATCAGTAACTAAATATACTGTGCCACCATCTGAATTAGAAATTACTCTGGATTCATTTAAAATTTTCTCAAGTAAAATATCAATATTTTTCTCTCTAGAAAGAGCAATACCAATATCTATTAATTTCTTAAGTTTATTACTATTTGTAAAGGAATGATTCAAAAAAATATTACTCTTTAGTTTTAATCCTAGCAGCTTTTCCTTTTAAATTCCTTAAATAATATAATTTAGCTCTTCTAACTCTACCTTCTTTAAGAACTTTTATAGAATCTACAATAGGAGAATGAAATGGAAAAATTCTTTCAACACCTATTCCATTTGATATTTTTCTTACGGTAAAAGTTTTACTAAGACCAGCTCCAGCTGAAATAGCGATTACTACTCCTTCAAAAATCTGTACTCTGGATCTACTTCCTTCTGTAACTTTTACACCAACAGAAACAGTATCTCCAGATTTAAAATTAAGTCCTTCACTTTTAAAATTTTCTTTTGTTGCTTCAATTATTTTATCCATTTTTACTCCAAATCATTTTTGTTCTTATATTTTAACCATAAATCTGGTCTATTATCTTTTGTTTTTATTTGTTTTTGTTTTAATTTCCACTCTTTAATTTTCTGATGATGCCCAGAAAGTAAAACTTTTGGTACTTTTAATCCCCTATAAATTTCAGGTCTAGTATAATAATTACAATCTAATAAATCAGATTCAAAAGAATCAGATTTTGCTGAACCAATATTATTTAATACACCAGGTAATAATCTAACAATTGAATCTATTATTACTAAGGAAGATAGTTCTCCTCCCGTAATGACATAATCCCCTATTGAATACTCATCAGTAATTAAATTATCTCTAACCCTCTGATCTACACCTTTATAGTGCCCGCATATAAATACTAAATTTTTATTTTTAATAAATTTTTTAGCTTCATTCTGAGAAAATTTTCTTCCATCTGGAGTGGGATATATTACTTTAGTGCTATCTTCTATTTTTGTTTTAATAGAATCAAATGCTCTAAATATCGGTTCTGGCTTCATAACCATCCCATCTCCACCACCAAAAGGATAATCATCTATATGATGATCTAATTTATTAGTATATTCGAATAAATCTAATATTTCATACGTGACTACCTGTTTTTTAATAGCCTTTTTAATCATACTATTATTCATAAAGCTATCAATAACATCTGGAAATGGGGTAATTATAAAAATCTTCATAATTAAACCATTCCATCATGTATTGTCATTACTAATTTATTTTTATCAAAAAGCAGTATCAATTCTTTAGCAAAAGGTACCATTTTTTCACCTTCAGAACCATTAAAAACTAAAACATCATTATTTTTAATGTGTATAATATCTATTACCATACCCATTTCTATTTTATTTTGATTGTACAAAGTTGAACCTATAAAATCAACAAAATAATTTTCTTTATCAAATAAATCTGGTAAAATTTTCTTATTAATATAAAATTTTACATCTCTAAGTTTTTCAATTTCGTTTCTGGTATTAATATCAATAAATCTAATTAATATTTTATTAGATTGATAATTAATAGACTTAACTATTAAAAAATTATTAATACTATTATTTAAATAAAGTTTAGATCCTTTAATAATAATTTTTGATGTTTTATTAAAAAATCTGCATGAAATATTACCATTAATTCCATGAGGTTTAATTAACAAACCAAAAGGTATTAAATTAATCATACTATTCAATAATTTCTAAAAAAGCTTTCTTTCCACCTACTTTAGCTCTTACAGATGAAAGCAAGGTTCCTATTGAACTAATATTCTTACCTTTTCTGCCTATCACTTTAACAATATCACCTTCACCTACTCTTAATTCATACCTTAAAGTATTTTCATTTTCAATTACTTTTATACTTACCTCATCAGGCTTATCTACAATTGCCTTAATCATATTCTTTAATAGAGTCTTCATTTTCAGTAATCTCCAAAAAAATACCTTTAACTATTTTTCTTTATTAGTATCTAAATTCTCTTCAACAGGCGCTGCTTCTTCAACAGGTGCTGCTTCTTCAACAGGCGCTGCTTCTTCAACAGGTGCTGCTTCTTCAACAGGTGCTGCTTCTTCAACAGGCGCTGCTTCTTCAACAGGTGCTGCTTCTTCAACAGGTGCTGCTTCTTCAA
>Ga0209403_10006796_pt1 | contig 11481 bp, 6 predicted proteins | sample ArcticOcean_MG_C_8_FD_187440 | JGI IMG/M metagenome (GOLD analysis project Ga0209403, IMG submission 187440) | Marine microbial communities from western Arctic Ocean - ArcticOcean_MG_CB11_86 (SPAdes) (version 2) | ecosystem: Environmental > Aquatic > Marine > Oceanic | place: Arctic Ocean... | reverse complement strand
GGCTACCTCGGCTCATACGGAGCCGGGCACAACGCGTTTGACGCGACGCTGGTCGCGCTCTGGGAGCGGGCGACCTCGAACTGCGGCCAGCAGGTCGACGTCTCGATCCACGAGTGCGTCGCCTCGCTGCTGGAGTTCACTGACATGGTGTGGGTCTACCGAGGCGAAATCTGGCCCCGTGCGGGGAACGGCTCCCGAGCCGCCTGGGGCGTGTATCCGGCAGCCGACGGCTTCGTCGGTGTCGTGTCCGGACCGGCGCGACGTTGGGCGATGATTCCGCAGCTTGTGGAGAGCGACACACTCACCGAGGGGCGGTTTAGCGCTCCCGGGGCACAGAGCGTGCTGCGCGACGAGATCGATGCGCTGATGCTGCCGTGGCTCGTCACACACGAGAAAGAGGAGATCTACCACGGCGCGCAGGCGCTTGGACTGCCGTTCGGTTTCGTGGCGACGCCAAGCGACTTCTTCAAATCCGAGCAGCTCGAGTACCGCAAGTTCTTCGAGACGATCGACCATCCCGTCGTTGGCACTGCCCGCTATCCCACCATCGCCGCGCGATTCAGCGATGGCCTATGGTCGCTCGGCCGCGCACCGCTCCTCGGTGAGCACAGCTCCTCGGTCATCGCGAACCTGCCATCTGGTGTACCCGCACCGTCCGAGTCGGCTGCCGAGTTGCCCGCCGTGCGCCCGCACCGGGTCTCGGTCGACCCAACCGCAGCCACCGAAGGCGTCTTCCCGCTCGACGGTCCGGCTGGCGACTTCGAGGAAGACATGACGCGGAGCGGCGCCCTCGAGGGCATCACGGTCCTCGACCTTTCGATGGTCTGGGCCGGGCCGTACGCGACGAAGCTGATGGGCGACCTCGGTGCGACGGTGATCAAGGTCGAGGTGAACAGCCACCTCGATTCGGTGCGCGGCCCGGCGATCGCGATTCCGGGTGGCGCGATCGGGATGTACGCGAACGACGACCCAAAGGACGAGCCCTGGAACCGCAACGGCTATTTCAACAAGCTGAATCGCGGCAAGTTCGACCTCTGTATGAATATCCTCCAGGACGAAGGCCGGGTGGTGCTCCACGAGCTGATCGCGCAAGCCGATGTCGTGGTTGAGAACTTCGGCGGCGGCGTCTTTGACCGCATGGGCTACGGCTACGAGGTGCTCAAGGCTATCAACGAGGATGTCGTCTTCATCTCGATGCCACCGAGCGGCAATGGCGGCCCGGAGGCGAAGTACGTCGGCTACGGCGTTGCGATCGAGCAACTGGGTGGCATCGTCGATCGCACCGGCTACGCGGGCGGTGGCCCCTACAAGAGCGGGATCAACTACGGCGACCCGATCGCCGGCATCCACGCGATGGGCTACATCATGACCGCCCTCCACCACCGCCGGCAGACCGGTCGCGGTTCGCACATCGATCTGTCGCAGCGCGAGGCGGTGATCTGCTGGCTCGGTGACGAGGTGGTTGAGTACGAACTGACCGGAAACGAGCCCGTGCGGATCGGCAATCGCGACGAGTTTATGGCGCCAGTTGGCGTCTACCGCTGCGCGGGCGAGGACGCTTGGCTCTCGGTCGCGTGCGGCAGCACCGAAGAGTGGACCGCCCTCGCACGAGCGATCGGCAGCGCGGACCTCGCGGAGGACGCGGACCTCGGAACTCTCGAGGGCCGGCGCGCGCGTTACGACGAGCTCGACGAGGCGATCACCGGCTGGACGGAGACCCGCGACCGCGACGAAGCGATGTCCACGCTGCAGTCGGCGGGCGTAGCGGCAGGCGTTGTCGCTGAGAACCGTCGCGTTGTCGACGACCCGCATCTGCAGGCGCGCGGCTTCTGGCCGCTCGTGGATCACGAATCGGCGGGCCCGCACATCGTCAGTGGGATCCCGTGGCACTTCAGCCGCACTCCCGGCGAAGTCCGCCGTGCCGCACCGCGTCTCGGACAGCACACCGACTACGTACTGCGAGAGTTTCTCGGGAAATCGGACGCGGAGATCGAGGCGCTGCACGCCTCCGGTGTGCTCGAAAGCACTCCCGTCGAGGTGCTCGCGCTGCGCGAGGCGGAGAGCACGAACGGCTGAGTCGTCAACTAATCAGGATCGAGGCGGAGTCGACCAGCCGGCGAGGTCGCGTACCTCGTCGGCTGGTCGACTCCGCGCGCTTCTCAGCAATCATCACGCGAGTGACATCGATCAGTTCTTCTCGGCTCGGTTCTTTCCCTGCAGCCGTTCGGGGAGCCCAGTCCTTCTTGTATGCGGAGTTACAGGGATGGGAGGCAACTGCCATATTCTCGATCCCGTCTGGTCCGCCGAGCTTCCCAGGCACGATGTGATCCTGCGCGCAGGCCTTGTAGTCATCCAAGGATGCCAGAAGATCGCGATCGCAGTACTCACAGTGGAAGCCGGCACGAATGCCGGAGTCGATCACCGGCTGTCCTCAGAGCGGAAGTCGTGCCGGGCCATCTCTTACCTTTTCGTTGCCCATTGCCCACCTCTAGCGGCTCGGCCCTCGGAGCAACATGCCGCCTTCGACGGGGAGCACGACGCCGGTGATGAAACGCGACTCGTCCGAGGCGAGGAAGGTCGCCGCGAGCCCGATGTCCCAGCCATTGCCTTCGACGCCCAGCGCCGAGGCCTCGCGCCGCGAGGTACGGCGGTCCTCGTCCATGCCCCCGGCGTAAACCATCGGTGTGTACATCGGGCCGGGGGCGATGCAGTTAACGCGGACGTTCTGCCGGGCGTGGTCGACGGCCATCGCCTGCGACAGTGCGATCACCGCACCCTTCGAGGTGGAGTACGCCGTCATCCCACGCGGCCGGAGCGCTCCGACCGAGGAGATGTTGATGATCGAACCGCCATCAGATTCGATCATCGCCGGGATCGCGTGGCGGCCAGTCAGCACCATGCTGCGAACGTTGACGTCCTGCACCATGTCCCACTGATCGAGGTCGGTGTCGACGACGCTACCGGCAGACAGCCCGACACCGACGTTGTTCTGCAGGATGTCGAGCCCACCCCAGGCATCGACGGCGGTACGTACCATCGCGGCGCAGGATTCCTCGTCGGTCACATCCGCCTCGAACAGTTCGACTTTGGCGTCCGGACGGTGCTCCAGGATCAGCGCGCGGGTCTCCTCGGCGGCCTCGAGCTCGCGGTCAACGAGCAGGACGCGCGCACCCTCGAGGGCGAACAGCGCAGCAGCGGCGCGGCCGTTGCCGATGCCGGCGGCCCGGGATCCGGCGCCAGTCACGATCGCGCGCTTGCCTTCGAGGCGGACTCCCGTCGTGCGTGGGACCGGGGGCATCGAGATCTCGGGGATGGTGATGGCGTGGCCTCTTTCGCGATGTCGTCGGAGTGCCACGATAGCCGACTGGTCGTGTTCAGCGGCATAAGCGAGGCGCGCCGGTGCGGCTAGGGGTCTAACGCGCGAAGCGCTGACATCCGAGAGGGCGGCGTGCTGGGGCACTACCGAGTACTCGATCTGACTGACCACTGAGGGCTGATCGCTGGGATGGTGCGCGCCGACCTCGGAGCGGACGTGATCGCGGTCGAGCCGCCCGAGGGCAACTCGGGCCGCCACTGCGGACCGTTCGCAAACGATGTCGACGACGGTGAGCACTCGCTGACCTGGTGGCCGTACGCGCGACACAAGCACTCGATGACCGCTGACCTCGGAACGGACGAAGGGCGCGAGCGCGTGCGACAGCTCGCGGCGACCTCGGCTGTCCTGCTCGAGTCGAGCGGGCCCGGCGTGCTGAGCGCGATCGGGCTCGGATATGACGTGCTTGTCGGCGCGAATCCGGCGCTCGTCTACGCCTCGATCAGTGGGTTCGGGCACGGCGGGCCGAAGTCTGGGTACGCCGAGAGCGATCTGACGGTCGTGGCATCCTCTGGTCAGATGGCGATCATCGGCGATAGCGACCGCGCGCCGATGATCGTCGGTGTCCCGCAGTCAGGTCTGCATGCAGACACCGAGGCGGCGACCGGCCGTTGCAGTCTCGAGCTCGTGCGGCTCGTAGGCCTGTTCGATTGGCAGGATCGGCTCGTACACCTCGCAGGTTCCGGGGCTGCTCATTCAACGCCTCCGGTGGTTTTCTACGGACCAAAGAGCTTCGGTACAGCCCTCGCTCGAACCGTCTACTCATCTCAGTATCTCAGGTCGGGCGTTAGCATTCAGCAAGAACCAGCGATTCAGGTTCACGTCCCAGTGCGAAGGTCTAGATCAACGGCTAGGCTCCAACAAGCCGCCCCCAACCCTCGATCGGAGTCTCTCGATGACCCACCCTGCCATGGCCGTCGCCCCGCAACCCGAAGCTGCCGAAGCCGCGGTGCTCGTCCTCCGAGGTGGCGGCAACGCCGTCGATGCGGCGATGGCGGCGGCGCTGGTGCAGGGCGTGATCGACCCGCAGATGTGCGGGATCACCGGGTTCGGGTCGGCGCAGATCTACATGCGCTCGCGCGGTGAGCACGTCTGCATCGACTTCCACGGCAAGACCCCGCTGGCGGCGACGTCCTCGATGTGGGAGGAGCTGCTCGAGGGCGAGACCCGCGACGGCTTCGGCTTCATCCTCCGCGGCAATGTGAACGACCTCGGGTACCAGTCGATCACCACCCCCGGCAGCCTCAAGGCCTACTCCGAGGCGGTCGAACGCTTCGGCAAGTGCGCGTGGAAAGACGTCGTGGCGTCCGCGCTCGCGCTCGCCGAGGCAGGCACGACGATCCGGCCGAACACCGCCAACTGGTGGCGCGTCACTGACCAGCTTGGCCGCATCGACAACGAGGTGCGGCTCGCAAACACTGAATCCGGCCGCGCGGTCTACTTCAACGAGGACGGCTCATTGAAGCGGCAGGGGCAGCGCCTGGAGAACCCCGGCATGGCCTCGACGCTGCGGCGCGTCGCCGAGGGTGGCGCGGAGGTCTTCTACGAGGGCGCGATCGCCGAGGAGATCGACGCCGACATGCGCGCGAACGGCGGGCTGCTGAGCGGCGACGACCTCGCCGCCTACCGCACGACCTGGACCGAGCCGGTCTGGACCGAGTACCGCGGCCACCGCGTCGCCACCAACCACCCGCCGGGCGGCGGCATCCAGGTCGTCGAGCTGCTGAACATCCTCGAACACTTCGACCTCGCGGAGCTAGGGCACAACAGCCCGGACTACATCCGCATCATCGCGGAGGCGATGAAGCGCGCCACCAGTGACAAAGACGAGCACGTCGGCGACCCCGCCTTCGTCGACGTGCCGCTCGATCGCCTCACCTCGAAGGCTTACGCCGCCGAACTGGCCGCCGCGATTGAGCGTGGCGAACGCGCCGAAGTGACGCGCTATTCCAGCGAGTCGCCGGACACCACCCACATCGTGGTGGCGGATAGCGAGGGCAACATCGTCACGATGACGCACTCGCTCGGGATGCCCTCGGGCGTGATCACGCCTGGCCTCGGCTACATGTACAACGGCTGCATGGCCGTCTTCGATCCGCGCCCCGGCCACGCCAACTCGATCGCGCCCGGCAAGAGCCGCTTCTCGTCGCTCTGCCCCACGATCGTCTTCCGCGACGACGAGCCGCTGATCGCCCTCGGCGCCCCCGGCGGCACCCAGATCGCGATGGGCGTCACGCAGGCGATTCTCAACGTGCTGGACCACGGGATGACGATGCAGGAGGCGGTCTCCGCCCCCCGCTTCTCATCCACCTCGAACGCGATCGACGTGATGAACCGCATCCCGCGTTACACGACGGACGCCCTCGAACGCGACGGCTACGAGGTGATCCGCAGCCCGCTCTCCTACGGCATCGCGGCCGTGCACGGCGTGCGTTTCACCTTGGACGGCGGCGTCGAGGGCGGGGCGGATCCGGGGCAGGACGGTGTCGCGCTGGCGGTGTGAGAGGGGGAGTCGTCGCTGCAGCCTGGCACGATCGCCCCTTGGTCGATGCGATCTCAAACTGGCGAAGAATCAAGCGACCGTGCCGATTACTGCTTCAGCAGTCCGGTCGCGAGACCGAACAGCGGAAGACCGCCGAAGAGGACGATCCCCCGGACTACGAGATCACTGGCATCACGAGCGACCGTATCCAAATGGTCATCTGGTAGATGCTCAGAGCGCTCGCGCAACCAAACCACCACAGATGCGACCGGTTCTCTGTGAACCGGAGTTGTTGATTCAGCGCGTAACCAAGGGTGATGCCGGCGGTGATCGCCTCGACTTGATGAACGATCAGCGCAACGAGAAATCGGCGGAGCCCTGCCACAACCGTGGCCAAGATAATTATTAAGAGTTTGGCGATGACTCCGCCGATGAGTGCTCCGGTTGCCGCGCTCACCAGCCCGACGAGGGGCAGCAGCCGACTGCTTCGAAACCAGCCCCCGAAGAGTCATCAGAGCGTCAGGCCTACGGAGAGTCCGAAGACTGCATTCGAGTATCGACTCACGAATGAATGTGCCTCGTCGCCTCACCAGATCCAACGGATCGTCGTAGAAGGTGAAGAGCCCGCGAGCCCTATTGGCTCCCAGTCGAGTGCATCCAAGAGCGCGAGCAGTCCACCGAATCCAATGAGTAACAGGAACCAGACGGTCACGGTCCAGGTGATTATTCGGCCGGGGCCTGGCGAATACGGGCCGCTGGATCGACTCGATGGAACCGAGTGCCGTACATCGTCTGTCGGCTCACGCTCGCCTCATCAGCTATAGGTATGCCGATACTGTCTGGCGATCGACGTTAGTTAGTCGTAAGAATGGAGAATACCGCCCTACCCCCACGACTTCCCTTCCGGCGTGCGGAACACCTCGGTGGGGACGAGGGCTTCGAGGTGGGTGGCAACCAGGGTGCGCTGCTTGCCCGCGCGCTGTTCGAGGATGCCCGTCGCGCGGATGAACGGCTCCATGCGGATGTGGTCACGGAACTTCTCGGACAGCTCGCGGCTGACGAGGATGTTCATCAAGCCGAATTCGTCCTCCAGCAGCAGGAAGATAATGCCCTTGGCGGTCATCGGGCGCTGACGGCAGACGACGAGGCCTGCAACCTCGACGGTGGAGTTGCCGGGGAGCGAGCGCAGGTGGCGACTGGAGGCGACGCCCTCGCCGAGGGCGGGGCGCAGGAACTGCATCGGATGGCGGTCCGGCGAGAGCGAGAGCAGCTCGTAGTCGGCGGTCATGCGCTGGTAGTCGTTGAAGTCGGCGAGCTGCACCTGGTCCTGTGAGGTGGCGAGCGGCATCCGGAGCTGGCGGTCCTGCTTCACGCTGAGCTTGCTCTGGTGCATGTCGCCCCAGAATAGGCCGAGCTGCCAGATCAGCTCGCGGCGGTTGAGGCCGAAGTCATCGAAGGCGCCGACGCGGATCAGGTTCTGCGTCGACTCGCGGCTGGCGCCGCTGCGCTGGACGAAGTCGAACAGCGACAGGAAGTCGCCATCGCGGTTGTGCTCGTACTCGATGCGCTCCGCGGCGGCTTCGCCAACGCTGCGCACGTAACCGAGGCCGACGCGCACGCCGTCGCGCCCGTCCTCGGTTACCTCGACCGAGCAGCGGGAGCGGCTGACGTTGATGTCGGGCCGCAGCACCTCGACGTTGTGCCGTTTGGCATCGTTGGTGAGTACGTGCGGCGGGTAGAAGCCCATCGGCTGGTTGTTGAAGAGCGCGCAGGTGAATGGCGCGGGGTGGTACCGCTTCAGCCAGGTGGTCTGATACGCGAGCAGGCCGAACGCGGCGCCGTGACTCTTCGGGAATCCGAACTCGGCGAACCCGAGCAGGTTCTGGAACATACGCTCGGCGGTCTCCTGCGGGACACCGCGAGAGGCGGCGCCGTCCATGAAATCTAGCTCGTGTTGCTGCATCGCTGCCAGCGAACGTTTGCGACTCATCGCGCGGCGGAACTGCTCCGCCTGACCGGCGGTGAAGCCGCCCATCTGACGCGCGACCTGGACGACCTGCTCCTGGAACAACACCACGCCGAGCGTCTCGCCGAGCACGTCGTTCACGCACTCGTGGACGTTCGGCGGCTTGTAGCGGTCGCCGAGGCGGCGCTGTTTCTCCCGCTCACGCACGTACGGATTGACCGCGCCACCGACGATCGGGCCCGGGCGCACGATCGAGACCTGCACCGTGAGGTCCTCGAGGTTGCGCGGCTGCGTCCGCGGCAACATCGCGATTTGGGCGCGCGACTCGATCTGAAAGACGCCGACCGTGTCGCCTCGGCAGATGTCGTCGTAGACGTCGCTGTCGTCGAAGGCGATGCGCGAGAGGTCGAGCGGGCGGTGGCCCTGCTCGGCGATCAGGTCGGCGGTCTCTTCGACGACGGAGAGCATGCCGAGGGCGAGGAAGTCGATCTTCACCATCTTTGCGTCGTCGACGCTGTCTTTGTCCCAGTGGCAGATGTAGCGGTTGGGCCACGCCGCCGGCTGACACGGCACGTAGTCGATCAGCGGTTCCGAGGAAATCACGATCCCGCCGACGTGCTGCGAAAGGTGCCGCGGGAACCCCGCCAGCTCCTGCGCGAGCTTCACGAGGTCGCGCCACGCCTGCGTCTCGAGCCGGTCCGCGAACTCCGGCAAGCGTGCGAGTTCCTCGGGGAGATCGTCGATACTGCCGTGCGGGTCGGACTTCTTCGCCAGGCGTTCCAACTCCGCCGAGGGCAGCCCCAGCACCTTCCCGATGTCACGGATGGCGCTCTTCAGGCGGTAGGTCGGGAAGATCGCGACCAGCGCGGCGTGCTCTTTGCCCCATACCTGGTAGACGCGCTCGATCAGCTCGGCGCGGATATCGCGCGCGAAGTCGAGGTCGATGTCCGGGAAGGTGCGCATGCCCTCGTTGAGGAAGCGGTCCACCGTCAGGTTGTTCTTGATCGGGTCAATGTGCGACAGCCCGATTAGGTAGCAGACGATCGACGCGACCGAGGAGCCGCGCCCGCGCCCCGGCGGCATGTTCGCGCGACGCCGCGCCTCGGTGCCGCGCACCTCATCCGCCACCTCCGAGGCCAGCTCGAAGATCTGGTGGTAGACGAGGAAGAAGCCGGCCAACCCGTTCAGCGCGATCAACCGCAGCTCGTGCTCGACGCGCGCCTCCGCAGCCTCGCGGTCCTCAATGCTCGCGGTGCTGTAGCGCTCGTAGAGCTGGCGACGGCAGATCGCGCCGAGCTCTTCGATCGGCGAGCGGCCGCTCGCCGTCTCCGGTGACGGCAAGCGGTAGCCGAGGTCCTTGGTCAGGTCGAACGTGCAGCGACGCGCGATACGCACCGAGTTCGCCGCCGCCTCGGGGTGGTACGACTCGAAGCGGCGCGCCTGGCGCTCCGGCGAGCGCAGGTAGAACTCCGCATTCGGCCGCCGTTCCTGGTGCGATTCGTCGAGCGATTTCCGAGAGCGAATCGCGACCATCACGTCCTGCAGCCGGTGCCGCGCGCGGTCGTGATAGTGCACGTTCCCGGTGCCGACGACGCCCACTCCGACGCGCTCCGCCACCTGCACCAGTACCCGGTTCCGAGGCCGATCTCCAAACACGAGGTTGTCCTGCAGCTCCACGAATACGTTCTCGAGGCCGAACCACTCCACGAACCGCCGCAGCGCGGCCTCGGAATCATCGAACCGCCCGTCACCTGCCAGGCGTGCCACGGCGCCATCGCGGCAGCCGGTGAGCAGGATCAGCCCCTCGCTGTGCGCCTCGAGCTCCTTGATCGCGATGCACGGATCGAGCCGCCGCTCTTCCTTCGTGGTATCGGTCAGCTCGTTCAGCCCGAACGCGATGCTGGAGAGACGACACAGGCTGGCGTAGCCCTGCTTGGTCTCCGCCAGCAGCGTGACGTGCGACCGCCGCAGCGGCGCCAGCAGCCCCTCTCGCCGCACCGCGACCCTGTGCGCGTTGTTATGTCCTCTATCGGTAGCCCTAGCCTCGTACCAGGCACGCCCGCGATCCGACTCTGGCTCAACGATCGTCAGCTCCAGGCCAGTGATCGGCCGTAGACCGGCCTCCTTCGCCGCGCGCGCGAACTCCATCGACCCGAACATCCCGTTATGGTCGGTCAGCGCCAGCGCCGCGTGCCCCAGCTCCCGAGCAGTCCACACCATCTCCTCGATGGAGGACGCGCCTTCGAGGAGCGAGTAGTTCGAGTGCGCATGCAGCTCCACGTACGGCACCGAGTCCAGCGCTTCGAGCGGTACCGGGTCCGTCGGATCGCGCGGCACCAACGACCGAGGCGTGTCGTACTCGACCTGCGCATCCACCTCGTCGCGTTTGGCCTCATACGCCTGCCAGCGATCTGACTTCTGTTTGGCCCCGTGATCACTGTAGAAATGGTCGTTCGACTCACTCCCCGGCCAGAGGTTCGTCATGGCCGCACCCGTGCCTCGGGACAGGCGCAAAGCGTCGAGGAGGGTCGAAGCCCCCCTCCCGCCGTAGGCGGGGCCACGAAGCGCACGCAGCTAGTAGCGCTGTTCAAACCAGGCTCCTTCGCCCTCGGAAGCGCCGAGCGCGGCGAGTTCGTCGCGAAACACCGTGACCGTGCGGCCGTCGGTGACGACCACGCGGAAGTAGGTGCGGCGAATCGGCTGCTCGCGCCACCAGTCCTCGCCGATACGCCACACTTCGGAAACATCGATCACGCTGGCCCAGCGAGCGTCGGCGGACGCGCCCTGGCCTCGAGAGCTGCGCTGGCCTCGGGAGCTGCGCTGGGCACGCTGACCTCGAGGGCCACTCCTGACGGCGAGGTCGACGCGCACAGGCATGCCGTTCGGGTCGACCTCGACGCGGACGGGGCGTGGGAGACCTAGGGGTCGTAGTCCATGAGTGCGAAGCGACGTTCGGGGAGTCTGCTCCATGGTTCTACCTCTACGACCTGGGTCATCGGCGAGCGGCCGAAGCGCACTTTGAGTTGCCGCACCATCTGGTCGAGTTGCTCACGCCGTCGGGCGTGGTCGATGAAGAGACCGCCCTGTCGTGCTTGTTCATCGGTCAGCCCGCCCAGTTCTAACTCCAGCTCGGATACCGCGCCCGGAAATTCCGAGTACTCGATGAACGTATGGAGCACGATCAGCAGCCGGTCGCGATCGCCCGTGGGCTCGCGTAGCGTCTGCTGCTTCTCCCAGATCCGGTCGTCGTCGGTGATCGCGCGCAGCCGTACGAAGCGCACGAAGCGGCGTGACGCCCGAGGTTGGCGCATCGCCCGCTGCAGGAGCTGGCGCGCATGTAGCGCCATCGACTCGCGGCTGACGAGCGGTGGTTCGGCCTGACTGCGCTCGACCACCCGCTCTCGGGCCTCGGTCGCGGTCTGGTCGCCGCCTGGCAGCAAGGCCCGGCGGGCCCTTATCTGAACCTCACATGGCCAAGATTGGCCGGCGTCGCGACCAGCATTGCCGGCGGTCGGTTCGACGCCGCCTCCAATCAGGCGCCGATGGTGAACCGCAACCTGGGATATTGGGGCGACTGAACGGCACGCCGCCTCGGCATCTGGCGATCGCGCGAAATGCCGCCGACGCATTTACTGCGCCAGGTATTCTAACATTGCGCGT
>Ga0209403_10006788_pt1 | contig 11491 bp, 8 predicted proteins | sample ArcticOcean_MG_C_8_FD_187440 | JGI IMG/M metagenome (GOLD analysis project Ga0209403, IMG submission 187440) | Marine microbial communities from western Arctic Ocean - ArcticOcean_MG_CB11_86 (SPAdes) (version 2) | ecosystem: Environmental > Aquatic > Marine > Oceanic | place: Arctic Ocean... | reverse complement strand
CAAAGAATACACAAAACTACATGATGATAGACAACTCGCACTCTTCTGATACCTCGCCCCTTGGGGTTGGGTTGTTCATTTCTGTCGCAAAATTTGGTAGGTTCGTACAGGCCCAAACCGCAGTTTCCATATCGGCTCGCTCGGCGATCGAGCCCTATCTAAATCAGAAAATTGTGACTATGTATGGTTAAACTGCTCCAGTGAGGATGGCGTTAGATTGAACGTCCTTTTAGTCAATTGAGCTGAGAGTGACTGAGCCCAGCACAAGATATATCAGGATTCGATGGATGCTCATCCCCAAATCGTGGCGCTTATCGTCCACCTGGTAAACGAGTCACTTACCAATCAAGAGAATCGGACAACCTCAGCCGTTCCAAGGTATTCAAATAGCGGCAATTAAAAGACTTACTTGTTTATATACCAAGCCACGTTGTTCGTGCTGCGACCTGCTAATAGCAAATCCAAACGCCCATCTTTGTTTAAATCAACAGCCTTTAGATCGTAAGATTCTTGCCCCGTACCGACATCAATATCATGCGCAGTGAATTGTCCTTTCCCGTCGTTCTCGTACCAACGAACCCGTTTTTCACTGAAGGAAGCTGTTGCTACATCAATGTCGCCATCTTTGTCAAAATCACCACTTGCAAGTGAATGGCAGTCTTTGATTGTTTCGTCGATAGGCACCTGTTTCCAATTAGTGCCTCGATACCAATAAACTCCAGTTCCATGGCCATTACTTGCGATGACATCGATTCTTTTATCGCCATCGATATCGGCCGTGACTGCATTGGTTACCCCCTCAGCTTCAGCGATTGGTTGAAGTTTCCAGCGACCATGTAATACAGGTGGGTGTTGATACCAGGAGAGAGCATTCCCTTCTGAGTGCCCAACCACTATGTCTAGTTTACCGTCATTGTTGAAATCCGCTGTGTCCATATAATGAGGGCGCACGGGGGCGTTCTTTTGTATGACCATGTGCCGCAAAAACTTCCCTTGAAAATTGTCGAACCAGGCAACGGAGTCTTTGTAAGTACCTTTGATGCTGTTTCCAACCACATCGAGATTTCCGTCGGCATTAATATCAGCAAGAGCCAATCCGTGGGAACCGTGCAAATCTTTGTCGATCACATGCAGCTTTGCTTTTTTCTCAATTCGCCCCGTGTTTTCTAACCAGGCTATTGAAAAATCAGGAACCCGTTTGGGTTTCTTCGCTTTTTCTTTGGCTGCTCTTTTTTCTCGGTATTCGATCCAGGGGGAGGTTCCGCGTGCGATTACGAAGTCTAGATCTCCGTCTGAATCAATATCGCCGGAGGCCCCATAGAGCAGAACACCGCCGATGGAATCGTATATAGGTTGAACCTGCGCGTCTTTTAACGGGTTCAAAACTGCAAAGACATGGGTGGTTCCGGTCGCAACAATATCAAGATTTCCGTCCCCATTGAGGTCAGCAGCATCGACGCCGCGTGTTTGTTCTCCCAATTCGGCGGAATATTTCTTCCAAGCGATCTCCCCTGACAGGCTGTTAAGAAAAAACGTCAGGATAATTAGCTTAAGCAAATACTTCATATAACAGGACAATATGGATTTCGAGCGGTATAGTAAGAATCGTTTGGGTTAGGGCTAGTTTAATCTTCAATTGCTCCAAAGTGTTTTTTTGGGCCCTCACCGATGTCTTTGGGCTAATCCCGCTGTTCGGGTCTCCAAAGTTACTAGTGGCGGAAGCTAATCAGCAGTAATCCTGCAAAGGAGCTGGAACGCTTAAGCATGATTCCTTAACCCTATTGGAATCTTCTTAATCTCGTTTCGTTGGCCACAGTATCGATCCTGAATCATCGAATTCGTAGGGTCTTGAATCCCCAATTACAACAATGTCTTCTCTTTCTAGAATTTCTGGAAGAAAAGCAGAAGACAACCAAATGGTTTCCAAGGATTTGGTATTTTGTATGTGGACGATTCGCTTTTCTGCAGACGGAGGGCCTGTGCTTGATCGAATAGCCAGTGAAATGGCGTCCCGGTCTGACGCAGCAATGATCGGCAGTTTTGCACCCAGCAAGGCACCTGCGGTAATGGCATTGGTATAGGCGCTTGATAGATCAACTTTATCAGCCGCACGTTTACACATGAAGTCGGCCAGTCCCATTCCTAATGAATTGCCTCCCGTCTTTTTCGAAAGATCCCTTACAATAATTCTTTCGATTGTAGGGGCGTTAGCCCGCCGTAAGCCACTGGCCGAACGTCCTGTTACATTCGAGTCCATGCCTGCCCCGCTTATGTCTTTTCCCAGCTCGTCAACGATGAGTAAGTCCATCTCGGAAACCAAAAGACGGCCCATGATCGATTTGGCAAAATGCAGCAGTTCCTTTTCTCGTTCGAAAATTGAATCCGGTGACATGACTTCAATTCGGGCAATCTGGTTGTAAGCATTTTCAACAATACCAATTCCAAACAGAATGGGTGCCTTTTTTAATATCACGGAAGCAGCTTCAGGCACCACCTTGGCAAATTCACCAAACCCCAGTCGATGCAATCCCGCAGTTCCGACGTGCTTACCGAGACCTATAACCATCATCTTGAGCAATCCGCTTTCATAATCACCGGCAAATCCAGTGTGCGCCTTAATCCGATTGCATACGACAATCCCATCCGATTCGAAAGCCAGACGATCACAACAAATCGGTGTGTTGCCTCGTATCCGGCCAAGCTCAACTACGTCCATGGACGCGCGAACAGGCGCTCCTATTGTAGCTTCAGTGATTCCGAGACTTTCCAACACAGTTACCTGCCCATCAGCCGTCGCACCTCCATGACTTCCCATCGCCGGAACCAGGTAAGGTTTCGCTCCCCACGCCAACAACTGACTGACGATGGCTTGCAGCGTTTCAACCATACCATGGATTCCCCGGCTTCCAGCAGTAACTGCAATTCGTTTTCCCTTTAAATCGATAGTAGAAAATGGAGCCAATTCATCCAAAACGGCCTGACGAACATCCGCAACCTTTGCATCAGAGAACCTTTGCTGAATCTCCACCATTGAAGGTAGTTCAATCTCTCCTGTGTCAGCAATGGTCGGTGCGTAATTCTGGATCGAGAGGCTGGAGGTAATTTTTCCCACGGATATTTTATTTTGATGGTTTTTCGCAACCTAATCGTTGGTCCAACTCTCTTAAAGCTGACACCGCAATTTCAGGGTGAAACTAATAGGATCGCCATAAAAAAGATACACACAACGTAATTTCCTTTCTGTAAACTGAGTTGACTGTTTGAATTGTTCTCATGAATCGCTCCCAATTTTTAAAAGGCTGTCTGGTTGCTCCTTGGATGATACAAGCGGCTAATTTGTATGCACAAAAACGGTCGGTGATCCACGGCTCAACATTACCGACATCAAGGTGATCGCAACCAGTCCCCGTAAAAATTATTCCTGGGTTTTTATTAAAGTGTATACCAACGAACCGGGACTTTACGGCGTAGGTTCTGCGAACGTCCGTTACCTCAGCTGGGCGGCTGAAGCGGCCTTGGAAAAACATCTGATTCCTTTTTGGATCGGTAAGGATGCGGATCGAATTGAAGACATGTGGCAATCCACGCATGTGCGATTCTATTGGAGAAATGGCCCGATCACCAACGTAGTTCAGGCGGCTATTGATTCTGCGCTGTGGGACATCAAGGGAAAGCGGGCAGGACTTCCAGTTTATGAACTGCTTGGAGGAAAAGTGAGAGATGCGGTTCCTCTTTATGCTCATGCTTCCGGTAAGGATTTTAATTCCTCTGCCGAAGCGGTTCAGCAATGGTTCGACAAAGACTTTCGTTATGTCCGCCTGCAGATGGGTGGTTATGGTGGTGGCGGATATGCTGCACCAGGGGAGGGGAGTCGTCCTGAGGCAGGCTACAAAGGAAAGGCCTTCGACGAAGAATTGTATGTCAAAACGATCCCTGAGCTGTTTCAACATATTCGCAATGAGGTGGGTTGGGATGTGAAGCGTGAAGCTCTTACACGACGTGCATGAACACCTGACTCCTTCCGCAGCCCTGCAGCTTGCTAAGCGATTGGAATCTGTGCGCATGTTTTTTGTAGAGGATATTCTTCCGCCGGAACAAATTGAGTATTTTAAACAGATTCGTGCTCAAACTTCGACACCCATGGCCATGGGAGAACTGTTTACCCATCCGCTTGAATGGCGTCCGTTGATCGCGAATCGACTCATTGATTTCTTCCGAAGTCGGGTCGGTATGATCGGTGGAATCACCGAGGCAAAAAAGATTGCTGCCCTGTGTGAGCAGTTCGGTGTTCGGACCGCGTTTCAGGAAGGTGGCGAGAATGATCCCATCAATCAGCTACTTGCTTACCATCTAGACCTGACGATTCCGTCATTCGGTATTCAGGAAGAACATGAGTTTCCTGAGTTGGTTCATGAAATGATGCCCGGAACGGCCAAGCAACGAAAGGGATACTTATATGGATCTGATAAGCCGGGCCTCGGAATTGATATTGATGAAAAGATTGCTGCGAAGTTTCCCTTAGTTGATGACCATCGCAATGCCGATTGGACCAGTGTCCGAGGGATGGACGGTTCTGTGGTTAAGCCTTGAGGAAAACTTGGCCACTCTCTCTGAGGAAGGGAAATCGATAGTTTTTCAATGGTCTTAGTTCAAGGTTATGGAAGAACGCTTGAGCAGGCTTGTTGCTATCGATTCGAGACCATTCGCCTGATCCCTGGTTTCGACATACCAATATACTTCACCGCTGGCGGTTTCACTTGTTGGTAGAGGTGCATTCCAAAGCACCGAATCTCGTTCACGCTTCATGGGTACGGACTGGTAGCTGTCTTTGGCATCGTTGAATTCCTTACCCTGCAAGAAACAATAGTAGAGTCGAACACTGGTGACGTCCGCTTGGCTCTTGACGATGGCACTTATGTTCAACTCGCCGTGATCTATGGATTCAAGAGCTGTGATGGTAGTTACCGGTCTTCCCCAGAAACAATGAGCGGCCCAAGCGCGGGCGGCTTCAGCATGGGTGGTGGTGCTCATGCCGTGACGGTAGTTGGGGACGTAGGCGAAGCTCTTATCTCCTTGGTAAAAGGGATAAAATCCGTGATCATCGAAGCTGTTAAAGATGTTATCGTTCGTACCTATGATATACATGACTGGAACCTTGACGCGGGAGAGGAACTGGTAAGGGTCGATGTATGCCATGTATTCGTATCCACGGGTCGTATACATGTCTTCCAGGTGTACCATGTAATCGTGTTTCGATCCTTCGTGAGTCGTGCGAATGGCGTTCCGGTCGGGCAGGGCTCCCGGCGCTGGATTATGCTCGAGTAGCAGGTTGGGAAAGTTTCCCGGACGGGCGATCGACACGATGCCGCGAATCCGGTCGTCCACCGCGGCTGCAATCCAGATCGATTGGGCACGTTTGGAACTTCCTGTCAGAACAAACTGTTTAGCCTGAACTTCGTCTAGAGTACTGAGAACGGTCATAGCTCGCATGTATACTTTTGCCAGGGCGATCCAATGAATCCAATTGGGGTCACCGTTCTCAAAGAATTTTGCAGCGGTGTATCGGCGAATGGGACCTCCTCCTTTTACGCCCCAATGGTCTCCTGGTATGTTGGATTGCAGTAGCATGGAAGGTATCCCCAGCTTGGCTGCAGTGATGGCTCCGTATTCCTGTTCAAAGTCGAACCCCTCCGCCATGTTGGAACTGCCGCCCTGGTTGATCAGAGCCATGCCGCGTTTGGATTCGACGATTCCATTGGTCGGCAAATAAACCTTGGCCAGGTGGCGGATGTCTTCTCCGCCCCAGTTTTGTGAAAAGAACTCCAGGTGAATGCATCGGACTTTCTCCCCGGATTCCGTTGCCACGGGGACGAGCTCGTTTTTCAGGATTTTAAGATCCAGGGTGGATGAATTTTTCATCTCCGTCATGTCGAAGGCGCTGGCAGGAGGAAGCTGGTCTTTTGCTGTCAGCAAAGAACTGGAGAAAACCACGACTATCAGTGTACCCACTAATGGAATACGAGGTGCATGGATGTCGCTTGTACGAGCGTTTAAAAATCTTAGTAATGAATGTAGTAAGTTCTTAATCATAGTCTTTGTTTGTGAGTAATTGGGCCGATTCAACGTATCCGGCGGGGCGAGTATTTCGACCCAGGTAGGGCCCGTCACCCAAGTCAATGCGGGCTTCCTTAATAAGCTCCATGAGGCGTTTGACTACTTCGGGGTGATCGGCAGCGATATTGGTAGTTTCACTGATGTCGTTTTCCAGGTCGTAAAGTTCGGTTACCCGCTTTTGGATCATGCCGGTGCTATCGCGTTTGATATAGGAAACATGCAGCTTCCATTTACCGCTACGAACCGCGCTGAGGTGATTCATCCAGTAGTAGTAAAATGCATCGTGCGGAGATTTTGCTTCTGGTTGTCCGGCGATAAGTGGCCAGATGTTGCGGCCGTCTATAAGTCGATCTTTCGGCAGCTCTTGGCCTATCACTTCGGCAATGGTAGGTAGGAGATCCATAGTGGTGGTGAGCTCGTGGCGATCGGTGCCTGCCGGGATGACTCCAGGCCATTGCATCAACGTGCAGACACGCATGCCGCCCTCCCAGACTTCACCTTTCTGTCCCCGTAAGGGTGCATTACTTGAATGGGAGCGAAAGGTCCCGCCGTTGTCGGATGTGAAGATGACCAGGGTGTTTCTCTCTATCTCCAAATCTCTGAGTGTATCCAGGATGAGCCCGGTTGACCAGTGGATCGCCACAAGACCTCCGCCATTCTCCACAAAGGCCTGCACATTGGCACGCGCCTGCGCATCGTTAGGCAGCGGATTGTAATTCTTGAAATGCATAACCAGCACGTCGTAGCTGGCTAGACGATCTGTACCCATAAAAGTGATATCCTCCACGATGCGCACATCGTATTCATTTTTGCTATTGATGATCTGGCGCAGTCTCGGGGCCGTCTCTTGCCAGATATGTCCTTTCCAGTCTTCGCCGCAAACAATCACCACGCGCGGTTTGGCTGGTTTGTCCTGGCCCATAGTCATTGATAGGCCTCCAAAAAAGCACATCACCACTAGTGCCTTCACTGTTTGTTTCAGTCCTTGTTTCATTGTAATGCTCCTTATTGTAACTTGCACCTGCAATCACTCCAGGTGCCTCTGCTTTGCTGTTTAATAAATCCTAATGTTTCAAACGCCTTCGATAGAGCAGGCTTTATCTCATTAAAAATCAGTATGTTATGGATATTAGTATTAAAAGTTCAAACCTCACTACAAGTTACGTTACAAAATTGCCCTATCGAAGGCTAAAATCAACATGCACGAAGAACTGCGTTCCAGCTCGCAACCCGCTTGGTTACGTAGAAGACTACGCTCCCGCGCTTGCTTGCAAACTGCGCCTTGTTCTTCATCACATCTAGATTTTTTGAAACTATGAGGTAAATGCTCCACGATTCATTGCTTATTATCTGTTGAAATGGAAATCCTCGAACTGGCATGCGCCAGAATGGTTTCCCGGGTAAAGTGAGCGGTTTTATATTGGCCGTTCGTGTAACGTTCCGTCTGGTTGGCAAAATAGGGTGACTTCGGATCGTCGCTTTGTCCGTAAGGCACCATGGTGAATACGCGTGGGGGGCTACTCATTTCCGCCATCATCATGGCATCGGATCCTGCAGCATCCAGCCACATGCCATCCTTCGAGCGTTTGTTGAGTTGCGATGATTGCCACATGCCCTGAGAAACACTGTCGGCCGCTCCACTGGGAAAGCGAGTGCCGTCGGCCAGTTGTATAACGTTGATGTCGCCCCATTTCGGAGTGGGTGTCCCGTGTAGTTTTACGAGTGAATCCACGGCTTGGATCAATGCCTCATGAGCTCGCTGTACTTCCTCAACGGGTACAGCTCCCGGATGGTCAGGCAGTGCAGGTATCACATTACGTATATCAGGAACCTGTCCGAGGACTGCCCAATCAGGATCTAATTTTTCTTTAACGGCGATCACAGCCAACCATTCCCGGTAGATGGAGTAGCCGCGCGACGCTTTGTTCGCCACGGGATTTTTCATCCATTCAACGAGCGTCTTCATCGCGATGTCGACCTGACTGTTTCCTCCATTACCCAGTTCATTGTAGGCGCGCTCAATCAACGGCCATACCCATTCGGCCCCGAGGATGCGAGTATCCAATGACCACTCCAGGAGATTCTCAAGTTTGTGTTTTGAGAGGCTGTTGATCATGTCGACCGTGCGTTGCGAACGTGACGGAAGAAAATTACGTTCAGGAGAGGTGAGTAGCCAGTTGGGAAAGTCGCTTGGCGAAATGCCCCAGGCTCCATCACCTATTGTCCAGTCAGCTGCATTGCTGGCCTGATAATAGGCGCCGGAATCATTTTCGGATTGAGGCATATCCTCAAATGGAAGAATCCCCTGGTAGAGCGAATCTCTATGACTTCCATCGACCGCTTTTAACCAGTCGTATTTTTCGTTTCGCACATTCAGGCGGTTCCACCACGCGTAGAAAATATTGCCTGTGACGTCCGTGTAAAACACGTTCCCGCCGATCATTTGGCGCATGGCAGAGGCCTTCTTGAAATCTTCGAGATTTTTAGACGTGAGCGTTTTGTATAATTGAACGGTTATATCCACTTCGCCCGCCATACTCATACCTGCGGCAAAGAGCCTGCCTTTCTTTTGATTTATGACGGGTCCATGCACTGTCACCGCGACATCACGGACAACCGTTTTACCCTCTTTCACTTCGATGCGTTCCGTGACAAACTGTAGATCTCGATATTCGTCATCAAACCAATACTGTTTTGGGTTTTCAGGATTGGTCTTGAGTGTAAAGCAGTCCCCTCGATCACCTGGATTCCGGGTAACTGTCCAGGCAATACTGTCTGTAACGCCGGTCACGAACAGCGGGAGGCCCGTGCTGAAGAATCCATGGGCTTCCAGCTCAGGAGTAAGGTAGTGTTTTTCATACCATTTATTGAAACTGGTCCATGGTGTGTGCATGTCGGACAGCATAAGTCCATTTCCCGATGCGCTTCGAGTGGAGCCCAGAACTGCACCGTTGGAGCCTTCGCCTTCGATCGGATCAGATCCTTGCCCAATGAGGTCTTTTTGCGCTTGAGCCATCTGTCGGAAAAGTCCGCCGGCCAAGAAAGTAGCCACAACCTCCTGTGGTTCGATGTGGCGGGCAAGAGAGGAAATCGGTCCGGTTGGGTTATCGATGTAGTGGTTAACGCCGGCGGCAAATCCTTCGTACACCTGACGCACCTCTTCCGGAATGTCCGCCCAACGTTCGTACGCCGTGCGGCGGGCACCGGTGAGTCGAGCTTTGTAATCCCGATTCACTTCTTTGGCCCCCAATTGGGCGGCGCGAGTGCCGGTCGCTGTCAAAATATTTTGCATCAATAGACTAAGACGATCCTCAGCCTGGGCATACCCGTCGCCGAAGGCCGCATCGGGCAGGGTGTCGGCAATGATGTAGGGCACACCAAACTCGTCCCTAATAATTTCTGCCTGAAAAGAACCACTGATCTGGGCCGCTGATGTACCTGAAATAGTCAATAAGAGGACTGCACTGACGAAATAGAGCCGATTGATCGTTCGTGTAGGTTTAGTCATTTTGTCTATGGATTTGGGGTATTACGCGCATTTAGGGATACGGCTTTGAAATAAATTTCCTTGCATTTACCAAACGAACGATCGTTAGGTAGTCAAACTATTAACCACCCATTTTCCTTCCGAGATCATTTGCTGGCTGTTGGAAAACCGTTGAGGTGCACGATTTATGGAAATTGTAAATACAGCAGGACTCAAAGCGACACCGGAAGGACGGGCCCGCAATGCGGAGATTTACCGGACCGCAGCGGAGCTCATGGTGAATAAAGGATTTGGCGGAACCTCCATCGGCGATATCGCACAAGCTGTAGGAATGACTAAATCCGGGTTATACCATCACATTACCAGCAAGCAGGACATGCTCTACAAAATCATGACCTATGGCATGGATGAAGTAGAGGCGGTCGTAGTCGAGCCCACCCGTAGTATTGATGACCCGGAGGAACGATTACAGGAATTCATCCGATTGCATGTCCGGGGATTAATAACTCATGGTGTGGCTATTTCGGTATTGATGTGGGAGGTAAACCACCTGGAAGCCACTGAGCGAACCGAGATCAACAATCGAAAAAAAGCCTACCATCACTACCTTCAAACAACTTTGGAAGAACTGGACGCCAAAGGGCGGCTACAGAAACAGAATATCGAGATTACGACCCAACATATTATGAGCACCTTACGGGGAATAGCTCGTTGGTGCTCAACTGGCTTCCCTTCAAATGTTAATGATGTCGCTGAAGAAACCGTCGAGTTTATTTTCCGAGCTATCTTGAAACCGTCCTGATCCTAGTAATCTTGCCTCAGGGAACTGAGAGTCGTTAGCATCGAATTTTTATGAAATTACACCAACCATTACCCGAAGAGAATGTTGATGCATCTTTGGGTGCTAATCTACCACCCGATGTTAGCAAGAAGAGACTTGTTTCACTCGATGCCTATCGAGGTCTGATCATGGTCACTCTGGCATTTGGAGGATTTGGCATTGCGAAGACAGCTGGTCTCCAGTTGCAGGAAAATCCTGATTCATGGTTTTGGTCGGTTTTGAAATACCAGGGTTCTCATGTGGAGTGGGTAGGGTGTGGCTACTGGGATCTGATACAGCCGTCGTTTATGTTCATGGTTGGATTGTCCATGGCATACTCTTACCTGAAACGACAAAGAGAAGGGCATTCGTACCGACGGATGTTGGGGCACGCCATCACCCGTTCATTCATACTGATATTTCTGGGAATCTTTCTTACTTCACGAGGGCCGCTCACTAACTGGTCAATGATGAATGTACTGACTCAAATGGGGTTGGGGTATACTTTTCTGTTTCTCCTTTGGCAAAAGACTGTTCGAACACTGGCTATTACGGCTGGCACGATTCTATTGTCTACCTGGTTGTTGTATGTTCTGTACCCAAATTCTGGATTGAATATTGAGCAGGGCGCGCCGGAGGTAAAAGTTACGCAGGCGTGGTCTCAGGATCATTTGGACGGCATCGATGCTTCCTGGCACAAGAACGCTAACGTTGCTCATGATTTCGATACCTGGTTTCTGAATATATTACCTGGTAGAGCCTTATTCACTGGGGAGGATTCGGATCAGATTCGGAAGACCTTTGTTGCTAACAGTGGAGGCTACCAAACGCTCAATTTTATTCCCTCACTAGCCACCATGTTGTTCGGTCTGATGTGTGGTGAATTACTCCGTTCAAAACGAACGGGATCCGACAAATTAAAATTGTTAATCGTCGCTGGAGTGTCCGGGCTTATTGTAGGTTGGATACTCAATGCCACTGGAATCTGTCCGTTGGTCAAGCGAATCTGGACACCCTCATGGGCTTTGTTCTCGACCGGTTGGTGCTGTTTGATTTTGGCGACCCTCTAT
>Ga0209403_10006787_pt1 | contig 11492 bp, 8 predicted proteins | sample ArcticOcean_MG_C_8_FD_187440 | JGI IMG/M metagenome (GOLD analysis project Ga0209403, IMG submission 187440) | Marine microbial communities from western Arctic Ocean - ArcticOcean_MG_CB11_86 (SPAdes) (version 2) | ecosystem: Environmental > Aquatic > Marine > Oceanic | place: Arctic Ocean... | reverse complement strand
AGGACTTGAACCTACAACCTGCTGATTACAAATCAGCTGCTCTACCAGTTGAGCTATGCCAGCATGAGTTAAACGAATAATTATGAAATGTTATGGAGGTTTTGTCAATATAAAACATCAAGAGATGAGCATTATTGTCTTTCTACAATGCTATTAAAGTAAAATTAGCTCCAGTTTCCTGAAATTAACATACTATGCGGCAGCCAAAGCTACGGTTGAGGAGGCAGGTACTTTCTGCTCTGGAAGTTTAATCGCATAATCTTTACTGAACTGATAATCCTGAAAAACCTCTTCCGCTCTCAAAAGCTGATATTTCCCATTTTCAAGTTTATGAGAAGTATCTTTGAGACGGTAAACATAATGACCACAGGTCCAGATATTAAATTTGCGGAAATGCGTACAGAGGCAAGTTTTGTCCTGAACAGAAATTTTCTCCGGTTTATTTTCCAGCTCCCTGTTGTAGGCTTCAACGTAAGCGCAATGTCCGTGATTGTCCAAGATATAACCGAAGGCTTCGCAATTAGGCCGAATTCCGGAACCTATCCCTGGAGACTGCTTTAACATCCGCATTGGATACCCTGTAGGTGAGATAGTGTTGACAACAATATCCTCCTCCACTGCATCAAAGTAGTGATGCTTTGTACGGTCAGGCAGGCCACATTCTTTAGTCACGGTAAAGCGTGTTGCAACCTGTACCGCGGAAGCGCCGGTTTCAAAAAAGTCTACTGCATCAGTTCCGGTAAAAATACCACCTGCCGGAATCACTGGAATGTCTAGATCGTTTTCTTTTAAAAAAACTAATACATCCTGAACAATTGTCTTAAGATCATACTCTTGCCAGTTGTCAGGACCAAAACCTAAGTGTCCTCCGGCCAGAGGTCCTTCTACAATGATATAATCAGGAAGTCTTTTGTACTTTGCCGCCCTTTTGAGAAAAGGTCGTAAAGCGCGTGGGGAAGAGACGATGATCCCAAGCAGAACATCCCTAAATCTTGAATGATCCTTCATCAGTTCCATCGAACCTAAATGCAGTCCGGCGCTCAATGTTATACCTTCAACTCCAGCATCCATCGATGCCTGCAGACGTGTTTGCAGAGTATCGCGTGGATTGTTCATGGTAAGTTTCTCCATGCAGTTTACAAAGACCGCTCCATCACCTTTTTTAGCGTCCATGGTACGCCCTACATGTAGGCGCTGAGCTTCCGCCAGTCTATCCAGATCAAACTGCACCACTGTTTTATCTGCGCTGTTGACATTATATTTGTATTTGCGTTGTTTTTCCTGCACAAACTTTGTCTTGAATCTCCGGTCAGAAACTGTGGGCACCATTGCGTCAGAAATGTGTCCGATACCTCCTAACCGCGCTACTTCCAGAGCAAGTTCTGCTGTAGAAATATCTACTCCCATCCCGCCTACGAGAATAGGTACAAACTCCTTCCCGCCGAGTTTCAAGCGAAAATCATTTAGAGCTTTGCTCATATTGTGTCCCTCTAATTAGGGTTTGACAATCAAATAAACGGTTTATTAAGGATCACTTTAGTTTGCCATAATTGAATATCCGCAGTCAACATAGATCACTTGTCCAGTAATTCCTGAGGAAGCTTCGCTTGCTAAAAATACAGCAGTTTGTGCTACTTCAGCCTGAGTAGCGGTACGTTTCATCGCTGAGTGCTCACCGGCAACTCTCATCAACTCCGCAAAATCTTTAATGCCTGCTGAAGATAAGGTTCTGATTGCCCCTGGAGAAATTACATTCACCCGTATATTATCGGGACCGACTTCTTTCGCCAGATAGCGGGAAGAAGCTTCCAGAGATGCTTTTGCCGGACCCATCACATGATAATGCGGAACTGCCAGCATGGAGCCAATGAAACTCATGCTGAGGATACTGCCGCCTCCGCGTTTTTTCATCATTGGGATAACACCTTCTGCCAGCGGTAACAGTGAAAAGGCGCTAATTTCATGAGCTTTTGCATAACCGCCACGGCTGGTGCTGGAGAAATCTACCTGTAAATCCTTCTGGTCTGCAAACGCTAAACTATGAATTAAAAAATCCAGTTCACCCCAATGATCATTTAATGCTCCGATTAAAGACTGAATCGAATCATCATTTGCAACATCACATTCCTGAATCAGCGTTGCATTTACTTTATCACCAAGCTTTCTGACATTTGCCTCAAAACGACCTTTAGGATCTGTAAGATAAGTCAACGCAAGCTCTGCACCTTGTTCATGAAAATGTTCTGCAACCGCCCAGGCAATACTGCGTTGATTGCCAACTCCAAGAATAACACCTTTTTTACCAGATAAACTACCCATTTTACTTTTCTCAGTTTTAATAATTATTTCCTAAAGATTAAAAAATACCACTATTAGATTGACCAAAGCTTACTTCTCACTCGCTTGAATTAGGTCTAAATCGCCCAATAGCGTTACCCAGGCAGATTTTTTGCCCTAATTCCAACTCATTCAGTTCAACTTGTCCCGGAGGGAAAAGGCAAATGACTGTGGATCCAAGCTCAAACATGCCGACTTCTTCACCGCGTTCCAGTCCATAAGGAGTTTTCAAGACTAGCTGTTTAGCCAGCGCACCCTGACGGTTTGAAATTTGATCATCGTAGCTGACACGAATACGTCCGACCACAGTTGCGCCAATTTTTATGAGCGCGCATTCACCTTTATCCGTTTGTATATAAGTGGTTAAACGTTCATTCCTGGCAAAGAGATTCGGCACATGATGCACACCGAGGGGACTGACCGTCCATAAATCTCCCGGAATGTATGAGAACTCACGAACCTCTCCATCTACCATGCTGTGAATACGGTGGTAGTTCTGTGGAGCTAAATAAATGGTAATGAATTCCCCGCCTTCATACAAAATGTCACGTTTCGAATCCAGCAGCAAATCTGCTAATCGGTAATCTAGCCCTTTTGCCTGAATCAGACGTCCGTCATTGATGCGGCCGTATTCACCGATAAATCCGTCAACAGGACTTAGTATTGCATCCGGATCCGGATCGAGCGGACGTGCGTCCGGAAGCAGTTCTCTAGTGAAAAAATCGTTGAAGGTCCGGAACTCTGAAACCTGCTTTGTCGCTTCTGTCAGCTTAACACCATAGATCTTTGAAAATATTCTTATCAATGGAGTCAGCAAAAATCTCGGCATGCTAATGTCAGCCACAAACCCGCAAAGTCTGCTAAAAAGATTACGGGGTAAAATCCACATAAAATAATATGCCGGTGGACGTCCAAATCCCGGAAGTGACATCAGCCTCCGACAGGTTCAACTTTAGATTTGTTTTGTCCGAGTAACTCCAAAATATAAGAACCTTCTACTGTCTCTTCCTTCATCAAAACATCAACGATTTTTTGTAAAACATTAATATTATCACGAAGAAGTTTCTTAGCTTTCGCATCATGAAATTTGATTGTTTTACGCATTTCCTTATCAATTTCGGCAGCAGTATTTTCACTAAATTCACGTCCTTTACCGATGTTACGACCCAAAACGTTCTGCTGATTATCGCTGCCAAAAACAATTGGTCCAAACGATTTACTCATACCCCAGTGGCAAATCATGTTTCTGATCGTATCAGTGGCCTGCTGAATGTCATTGCTTGCTCCGGTAGTTACCTCATCAAAAATTATCTCCTCCGCCGCACGTCCCCCCATGGCGATAGTGATACGGTTACTCAGGAATTCAATATCGTAAGAATGCTTATCATATTTTGGTAAAAATGCGGTTAGACCAAGAGCTCGTCCGCGGGGTACGATTGTTACTTTGTGAATTGGATCAGTTTTAGGTAGAAGAGCAGAAACCAGCGCATGCCCTGCTTCGTGGTATGCAGTCTTGCGTTTTTCTTTTTCCGACATGACCATCGAGCGGCGTTCTGTTCCCATCATCACTTTATCACGTGCCCATTCAAAATCTGCTAACTTAAGTTCTGTTTTGTTGTTGCGGGCACCGCCGAGAGCAGCTTCATTGATCAGGTTTTTCAAATCTGCACCTGAAAATCCCGGAGTCCCACGTGCGATAATGTTCATGTCAACACCATCAGCCATCTGTACTTTTTTTGCGTGAATATGCAAAATTTCTTCCCGACCTTTTACGTCAGGCAAAGGGATATTCACCTGCCTGTCAAAACGTCCCGGTCGCAGAAGTGCAGGATCCAGAACATCCGGACGGTTTGTAGCGGCGATGACGATGATTCCTTCCATTCCATCAAAACCGTCCATTTCTACCAAAAGTTGGTTGAGTGTCTGCTCACGTTCGTCATTTCCACCGCCCATTCCTGTACCACGGCTGCCTCCGACTGCATCTATTTCATCAATGAAGATGATGCAAGGTGCGTTTTGTCGTCCTTGTTCAAACATATCACGAACTCTGCTGGCACCAACACCGACAAACATTTCCACAAAATCAGAACCGCTCATACTGAAAAAAGGAACCTCCGCCTCTCCAGCAACTGCTTTTGCGAGCAAAGTTTTTCCTGTACCAGGTGATCCGGACATTAACATGCCTTTGGGAATTCTACCTCCAAGTTTACGGAATCTTGCCGGATCCCTGAGAAATTCAACTGTTTCTCTCAAATCGTCTTTTGCTTCTTCAATTCCTGCGACATCATCAAAGGTCACTTTCATTTCATTCGGCTCAACTTTTTTGGCGCGGCTGCGACCGATGGAAAACAAGCCTCCTCCGGCACCTCCGCCCTGCATTTTGCGCATCAGTACCATCCATATTCCAAAAATTAAGAGGAACGGCCCCCAATTAATCAAAATGTTTAAATACCACGGAAGACTTTTTTCAGGGACATAATTGATCGGAATTTGATACAGTCGAAGGTAGTCAATTACGCTGGGGTCTTCTGCGGGGATATAGGTGAGGTAGCCCAGTCCGTCCTGAGTGAGTCCCTCGATTAAGGAATCTCCGACAATCTGAGCATTGACAATTTCACCTGATGCAACGAGAGCTTTGAAGTCACTGTAAATCAGTTCCTGTGTGCGCTGAGAACCGCTTGACATATTTCCGCCGTCGAACATTTTTGCTAAAAAAAATGCGAGCACCAGCATACTGAGGATAATAAGGATGTTTTCTCTTTTCATACAAAAATAGTCTTAAAAACAGAGATTGAAGTCAGCCGGGTTCTGTTGCCACGAAATGAGCTGTACCTTAAAAAAATAAAGATTTAATTTATCAATAAGCATGTTAGATTGAACATGATAGCATACAACTGCCTGTACAGTTAAGTAATTTTTTAGACACTTATTTTCAACAGTAACTACATTTGATGAAGCAATACAATCTAAATTCACGTTTAAAAAAATTTTCTCAGGAATCTTCATTAACTTTAAAATTAGGACTGCCGATAATTATTGCGCATTTGTTACAGACTCTGATGCAGTTTGTGGACACAATAATGGCCGGACATGTCAGTTCCCATGATTTGGCGGGACTGGCAATTGCGACAGCGCTTTACCATCCGGTGTTTTTGCTGATGCTGGGGATATTGATTTCGCTCGGTTCGATTATAGCACAACTTTTTGGGGCGGAAAAGCAACAGGAAATAGTCACAAATGTGATACAGGGACTTTGGCTCAGCCAGGCTTTAGCATTTATCAGCATTCTGATTTTAGCTAATCTTGAACCAGTGTTGTACTGGATGGGTTATGAACCGGAGGTGATCAGGGTTACTTCGGGTTATTTGAAGGCGTTGTGTTGGGGTATGCCGCCAGTTTACGCGTTTCTTGTCTTGCGGATGTTTAGTGAAGGTATGTCCATCACACGTCCGACCATGTATATTTCACTGATTGGCCTCGGTGCAAATATTATTTCAAATTATGCGTTGATGTTCGGGCACTTTGGCTTTCCTGCTCTGGGTGCGGTTGGTGCTGGTTGGACTACGAGTATGGTTCATTGGGTTATGTTTTTTGCGATGCTGGCTTTTTGCCTGAAAGCATCGATGTTTGAAAGCTACCGTAAATTTATTGCTTTCAGCAGACCGTCCTGGTTGTATCTGCATGAAATTTTGAGAATTGGTATACCCAATGGTTTTGGAATAGCGGCTGAAGTAGGTCTCTTTGCGGTTGTATCATTGTTGATGGGAACATTTGGAGTGACGGCAATTGCTGGACATCAGGTTGCAATCAATATTGCTTCTGTAACTTTCATGCTGCCGATGGGTCTTTCAATTGCCATTTCGATTCGGGTTGGCCAAGCAAAAGGCAGGGGTGATTATGTAGCTACACGTTATATAGGATATGCTGGCATCATACTTAGTGTTTTAATTATGGCAGTAACCGCAACTGTGTTTGTAAACTTTCCGGAAATGATTGTTGCCTTGTATTCAGATGATCTGGATGTTCGTTCACTGGCTGTTCAATTACTCTACATGGCCGCGATTTTTCAGTTGTCTGACGGTATGCAGGTAGGTGCTCTGGGCGCACTGCGTGGACTTAAAGATACTCGTGTCCCATTTGTCACAAACGTTGTGGCCTACTGGGGTGTCGGCCTGCCCATAGCTTATCTGGTCGGTGTGTATTTTAACTTTGGCCCAGTGGGAATGTGGGTTGGTCTGATAGTTGGCTTGAGCATTGCCGCGGTGCTGCATAGTTGGCGTTTCCGGATTCTTACCAAACGTCTTTTAAGTCATCATGAACCTGAAAAATCGACTGACAGTCAGGTTTTACAAATGATCCCTGATTAATAAATTCCTTTTCTTAAATATCAAAAAAACAAAATAGTTCTTCCTCATTGTTTGGAATCGTAATTGCAGGTGAGATTGGTGCAAAATTCCAGCTTATATTTTCAGGCCTGAATCAGGCACTTGAAAATCAGGCGATATTTTCTCCATTTTTAGAAACACACTTTAATAGGAAAACTATGGCAGACCAAGCCAGCGTTCTTTCAGATGTACGATTTCAGTTTCAGGATTTTTTTGGGGCGCTGAGTCTCACGAAGAGGATCACGATCCTAGTAGCCCTTGGAATAATCCTCATTGGTATGGTGAGTATGATCTTTGTGGCAAACAGAGCTTCCTGGGCACCATTATATTCTAACATAGAACTGAGCGATGCTGCAGTCATAGTTGAAAAGTTACAGGAACATCAGATTCCTTATATGCTTGCACCAGGCGGCAGGACCATTATGGTTGAACCGCATAGAGTTGACCAGTCCCGTTTAATATTAGCTAAAGAAAAAGTATTACCGGGCAGCGGAGTTGGTTTTCTTGATCTGTTTGCAACTCCAAGTCTGGGCGAAACTGAATTTCAGCAGGGTGTCAAATTCCGTGTTGCGCAGGAAGGAGAATTGGCTCGGCTGATTTCCACTATTAATGTTGTTAAGTCAGCAAAAGTATCTTTGGCAATTCCTCAAAAAACACTATTTTCAGATAATCAGGTGGAACCAACAGCCGCAATTGCGCTTAATCTAACCAGCAGCGGAGCCGGACGTAAACAGATTGAAACTATAATTCATTTGGTTGCGAGTGCTGTTGAAGGTCTTACTCCACGAAATGTGAAAATAACTGATCAAGGCGGAACTTTGCTCAGTCAAGGTTTTTCGGATGATTCTGCAGGCGGAAAAATGAATGATAATTATTCATATAAAAGCCGATTAGAAAAGGAACTGGAGGCAAAAGTTGTCAGACAGATTGAGGAGGTTGTGGGTAAAGACCGTGTGAGGGTCAATGTATCTGCTAACCTGCGTTTTGACAGGAGGACCATCAAGGAAGAATTGGTGGATCCGGATCAAACCAGTGTCGTCAGCGAACAAATTGTCGATGAATCGTCGACCGGAACGCGTTCGATTCCTGTGGGACCAGCCGGAGTTACAACCAATCTGCCGGAAGCAACTGGCAGGGAAGCAGCGACAGTTTCAGAATTCAGCAAGAAAAACTCTACTCGCAACTTTGAAAGCAGCCGCCGCGAAGTAGTTCTGGAGTCGGCAGTTGGAGAAGTGGTAAGCCTCAGCATATCGGTACTTTTAGACAACCGACGATCACAAATTCTTGATGATAGCGGAAACTCTTTAGGACGAACGAACACTCCCTGGACTGAAGGGGAAAAAGAAACTATCGTTGGTTTGGTTAAAGCAGCGATAGGCTATAATGAGTCCCGCGGGGACAGAGTATTTGTCGGCAATATGCCTTTTGAAGCCGCAGTTGAAGAAGATAAAGCTTCTGAAATTGAAGCCACGAGAGTCCGGAACAAATTCATTTTGGATGTTGTGCGTTATGTCGCACTTGGTCTGGCAATCCTGGCACTTATCATGTTGGTCATCCGACCGATGGTTCAGAGGTTGAGTTCCAAACCTGCTGACCTTGATCTTCTCATGGGAATGCCCGCAACAATTGGAGAACTGGAGGGCGAGGAACTGGAAATTCCGACCGAACGAGAGTCCGGAATTCCGCCTAGAGATAAGATTCTCGAAATTGCCAAGCAGGATCCTCTAAAAACATCCGCTCTCATACACACCTGGTTGCGGGATCGTTCATAATGCTGATTCAGAATTCAGGTTGCTATAAACAATTCACACGGCAATTTACCATTTTGCGACAATTCCTGAATTCCGCTTCCTTAACATAATAATCATAAATCAATTTATAAAGCATGTTGGATGAGAGTGAGTTCAAACCGTTTTCACTGACTGATTTCACGGTTGTCGAAACAGAGTCTGCAGAAACTGATGCTTCATCTGCTGGAAAAGGAAGTGCAGAAGAAGGAGAAAATAGCGCAGGGCAGGAATTCGAAGCACGACTTGCCTCTTTCAAACCTCTTACTTTTGATGTAGAAGGAGATTCCGCGGACTTCGTTGCCGCAGTTTCCGCTGATGCTGAAAGTGGAAAAACGGATGTAGAAAAAATACAACTCTCAAATGGTTTCAAAAATACTGAGTTTTTTCAGGAAAACAGCCTGTTGACAAATGCTGAGGATTTTGCAGAATCGATCAGAACAGGCGCGAAGCTTTACAAAACTCAACTGCTCTCAAAAATTGAAGAACAGGAAAGTGATACTAAACGTCTCTACCAGCAAACTATTGTAGAAAATCAAGAAGCAGAAAAGGAAAGGAAAAATCTGCTTTCTTCCACTGAAGAAAAAGTAGAAGAAATAAAAAGCAATGCCTATCAGCAAGGTTTTGAAAGCGGACTTCTACAGGGAATTCAGCAGCGTTATGATGAAGCTGCACCATTGGTAATGCAGATAAGTTCTGTATTGGCTCAATTGAATTCGTTAAGGCAGGTTGTCCGTTTTCAGGCGGAAGAAGAATTGGTGAAGTTAGCTCTGCAAATTGCTAAAAATGTTGTTGCAGAAGAATTAAAACTGAATAACTCTGTTATCAAGAACATAGTTCAGGTTGCTCTGCACGAAACAGAAGTTGAGGGGAAGATCTATTTGTTTTTGCATCCAGAGGACTACGAATTCCTGATCAACAGTAAAATCGATCTGGAGAGTTATTTAAGTGATGAACAAACCCTCGTGCTTCGGCAGAATGCAGAAATGAAACCGGGTTCGATTTATGTGGAGTCTGATGAAGAAATAATCAGTAGATCCGTTGAAGGGCAGTTCGAAAAGCTTGAAGAATCTCTGACTGAACAGTTAGAAAATCGGCATGCACATTTATCCGAAGTAGATATTGATGCACACGATTTTTCTTTAAAGCCTTCCTCAGAAGTTGAAGATGTTGAATCTGAGCCTCTTGACTTAAGTCAAACTGAGCCCGCGCAACAGATAGAATCAACTTCCGCAGCAGGAAAAAGTGCTGAAACGGCAGAGCCTGAAAATCAGTCAGCCCCTGAAGAACTTCTAGCGGAGACTAAGAAGGATGACTCTACTGAATGAAAAATCTACGGTAAAAATCAGTCAGCCGCAATCAAATAAAAAGATAATTTTTCCAGATTTTATGCAGGCGGTAAGTTATCATTTTAAAATACAAAAAACTTAGATCAACTAAACAATTTTTTTCATGTTACCTGATTCATCTGCTGCGGAATTACCGGTTTACTCAAACCTTGAGACGTATATTAGCGGTATTGAAAATATTCCGGTACTGCGTAAGGAAGGCCGTGTGATGCAGGTGATTGGACACATGGTAGAGGCTACAAATCCGGGCTGTTCTGTAGGAGGGATGTGCCAAATATTTAATCCTGCGACAAATAGTTCTGTGACTGCGGAAGTTGTGGGATTCCGGAAAGACCGGATGCTGGTTATGCCGCTGCACAATGTGCATGGAATCGGTCCAAAATGCAGAGTTGTTCCGGAAGACCGTCCGGCGATGGTTCCGGTAGGAGAGGGATTGTTGGGACGGGTTTTCGATCCGTTGATGCGTCCGCTGGACGGTCTTGGTGAACTTCCAACCTCTACGGAGGTTCCCTTATATCCGGAAGTCGTAAACCCACTGAAACGTGAACGCATCAAAGATCCATTGGATGTTGGAGTAAGATCCATTAACTCCAGTCTGACTTGCGGCCGCGGACAGCGTATCGGAATAATGGCTGGTTCTGGAGTTGGAAAATCAGTGCTGCTCGGCATGATGGCACGTTACACTGACGCTGACATTAATGTCATTTCCTTAGTAGGAGAACGTGGGAAGGAGGTGCGGGAATTTATTGAAGACAATTTGGGGGAAGAAGGAATGCGGCGCTCGGTCGTTGTCGTTGCAACATCTGATCAACCGCCTCTGCTGAGAATGCGTGGGGCTTATGTGGCCACCTCAATTGCTGAGCATTTCCGTAACCAGGGAAAGGATGTTCTGCTATCAATGGATTCTCTCACACGTTTTGCAATGGCTCAGCGTGAAATTGGTTTGGCAGCAGGAGAACCTCCGACAACTAAAGGTTATCCACCTTCCGTATTTGCTTTGTTGCCGAGCTTACTGGAACGTGCAGGTACGCATGATGGACCTGGTTCGATAACCGGATTTTACACAGTACTCGTGGAAGGCGATGACGCAAGCGATCCGATTGCAGACGCAATCCGTGCAATTGTTGACGGACATATTATTCTCAGCCGCAGTATTGCGGAAAAGGGGACTTTCCCCGCAGTTGATTTGCTCTCTTCAACCAGCAGGGTTATGGTAAACGTAGTTGGCGAGACCCACCTTGAATTAAGCCAGATTTTACGCCGCACTTTAGCTACTTACCGTGAAGCGGAAGATTTGATCAATATCGGCGCGTATGTTCAGGGAAGTAATCCGGAAATTGACTACGCTATCTCTAAATATCCATTAATTCAGAAATTCATTCAGCAGGGAATGAACGAACATACTGCTTTGAGTGAGTGTGTTGACCGACTCCAGCAAATTTTTGGTGACAGGTTAGAGGGTAATAATTTTGCGGAAGAAGTTTCCTGATATCTGCAAACAGCAAGTCAGGTAGTCCCGATAATTTTGGTAATCAATTTTGACGAACCTTGCACACAATGACCGCATTCACAGAGATTGACCACTTTTGCGCCCATTGCTTTGAGAAAATTCATTTGCTCCACGAAAGCCTGAA